>MKWU01003904.1_pt1 | contig 18610 bp, 13 predicted proteins | sample 809101 | NCBI WGS metagenome assembly MKWU01 (sample SAMN05860141, study PRJNA318959) | sponge metagenome | host: Aplysina aerophoba | place: Slovenia: Piran, Adriatic Sea, Gulf of Piran | collected 2013-05-07
AGAGCCGCGGCGCCCCGCGCCATTGCAGTGTCGGCAAGAGGTGTTGCGGCGCGTTGATGAAGGTGTTGCGGTGCAGGCTGCCGTAGCGGACAAAGACCGCCTTGGACAATCCCGGTATCAGCGAGAACACCCGCTTCTGTTCCGGATAGGTCATCTTGGTCTGGAAGCCCACGAGGTTGTACAGGGTGCCCTCGCGGTTCTCCTGCCGCAACTGCACCACCGCATAGGGCCTCTGCCCCGAGGCCGGATCCAGCAGCCCGGTGGGCCGCATTGGACCGAACGCCAAAGTCTCCCGTCCGCGCCGGGCCATCTCCTCAATGGGGAGACAGCCCTCGAAGAACCGCTCGAAGCTTCGCACCGGCACCTTCTCCGCCTCCGTCACCGCGTCCACCAGCCGGTAGTAGTCGGCCTGGGTCAACGGCAGGTTCAGATAGTCGCCGGGGTTCTCGTCGTAGCGGGAGGCCCGGAAGGCCACCGCCGCGTCCACCGACTCCGCGTTGACCACCGGGGAGATGGCGTCGTAGTAGTAGAGATGCTCGGCCCCCAGCAATTCCCGGATGCTTTCCGAAAGGGGCTGCCCCGTAAGCGGTCCGGTGGCGACGATGGTCATGCCCTCCGGCAGGGTCTCCAACTCCCGGCGGATCAACCGAAGCCCCGGCAACGACGCGATCCGTTCCGAAATCGCCTGGGCGAAACGCGTGCGGTCCACCGCCAGGGCGGAGCCCGCGGGCACCTGATGGGCCTCACCCTCGGCGATCATCAAGGAACCCATGCGCCGCATCTCTTCCTTCAGCAGTCCCGCGCCCGTGGTCAACGACCGGGAACGGAACGAGTTGCTGCACACCAGCTCCGCCAGATGTTCCGTCGCATGAGCCGCGGTGCGGGTGACCGGGCGCATCTCGTACAGGTCCACCGGCACTCCCCGTCTGGCGAGCTGCCACGCGGCCTCGCACCCCGCGAGGCCTCCGCCCACGACGCTGACACGCTCAATGGCTTCGCTCATATCGATGGCGTTTTCAATCGCGATGACTCTAGTGTGGTGTCCGGTTGGGGTTCATCCACCATGCGGTTCACCGGCTGCCGCTTATAGCAGAGTTTAGCGCATATCGCTTTCCAGGCAACTGCTTGAGCAGGCCCTGCAGCTCCATTTCGAGCAGCACCTCGCAGACTTGCGGCGCCGAAAGGCCGGTCCGGCGGGTGCCGTCGGCGATCGGCGGCGGCCCGGCCTCAAGGGCCCGCAGGATGGTCCCGGCCGCGCCCTCGAGGGGGAGCTTCCCCCCGGAGGCTCCCTCCGGCTCCGCGGGAACGGGCGGCGAAGCGTGGGCGAGTTGCGGCGCGATCTCCTCGATGATATCCGCCACGTCCTCCACCAGCTTGGCCCCCTCACGGATCAGGCGGTGGGGTCCGCGGCTGCGGCTGGCACCCGCCGGGCCGGGCACCGCAAAGACCTCCCGGCCCTGCTCCAGCGCCCACCGCGCGGTGATCAACGATCCGCTCCGCTCGGTGGCTTCCACCACCAGCACGCCCAGCGAGAGGCCGCTGATGATGCGGTTGCGGGCGGGGAAGTGATGCGGCAACGGTGCCGTGCCCAGCGGATGCTCGGAAAGCACCGCGCCGCTCTCCTGGATGCGCCGGCAGAGGTCCCGATGCTCCGGTGGATAAGGCACGTCCACACCGGACCCCAGCACCGCCACGGTCCCGCCGCCCCGGGACAGCGCGGCTTCGTGGGCTTCCCCGTCGATGCCCCGGGCCATGCCGCTGATCACGGTGATTCCCGCGCCCGCGAGGCCCCGGCACAACAGCCTTGCGCTCTCGCGACCGTAATCGCTCGGCGCGCGCGAACCCACCACCCCCACCGCCGGGTGGGCGGCGGCCTCCGGCGATCCCCTGACATAGAGCACCGCGGGCGGGTCGGGGATGGCGCGCAGGCGCCCAGGGTACGAAGCGTCGGAGTAGCGCACCAGCCGGACCCCGGCTTCCCGGATGCGGTGCATCTCGTCCGCCAAGCGGTCCCAGTCGGAGAAGGCCAGCAGCCCGGCCACCGCCGCCCGGCTCAATCCGGGCACCTCGCGCAAGGCCCCGCGGCCGCCGAAGAAGGCGTCGGCGGGGTCGGCGAAGAACTCCGCGATGCGCCGGAACCCGACGCAGCCGAGCCCCGGCACCCGACCGAAAGCCAGCCAGGCAAGGTCCCGCCGGTCGGGTACTCGTGTCATTCCCTGCCGGTCCGTGGCCGCAGGGTCAGGCGCAACGGAGTGTGCTCCAGGCCCAGCTCCGTCCGCAGCGCCTTGACGAGGTAGCGCTGGTAACCCGAGCCGACCCCTTCGGGATGGTTGACGAACAGCGTGAAGGTCGGCGGCTGCACGTCCGTCTGGGTGGCGTAGTAAAACTTCACGGCGCGCCCGCGGAGCTGTGGCGGGGAATGCCGCTCGGTGAGCCGGCGCAGGGCCCGGTTGAGCGCCGGCGTCTTGATCCACCTGCGCTGGGCGGTGCCCATCCGTATCACCGTCTCCATCAGCTTCGTCATGCCCGACCCCTCCAATGCCGACAAGGACACTATCGGCACATGGTCGGCAAACGGTAGCCGGCGATGCAAAAAATCCTGGTACACCCGGAGGCTCAGACTATCCGTATCCAGGAGATCCCATTTGTTGATGCCCAGCACCATGGCCTTGCCCCGCTGAAAGGCGTACGACATGACCTGCGCGTCCTGGTCCATCACCCCTTCGGAACCGTCCAGCAGGTGGATGACCACGTCGCCGGCGTCCACCGAGCGCAAGGCGCGGCTCACGCTGTACCGTTCCACCGGGTCGACCACCCGGGACTTGCGGCGGATGCCCGCGGTGTCGGTGAGGCGGCAAGGGGTCCCGCGCCAGTCGAAGGCGGCCTGGAGCGCATCGCGGGTGGTTCCGGGCCGGGAGTCCACCAGCGAGCGGTCGTAGCCCAGCAGCCGGTTCACCAGTGTCGACTTGCCCACGTTGGGCCGGCCCACCACGGCCAGGGCCATGGGTTCGCCGGGACCGGCGGCCCCCGCCCGGCCCTGCGGCAGGGACTCCACCACCTCCTGCATGAGGTCGGCGACGCCCAGGCCGTGCTCCGCCGAAAGCGGGAACAGCCGCTCCACGCCGAGTTGGTAGAACTCGTAGAGGTCGCTCTCCCGGGGCCCGGTGTCGAGCTTGTTCACCGCGTAGAACACCGGCTTGGGCGCCTGCCGCAGCAGCTCCGCCGCGGCCGTGTCCAGCGGCGTGGGCCCGGCCCGGCCGTCCAGGAGCAACACGATGGCGTCGGCCTCCTCCACCGCGGTCAGCGTCTGCTGCAGGATCCGTCCCTTGAGCCCCTCTCGCTCGTCCGGCTCCAGTCCCCCGGTATCCACCAGCGTGAAGCGGCGCCGGCGCCACGCCACCTCGTTGTAGTTCCGGTCGCGGGTCACCCCCGGCTGGTCGTCGACGATGGCGCGCCGGGCCCGGCTCAGGCGGTTGAACAGCGTGGACTTGCCCACGTTGGGCCGGCCCACGATGGCCACCACCGGCAGTTTTTCGAGAGTGCTCATGATCGAGGGAACTTTGATGATCTTCGCCGGCGCCCGCGCGACGTCCTTGTAGGGGCGGGTACCAAACCCGCCGTGCCCATTGTTCCGCCGCGACCGCGGCCTTCGCCCTACAGGCCGAAGGCCGCGAGGCTCCGGGGGTCCCGGCTCCAGCCCGGCGTCGCCTTGACCGCCAGCTCCAGGTAGACGCGGCAGCCGAGCAGTTGCTCCAGGTCCTGCCGCGCCGCGCTGCCGATTTCCTTCAGCGCCGCCCCGCGCTTGCCGATGAGAATCGGCTTGTGGCTGTCCCGCTCGGTGTGAATGGTCGCGCCGATAACCACCAGGCTGCCTTCGTTTTTCTCCTCGAAGCTCTGGACCGAGACCGCGGTGCCATAAGGTATCTCCTGGCGGGTCCGCAGAAACACCTTCTCCCGGATGAGTTCCGCGGCGATGAACCGCTCGGTCTGGTCGGTCAGCTCGTCCTCCGGGAAATAGCGGGGGCCGGCCGGGAGCCGTTTGAGGATCTCATCCACCAGCAACGGCACGCTATCCCCGGTAAGGGCGCTGATGGGGATGATGTCCCTTTCGGGCAGCAACTCGGCCAAACGGGCTATCACCGGCAGCAGCCGTCCCTTGGACACCGCGTCGATCTTGTTGAGCGCGATCAGCGTCGGGTGGCCGCTGCGGGCCAGAATGCCGGCGATGTCCCCATCGTCGCCCCGGATGCCTCCGACGGCGTCCACCACCCACACCACCGCCTCCACGTCGCCGAGGGAGCGCTTGGCGACGTCCACCATGCGCCGGTTCAGCAGCGACCGGGCACGATGAATGCCGGGCGTGTCCAATAACAGGATCTGACCCCCGGGCACCGTCTTGATGCCCATGATCCGGTTCCGGGTGGTCTGGGGCCGGGGCGAGACGATGGCGATCTTCTCCCCCAGAAGCTGGTTCAGCAGCGTCGACTTGCCGACGTTGGGCCGTCCCAGGATCGAGACGAACCCCGACCGGAAGTCCGCGGGAACGGACGGCGACCCCTCCTGCTCATTCATGGAATCGGTCTCGGACATCGATTCATTATGGCACGGGCGGCCAGCAGTGCAAGGTAACCACGGATTTGCGCGCCGGCGCCTGGTGCGCCGGGCGTTTGGACGTCCGTTCGTGTTCCGATTGGGGTCAGCGCGCCCGGCGCACCTGGATGAAGGCGCGTAGCGCGAGGTCCAGCAGGAAGACCCCCAGGCCGGCCGCGGCCAGCGCCCACCAGATCCCGCGGGTGGTGCCGGGGGCATCCGGGTCGGCGGTAAAGAGGCTCTCGATGTCTTGCGCCAGGGTGTCGTCCCGCAACACCGTGCCGCCGGTCTGTTCCGAGAGCCGTTCCAGCAGCTCGGTGTTGGCGTCCATGTCGCGGTACTCCCTGGAGAAGGGCACGATGAAGGGAACCGTGAGGGCCACGGGCGGTGTGCCGGCGGGTCCTGACGGCTGCTTGACCGTGAGCAGGTTGATGCCCCGGCGCGGGGTGGCGAAGCTCGTGCGGTAGCGGCCGGGCGCCACCTGCCGGAAGGCTTCCTGTTGCAGGGTCTCGTCGGCCCGGGTCAGCAATCCCTCCAGCTTCAGGTGGTTGACCGGGCGCCCCGAGGCCGAGAACAGGTCCACCACCGCGCTCATGGCCTCGCCGTCCCTCACGAAGTCCGTCCGCAGCCGATGGTCCGAGACGCTCCTCACCGCCAGCCGGGCCATTTGCGCGGCCCATTTGGAAAACCCCGGCCACTGCACCCAATGCCGCCCCCAGCGACCGGACACATCCGAGGTGAACGCGTACACCCGACCCAGCCCATGACGCCACGAGACCAGCAACGGGTCCTCGCCGGCCCGCAGATGGACTTCCGCTCCGGGCTTCACGTGGGTCAGGACGTAGCCCAGTATCGGCGGCAGCGGCTCCCCGGGGGGGGCGCGCCTGGGGGCCCCCGGGCCCCGGGCCGGCGGGGGGGCCGGGCTCTCCCCCCCCCGGACCCCCGGGGGCCGCAGCGGCCCCCGTGGCCGTCGGGGTCACGGTCTTCTCCACCAGCAGATCCCGGGAGATCAGCAGCGTCTCCGTGGTGAAGATCTGCGGGATCGTGCGCGGGTCCACGGTGGCATAGCTCCGGCCGCTGCCGCTCTCGGCAAGCTGGGTCATGAGGCGCCGGTCGGCATCGCCGCCGATGGACACCGTCGAGACGCTGATCTTCTCCTGGCCCATGAGGGTCACCTGCTCCAACAGGTCCGCCTTCTCGGTGAGCCCGTCGGACAGCACCAGCACGTGCTTGATGGCGGCCTCCTTTGCCGCAAGCGCCCGGCGGCCTTCCACCATGGCCTTGAGGAGATCGGTGCCGCCGTCGGAGCTCAGGCGGGCCACACTCTCGGCGATGGTCTCGCCGCCTTCGGCGCGCCGGAACGGCACCACCCACTGCCAGTTGGAGTCGAACGCCAGGATCGCCACCTCGTCGGTGGGGTTGAGCAGCTCCGCCGAGGCCATGGTGGCGGCCTTGGCCAGGTCCAGCTTGGTGGTGCCGAAGGGGCCGCCGCCCATGCTGCCGGACTTGTCCACCACAAAGAGCAGCGCCACGTGGGGCAGCTCCATGCGCACGGGGGGCCGCATCTCCACCGGCAGCGTCTGCTCCAGCGGGGTCCGGTAATACCCCCCGGCGCCGTAGCTCTTGGTTCCGCCCAGCACGATGAGGCCGCCGCCGAGGTCGCGGACGAACCGCTCGATGCGCTCCATCTTCACCTGCGAGAGCTGGTACGCGGGCACGTTGTCCAGAATCAACAGGTCGAAGCCCGACAACTCCGGCAGCGTGAGGTTGGCCCGCGCCGGGGTTTTCTCCACCACTTCGTATCCCTGCACCTGCAACGCCTCGGCCATGAACCGCCGGGAGGTGCCGGCGCCGTGGAGGTACAGCACCCGGGAGGGTCCCTCGACGCTGACGATGCCCTGCAGCAGGTTGTTCTCCGCCAGCACGTCCGTGGCCGCTTCCACCATCAGCTCATAGGTATGGGTGCCCCGCCGCTCCACGCTGTCGGTGAAGCTCAACCAGTTGGCGCCGGGCGCCAGCTCCCGGCGGGTGGAGCGGATGACGCGCCCGTCCCGCAACAGCGTGACGCCTGCCGACGTTGCGCGGGCGCTGGTGAGAGCGGCCTTGATCTCGAAGGTCTCGCCGCTGTCCACCACCGAAGGCACGGTGAGCTCCGACAGGTAGACCTCGTTCCGGCCCTCGGCAAGGCTCACGGGATACGGCCACACCGCGACTCCGTGGGACCGCAGCAGGGGCAACACCCGCTCCACCGCGCCGCGGTTCTCGTTGGCGTCGGAAATGAGCAGGATCCGGCTCTGCCGCCCTTCGCTGAGCTCGCCGAGAGCGCCCTGGAGCGCCGCTCCGAGGTCGGTGGCGTCACGCTCCGGCGGGGCCGGGAGGTCGCTCACCGGCAGCTCCCGCGTGGGCAGGAACTCCCATTGGGGACGGCGCGCGAAGGAGAACACGCCCAGCCGCACCTTGTCGCCCACCAGTCCCTGGGCGCGCTCCAGCACGTCCACGGCTCGGGTGCGGGCCTCCTCGCCGACGCTGTGGGACAGGTCCACGGCCATCACCACGTCCAGCTCGGGATCCTCGGCGAGTATCCGCGGGTTCACGAGCGCCACCAGCAGCACCGCCAGCGCCGGCACCCGCAGCCACAGCGGGACCAGCGACCGGCGGGTGCGGCAGACCACGACGCACTCCGCCAGCAGCAGCGCCAGCGCCACCACCAGCAACACCGGCCAGAGGTCGAAGCGGGCATCCCGGCCGCCGTCCACGGCCGACGGCGCGGCGCCCGCGGGATCTTCGGCGCGGTACGAGGGGCGGATGCGGGACTCTTCCTCGCTGAACAGGTTCACCGCGAACTCGCCCTCCCCGCGCTTTCCCTGAAACCGGTAGAAACCCACCGCCGCGGTGTCGGTATAGGTGCCGGCACGCTCACGGACGCGGACCGAGCGGCTCTCGCCGGAGGGGCCCACGAACACCAGTTGCTCCTCGTCCACGCCCACGTCGGCGACGAAGGGCAGCCCCGCGCTGACCTGGCTGGCGGGAAACTCCCGGGCCGTGGGCCGGAACCAGGCGAAGGCATTGCGCACCAGCAGCGGAAACGACACCCGGAACGGCAGGTCCGACTGGGTGAGATCGAAGGCGAACACCAGCGCCTTGAGGTCCCCCGACTCCACCGCGTGGATCAGCGGCCCGCGCTCGGACTCGGCCAGCGCCACGCCGCCGCCGGGGTCCAGCTCCAGAGCGTCCCGGACGTAGAGCCCGTCCAGGCGCACGCCGGCCACCAGCGGGTGCTCGGAACCCGCGGACACCCGCGCCGGCCGCGGCGTCTGCCCGGCCACGCGCAGGGGCAGGCCTTCGGCCACCGTGCGGATGAGGACGAAGTTGCCGCCGACCAGGGGCGGGGCCGGCACCCGGTCCAGGATCACCACGTCGTAGGCCGCCACCTGCTCGGTGACCCGGTCCACCGGAATCCGGTCGATGCGGGCCAGGGTGACATGGGGAAAATAGCGCAACAGGCGTTCGAGGAACGGGTTCCCCGGCCCCACGTAGAGGACCCGCGTGGGGCGTTCCTCGGGGAAGGCCAGGAAGGCGCGGTTGTCGGTGTGCAGGTCGTCATCGATGGCCAGCAGCGCGGTGGCGCGGCCCCGCAAGGGACCGGGGATGCCGTATATCAGCACCTCCCGGGCGAACGGCTCCAGCGACAGCAGCGTCCGGCTCACCACCCGGTCCGATACCGTAACGATGAGGGGCGCATGCACCGGGCGCTCGGTAAAGTTCTCCACCACCACCATGGCCTCGTACTCGTCCGCCCCGCCCGCCACGCGCCGGAACTGGAAACCCAGGATGCCGACGTTGTCCGCGCCGCCCCCGACCTGCGCGAGCTCGAGGTAGGACGCCGCCAGCGGCAGCTCCTCGATGCCCTTGAAGGCGCCGTCGGTGATCACCACCACCCGGTGCGGCCCCTGGCGCTTGAGAAACGTGTGCGCCAGCAGCACCGCCTCCTTCACCGGCGCCTCGGCGTCGGTGGCGGCCAAACCCTCGGCGGCTTGCCCGAGCCTGGCGCGGTCCCGGGTAAACGGCTGAACCACCTCGGGCGCGGCGCCCGCCCCGATGATCATCATGCGGTCATTGGCGCCCAACTCCCCGATGCGCTGGAGCAGCTCGGCCCGGGCGGCGTCGAAACGGGAGCCCGACTCCCCCGCCGCCTTCATGCTGGCGCTCAGGTCCATCACCACCACCAGGTCGCGGCCGGCGCTGCCCACGCCGAGCAGCGCCGGACCCGCCAGCGCGGTGATGGCCGCCAGGGCGGCCAGAAGCTGCAGGATCAGCGGCAGGTTGCGGCGCCAGAGCCAACCGAGGCGGCGGCCCATGGGCCTTTCCCGCAGCACCTTCTCCAGCAGGAAGAGCGCGGTAACCGGAACCCGGGGACCCCGGGGCCTCAGGCTGTTGAGCAGCAGGATGACCGGGACGGCCCCCAGCAGAAAGAGAAAAGCCGCGGGAAAGAGCCACAGCACGGCGGATTATCCTGTTTCCTGCATGAGGTAGCGCAGGACGAAGTCGTCGAAGGGGACGTCGCTGGTGGTGCGCCGGTAGTCCATCTCCCGGCCTTCACAGAATCGCTGGGTGCCGGCGAAATACTCCTCCACCTCGCGCTGGAACCGGTCCGCCAGGTCGCGGTCGAGAAAGACCCGCCGCTCCCCGCCGGCGGCCGCGCGCCCGGCGGCCGGGGGCGAAACACCCCCCGCCGCTCCCGGTCGGTCTCCACGTCCACCAGCGACACGTCGCCGCCGGGATCCAGCCGCGCCTCCCCCTCCTTGAGCACGTGGACGAGCAGCACCTCATGCCGTTTCCGCGCCAGCTCTTCCAGCGCCGCGCGGCAACCGGCCCCATCCAGCAGGTCGCTGAAGAGCACCACCAGCCCCGGGCGTGGATAGCGCCGCGTGAAGGTCTTCACCGAGGTCTCCAGGTTGGTGCGGCCGGCGCAGGCCAGCTCCGCGAGGAAGTTGAACAGCGCCAGCACCTGCCGGCGGGACCGGGCCGGCGGCAACTGCGCCGTCACGTCCTCGGCCAGGCCCACCGCCCCCACCCGGTCGTGGGTCTTGAGGCCGATGTAACCCAAGGCCGCGGCCACGTTCTTGGCGAACTCCAGCTTGGGCGGCGAGCCTTCCGCCATGGACAGGCTCGTGTCCAGCAGGAGATAGACGGTAATCTCCTCCTCGGCGGTGAACACCTTGAGCAGCAGCCGTTCCAGCCGTCCGTAGACGTTCCAGTCCACGTACCGCAGGTCGTCGCCGCGGCTGTACTTGCGGTAGTCGGAAAACTCCAGGCTGTAGCCCTTGCGGACGGTCGGATGCTCCCCCCGCGCCATGCCCCAGTTCAAGCGCTTGGCCACCAGGTGCAGCTTGTCCAGCCGGGCCAGGAAATCGGGCTCGAGGAAGCGGTGTGCTTCCGCCTCGGCCATCAGGCGGGCACCTCCGGCACCTTGTCCACCACCTCTTCAAGCACCGTCTCCGGGGCGATGCCGGAAGCCTCGGCGGCCAGGTTGAGCAGCAGCCGGTGCCGCAGGCTGGGCATCAGGTCCCGGCGAATGTCCTCGAACGACACGTTGGGCCGGCCGGAAAGCAACGCCCGGGCCTTGGCCGCCAGGATCACCGCCTGCAAGCCGCGGGGGCTGGCGCCGTACTGCACGTACTTGCGCGCCAACTCGGTGCTCTGCTCGGTCTCGGAATGGGTCGCCCTCACGAGCCGCACGGCGTAGTCCCGCACCGGGCCCGCCAGCGGCACCGCCCGCACCGCCTCGCGCATCGCCAGCACCGCCTCCGCCGCAAGCACCTTGGTCAGGCTCCCCGAGGGCGCCGCCGTGGTCAGCTCCGCGATCCGTCCCATCTCCTCGTAGGAGGGGTAACGGACGATGAGCTTGAAGAAGAAGCGGTCCACCTGAGCCTCCGGCAGCGGATAGGTGCCCTCCATCTCGATGGGGTTCTGGGTGGCCAGGACCATGAACGGGTTGGGGATGTCGTGGGCCGCGCCGCCCGCGGTGACGCTCTGGTCCTGCATGGCCTCGAGCAGCGCGGACTGGGTCTTGGGGGTGGCCCGGTTGATCTCGTCCGCCAGCAGGATGTTGGCGAACACCGGCCCGGCCTCGAACTCGAACACCTTGCGCCCGGAGGCGTCCTCGTTGACCACGTTGGTGCCGGTGATGTCGGCGGGCATCAGGTCGGGGGTGAACTGGATACGCGAGAAGCTCAGGTCCATGAGCTCTCCCAGCGAACGCACCATCAACGTCTTGCCCAGCCCCGGCACCCCTTCCAGCAGACAGTGGCCGCCGCACACCAGCGCGATGAAGATGCCCTCGATGAGCTCCTCGTGGCCCACCACGGCCTTGCCCATCTCGCTCCTGACTTCCTCGAACGCGCGCTGGGCGCTCATCATGCGGTGTCGAATCCCTTCGGTCGAAGCTTCCAGGTTCACATTGACTCCTATGGTCTTTCCCGTGTCACGCCCAGCGACAGAAAATAGTTCTTGATGGTTTCCTTGAACTCGGCGGGGATCTCCTCGGAGGAAAGCTCCGCCTCCACCTGCTTTTGGTACCGTACCACGACGGTTTCCTCCTCCACGGTACTGTCGCCCGGACGCGCCTCGCCCCTGAATCCGAACCCCCGGCTCGGGCCCTGGCCCAGGAGCCCCTCCAGATGCGTGCGGACCCGTGCCTGGAAGGCGGGGTCGAAGGGCTCCTGCTGCCCCTTTCCGGGCTCGTTCCCCGGCTGCCGCCCCGCCGCCGGCGCCTTTTCAGCGTCACCGGCGGGATCGGCGGGCCGGGTCGCCTGGGCCGTGGATTCATCCGGCGCGTCCCCGAGCAACAGCTCGGTGAGGAACTGCTGCGTGGAACCCAGCGACCGGCGGTCCTGCTCCTGCCTGGCTTCCCGTTCCACCCGATCGAGAAACTTCTGCACTTCCTCGGCGCTCATGTCGCTGGAGCGGCCGGGACGCCGGTCGAGGGAAGACAGCCCCAGGGACTCCAGCAGATCGGCCCGGCTCTTCCCCGCGAACGAGCCGTCCATCTTCCTGGCGTCCGACCGCCGCATATGCTCCCTCAGCCGATCCAGCGCCGCGTCGGACAGCGCCGGCCACTCCAGTCCCGCCGCCGCGGGCCACGACCGGGTCATTTCTTCCAGCACGTCCACCATCGCCCCCACCGACGCCTCCAGGCCCGATTTGTCCGGGCCGGCCTCGTCCAGTTGCCGTTCGGCCATCTCGCGCAAGGCCTCGGCCATGCGCCCGCTCTCGGTCAGGTCCTGCTCTCGCGCCCGCTGCTCCAGCTCCCGCGCATGCTCCTGGAGCTCCCGGGCCATGAGCGACGGCGCCGAGGCCGCCTGGGGGGCGCCGCCCTGGGGCAGCCACAACCCCGCCGCCGCCAGCAGCACCAGGACCGGCCCGGCCAGCGCATGCCAGGCGAACCGGCGGCGGCAAAGCGGCCGCAGCGGCTCCGTCGCTAGCCTTGCGGCGGCTTCCTCCACCACCAGGGTCTCTTCCGGGGAAACCCGCTCCCGCGGCCGGAAGAGGATCTCCCACGCCGTCAGCACCCGCTCGTCGAGCTTCAACCCTTGGTCCACCTGCCTGAGCGAGCGGATGAACGCCTGCTCGCGCCAGGGGCGCAGCAGGAACACCGCCGCCGCCACCGCGCCGAAGACCACCGGCGCGAACCACAGCAGGCCGGCGTCCACCGGCAGCAGGAACCGCGCCAGCACCAGGGCGGCGGCGGCCAGGGCCGTGAAGAAGAGACTGTCCAGGAGCAGACGCTCGCGCCGCTTGCGCCGTTCCCAGCGGCGCAGGTCGGCCAGCTTCTCCTTCAAATGGGCTCCCGGATCGGTCACGAATAGCCTTTCTGGATGCGTTTGAGGCCCCGGGCCAGCAATGCCAGGCCCACGGCGAACACCAAACCCTGGAAGGTCCAGTGGACCAGGGGCGGGGTCCACAACAGACCCCAACGCACGGGCGTCGCGGTCATCTCCAGGGTGCCGAGATGATAGAGCAGAAACGCCACCGGATTCAACGTCTGCGCCCAAGCCCCGAAGGCGCCCGAGATCAGGAAGAAACAGACGAAGATCCAACGGATGAAGACCCGGCGGCTGTCGGGCTTGCGCTCCCACATGGCCAGCCCCACGAGGCCCCAGACGCCGTAGCCCACGGCGTACAGGAACAGCATGGGCACGATGGATGCCATGTCGCCCAGGGGGGCGCGGGCGATGGCGCCGGACCAGGCCAGCAGAGGCGCCGCCAGCAACAGCAGGATCAGGCCGTGGACCACCAGGATGGACAGCAGCCCCGACGCCACCGCCACCACGCCGAGCCGCTCCTCCTCGAACCAGTGCCGCAGCGGCGAGAACCGCCAGGCGAGGAACTCCAGGCCGGCGAACCGCAGGGTCAGGTAGACGATCAACAGCAGCGCGGCGACCACGGTGAACTTGAAAAGGAAGGCGGGCCCGATCCAGAACCTCGCCTCACCCGAGGGGAGCACCAGCGCCAGCACCTGCAGCGCGCCCAGGAGGACCACGTAGAACAGGTAGGAGACGCCGGCCTGCCCCTCCTCCCAGTAGACCGCCACGGCCTCCCGGAATACCGGATTGGCCCAGGGTCTCACAGGTCCTCCTCGCCGCCGCCCAAGGGGATGGCCACGCGGAACAACTTGAAGTGATGCGCGGTGACCCGGGGGTCTTCCACGCTCAGCTCGGGTTTCTCGTCCCGAATCCAGCCGATGAGGAAGGCCGTTTGAGCGTCGGCGGGCTCGCCGTCCGGGAATACCGAGCGCCGCAACAGGACCTCGCGCACCCGTTGGTCGAACCGGACGTCCTGGGGCTGGGGACCCTCGCCCTCCCCCGCCTCGCCCTCCGCGGGAGCCACGGGCAGTTGCCGTCTCAGGGCACCGCCCGGTGGCACGTCGCCCAACTTGTAACCGCGCCCGCCGATCAGCAGCCAGCATTCCGTAAAGGCCCCGGAACCGCGGTTGACGATGCCGATACGGTAGGTCTCGCGTGACTGCTCCCACTCGATGGCAACCGGTGAAGGGCGGACGGCGCGAAGCCTGAAGAGCGACGCTTTCCATTCCGCCAGCGGTACGTGGACGCGGTCGCGCGGCCTCCCTTGCAGCAGCACCAGCGATGCCTCCGCATCGCCGCCGGCCGCCGGCACCAGGTCGAGCTGGGTCAGGTCGCGGCCGAGGCTGAAGGAAAACTCCTTGTGCCGGGTCGCGAACAGGCCGACGTTGGAGTGCACCGGCGCCACGTCCGACCACGGCGACCCGTCCACCACCGTGGAGGAGATCAGGATTCCGTCGGGTACATGGCCGCCGCGGTCGAAGTACCAGTAGCCGCCGAGCGCCCACGCCAGCACCAGCCCCGCCGGCCCCAGCGCCCAGGGGTAGCGCGACGGCCACGCGCCCCTGCCGTAGCGAAACCAGAGCAGCAGCGACCCGATGTAGAGCGAAAGGCCCAGCAGGAGCGACAACATCGGGGACCGCAGGCTGGAGAAGCCGAAGTCCTGGAGCAGCCCGGTGAACAGATCTTGATTCCAGTGGGTCCAGGGCTCCGTGCCTCTGGCAGGGGGAGCGCCCAGGACCTCCCCGAACAGCGCCGGGAGGCCCGCCCAGTCCGCCACCGGCGGACGTCCCACGTCCAGCGCCAGGTAGACCACCCGGCCCTCGCCGTGGCTTCTCTCCACCACCATGGGCGTGCCCTGCTCCGCCCACAGCACCCGGCCATCGCCGCTGGGGACGGCGTCCTGGACCAGGGCGTCCTCCAGCACGCCGCCGAACCGGGCCGACAACTCCGGCATGGCCTCCAGCCGTTTCAAGCCGCGCACCGCCACCGGCAGCAATGCGGCGGTGGCCCGGTCCTGGTACAGGGCGAAGTGGGCGCCGCCCAGCACCACCATGATCCCTCCGGCGGAGAGCCAGCGCTCCAGCGCGCCCCGCTGCCCTCGGGACAGGCCCCGCAGGGACTGCTCGTAGAGCATGACGCTCCAGACCCCGCCGTAAGCCCGGGTGTCCTCGGGGAGATCGCTCAGCGGAAGGGAGACCACCGGCACGGGGGTCTCGTGGGAAAGCGGAATGGCCGGCGCGACGTTGCTGCGGGTGAGCAGAAGAACCAGCGGCTGGCCGGTAAACCGGCCGCGCAGGCTGACCGAGGTCTCGTGGCTCCGGCCGCCGCCGGTGAACCGCAACAACAGCGGCTGCGCCACCGTATCCGGATCGACGGTGACGAAGACGACCTTGCGCGCGTGGGTCGAGAGAAAGATGTCCCGCCGCTGGATGAACGAGTAGGGCTCGATGCCCCGGGTGGGCCCGCCACGGGCCTCCACCACCTCCAGGACGCCCCGGACGGCGACTCCGGAGTTCACCAGCTCGATCCGCACCGGCAACGGCTCACCGAGACGATAGACACCGCCGAAACCCGGTTCCGCCCGTATCGCAACCTCGGCCGGCGCCAAACCGGAAACGCAGAGCGTCAGGGCCGCCAGAGCCGCGGCCCACCCCGTTGGTCCCGAGCGGAGCGAAGCGCCGGCGGAGCGAAGTCGAAGGGGGCTATTCGATGAAAGAGACGTCCAGTACCTCGAAGTTCCGTACGCCCGCGGGCGTGCGTACCTCCACCAGGTCACCCACCCGGCGGCCGATCAGGGACCGCGCTACCGGTGAACCCAGGGATATCCTTCCCTCCCTGGGCTCCGCCTCGTGCTCGCCGACGATCTTGTAGATGACGTTCTCGTCGGTGTCGTCGTCCACCAACTCGACGGTGGCGCCGAACACGACCTTGTCACCGGAGAGCCTGGACACGTCGATGACCTGAGCCCGCGCGAGCTTGTCCTCGGTCTCGCGAATCTGGACATCGAGCAGGGACTGGCGTTCCTTGGCCGCATGAAACTCGGCGTTCTCCGACAGGTCACCGTGGGCCCGGGCTTCCTCGATGTCGCGAACATTCCTGGGACGCTCAACGGATTTGAGGCGCTGGAGGTCCTCGACCAATTGCTGGTGCCCCTGCGCCGTCATCGGCACGGGGCCGTCGTTGTCTGCCATCTGACTGCACCTCTGAAAAAATATCCGGGCGAGCCGAGGAACCTCCGCCCGCCCGTGGATTTGCAATCCGGGGGAGATTCTAGCACCCGGCACCGAGAAGTCAAAGAAAGGTTCGGGAGGTCAACGCGCCGCCGACCGCTCCCCCTGTCCGTCAGGACTCGCGCGGAGGGGTCGCCCAGGTGCGTTTGCCGGGGCCGAAGACGTGGCAGGCGGTGCCGTGGCCGCCCATGGAGAACTCCAGTTCCGGCTCCACCTCGCTGCAGATCTGCTCCCGGAACGGGCAGCGCGGGTGAAAGTTGCACCCGGTCGGCGGGTTCACCGGGCTCGGCACGTCCCCCTCCAGCACCATGCGGTCTTTCTTGGGATTGGGGTCCGGCATCGGCACGGCCGAGAGCAAGGCGCGGGTGTAGGGATGCCGAGCGTCGGTGTAGATGGCGTTGCTCGGCGCGATCTCGACAACCTTGCCGAGGTACATGATGGCCACCCGGTGGCTGACGTGCTCCACCACCCGAAGGTCGTGGGAGATGAAGAAGAAGGTGAGCTGCATACTCTCCTGCAGCTCCTGGAGGAGGTTGATGATCTGGGCCTGAATGGACACGTCCAGGGACGACACCGGCTCGTCCGCGACGATGAACTTGGGCGACACCGCCAGGGCCCGGGCGATGCCGATGCGCTGCCGCTGGCCGCCGCTGAACTCGTGGGGGTAGCGGTCGTAGTGGTCGTCCCGCAAGCCCACCTTCTCGAGCAGTCCCATCACCTGCTCCTTGCGGTCCCTGCCGGTTGCCATGCGGTGGATCTTGAGGCCCTCGCCGATGATCTCGCCGACTCTCATGCGGGGATTGAGCGAGGCGTAGGGGTCCTGGAAGATGATCTGCATGCGCCGGCGGAGATCGCGCATCTCGGCGCTGGAGATCCTCATGATGTCCTTGTTCTCGAACAGGATCTCGCCTTCCGTGGGCTCGATCAGGCGGAGGATCGTCCGGCCCAGCGTCGACTTGCCGCAGCCGGATTCGCCCACCACCCCGAGGGTCTCTCCATCCTCCACCGTCAGGCTGACGCCGTCCACCGCCTTGACGTCGCCCTTGCGGCGGGCGAGCAGGCCTTCTTCCACCGGGAAGTACTTCTTGAGGTTCCTGATTTCCAGCAAGCTCATTGAATCAAGTGTCCTGTACGCGGCGACCCGATCCCGTCAGTTCGTCCTATAACACGCCACCCACTGGTTGCGCGCCTTTTCTTCCAGGGTGGGCTCATGGCCGGCGCAGATCCCGGTGGCCTTGAAGCAGCGGTCCCGGAACCGGCACCCGCTGGGAAGGTCCAGCGGACTCGGCACCACGCCGGGGATGGCGTCCAGCCGGCGCTTGGTGGTGCCGCTGGGCAACGAGTTCAGCAGCCCGATGGTGTAGGGGTGGAGGGGCTTGCTGAAGATCGCCTCGGGCTTGGCCCGTTCGACCATCCGGCCGGCGTACATGATGGCCACCTCGTCGGCCTGCTCCGCCACCACTCCGAGATCGTGGGTAATCAGCAGCAAGGCCATGCCGAGCTGGTCCTGAAGCTCACCCATCAGATCCAGGATCTGCGCCTGGATGGTCACGTCCAGGGCCGTCGTCGGCTCATCGGCGATGAGCAGGCTCGGGTTGCACGACAGCGCCATGGCGATCATCACGCGCTGGCGCATGCCGCCGCTCATCTGGTGCGGGTAGTCGTTGACGCGAGTGTCGGGGTCGGCGATCTTCACCAGCCGGAGCATCTCCACGGCCTTGTCCTTCGCCTCCCGCCGCGACACCTTCTGATGGAGCCGGACGGCCTCCATGATCTGGTCCCCGACCGTGAACACCGGGTTCAACGAGGTCATGGGCTCCTGAAACACCATGGAGATCTCGTTGCCGCGGACCTGCCGCATCGACTCGTCCGGCAGCTTGAGCAGGTCTTCTCCGCGATAGAGGATCTCGCCGTCCGCCACCCTTCCGGGAGGGGACGGGATCAGCCGCATGATGGAAAGGGCGGTGACGCTCTTGCCGCAGCCCGACTCCCCCACCAGCCCCAGCGTCTTGCCCGCCTCGATGGTGAGGTTCAGCCCGTCCACCGCCGGGAACTCGCCGTCGGAGGTCACGAACGAAGTGTGGAGATTCTTGATTTCGAGCAGTGTCGCCATCGGGCGCGGTCGCTCCCTCTCAAAGACCCAACAAGGTCAACAAGCGCGAACTGTACCAAAAAACGGCTGGGCTGCAAACGACATTCGCAGGGCACGGGCCGCACGGAGTTTCCTTGATCGGCCCGACAAATCCTGTTAGACGCGACCGATAGGGTTTCACGCTCCCACGAACCATGGAAGCGCCTCACCACAACCAGACCGGCACCGCGGACGCGCTCATCGAGCAACTCGCTGCCGCGGTGCATGCGCGCCGCATGACGGTGCCGGCGATCCTCTTCCTCGAAGCCCACAAGCCGCTCACGACGCTGTTTCATGCCGCGGCGGTGATGAGCCTGCCGATGCTGCTGCCGCTGTTCGGGGCGAAGGCGCGGGAGCTGCCGGCGTTCCTCCAGTCGCGGGACAACGTCGAGCGGCTGATCCGGCGCATCGAGCAGCTCGCCGGGGAAGGCGGGGACGGTTGACGGGCGGGTTCGAGAACGCCACCCCCGGGGTGCTGGTGATCATGGGCCTGATGATCGGGCCGGTGCTCTACTACATCCGCACGGCCCGGCGGCGAAGGGACCTCTACATCCGGCGCCTGGCGGGGGTGGACGCCATCGACGAGGCCGCCGGCCGATCGGCGGAGCTGGGGAGGCCGATGTCCTTCTCCACCGGCATCACCAACGTCGGGCCGGTGCTCTACGCCTGCCTCGGGGTGCTCTACTACGTGGCGCGCAAGGCGGCGCGGTACAAGTCGCGCCTGCTGCTGCCACAGAACAATCCCGAGGTCATGGCCATTGCCGAGGACGTGCTGCGGGACGCCTATCGCGCCG
>MKWU01003905.1_pt1 | contig 18609 bp, 15 predicted proteins | sample 809101 | NCBI WGS metagenome assembly MKWU01 (sample SAMN05860141, study PRJNA318959) | sponge metagenome | host: Aplysina aerophoba | place: Slovenia: Piran, Adriatic Sea, Gulf of Piran | collected 2013-05-07
TGCGAGCGGCCCCACGCCGTGCGCTCCCCGTGCGAGGAGGCGGCCGCCGTCCGGGTAGCCGACGAGGATCGGCAGCGCGTCGTCGCCGCCGTCGCCGTCCCCGGTCAGGACTGGTGGAGGCGTCCCGCCGTCTCCGAGCGCCGGCTCTCGTCCGGCCGCACCGGCGAGGCGACCGCCTGCCGCGCCTCCGGGCAGGCGCCACTCGCCGTCCTTCGCGATGTGGATGAGGGTGACGTCGTACTTCGTGCGGTCGATCGCTTCGTACACCGAGCGGGCGGACGAAAGAGAGACTTCATGCTCGCAGGAACGACCTCCGAATACGAGCCCCACCCGGATCCTGCGCGACATTCCGCTAGTATAGGCGGTCTGACGCCGGGCCATCCGGCCCGGGGGAGCGGCGTTGTTTCGCTCGCTCTTCACGGAGACCCCCAGATTGCCGACCCGCAGATACCGGTCAGTGTCGCAACGATGCCCCTGATATCCCTGATGCGTCGCGGTCCCGGACGGAAGGACGCGGCGGTCGCCGGCCCCCTCCCCTCTCCCGGCGGGAGAGGGGCATTCCTCCCCGGCAGCATGAAAGGGGCCGGAGGGTGAGGGCGAAGGGGACGCGCGCCCGGCTCGCGGGACTGCGCGACGCGATGCGCGAGCACGGGGTCGCGGCCTACATCGTGCCGTCGAGCGATCCGCACCAGAGCGAGTACGTGCCTGCGCGCTGGGCGCGGCGCGAATGGATGAGCGGTTTCACCGGCTCGGCCGGGGACCTCGTGGTGGGGCTCGCGGGCGGCGGGCTCTGGACGGACGGCCGCTACCACCTCCAGGCCCGCCAGCAGTTGCGAGGGAGCGGACTCAAGCTGTTCCCGGTCGGCGAGAAGGACGTTCCCACCATCGAGCGTCACCTCGCGAAGACCCTTCCCCGGGAGTCTGCCGTCGGAGTGGACCCCGCCGTCATCGGCATGCGGCGCGCGCGCCGGATCGCTCGGGCGCTCGCCTCCGACGGGGTGGCCCTCAAGCCCATCGAGGAGAACCTCGTGGACGCGGTGCGGGGTCCGGTACCCGGGCGCCGCTCGCGGGCCCGCGTCGTGCCCCTTGCCACCCAATTCGCGGGCGAGACGAGCGCGTCGAAGCTCCGCCGCGTGCGCCGGGCCATGCGCGAGCGCGGCGCCGACGCGCTCGTCGTCACCACCCTCGACGCGATCGCCTGGCTCTTCAACGTGCGGGGCTCCGACGTCGCCTACAACCCGGTGGTCATCGCCTACGCGGTGGTCACCGCGGACGAGGCCGTCCTGCACGTCGATCGGGCCAAGATCGACGCGGCGGCCGAGGCGCACCTCCGGCGCACCGCACGGATCGAGCCCTACGCGGCGATCCGGCGCACCCTGCGCGGACTCGGCCGCCGCAAGGCCGTGGTCTGGATCGATCCGGATTCGACGAGCCTCATGTGCGGGCGCCTCCTCGACGGGGCGAGGCCGGTGTTCGCGCCGTCCCCCATCGCCCGGATGAAGGCGCGCAAGAACGATGTCGAGCTCGCCGGGATCCGGGCCGCCCACCGGCGCGACGGGGCCGCGATGGTGCGCTTTCTCCATTGGCTCTCGCGCGCGGTGCCGGCCGGCGGGGTCACCGAGATGGGCGCCGCTGCGGCGCTCGAGGGCTTGCGCTCCGAGGGCGAGCACTTCCAGGGGCTGAGCTTCCCGACCATCGCGGGATACGCCGGCCACGGCGCCATCATCCACTACTCGGTGGACGAAGCGAGCGACGTCCCCCTCCGTCCCGAGGGGCTCTTCCTGGTCGATTCCGGAGCGCACTACCTCGACGGCACCACCGACATCACCCGCACCCTGCTCCTCGGCGGCCGGCCGACCGGCCCGCAGCGCGACTGCTACACGCGGGTCCTCAAGGGGCACATCGCGATTGCGACCGCCCGCTTTCCCGCCGGCACCACCGGGGCGCGGCTCGACACCCTCGCGCGCGCCGCCCTGTGGCAGTCGGGCCGGGACTATGCGCACGGGACCGGGCACGGGGTGGGCGCCTACCTCAACGTGCACGAGGGGCCGCAGTCGATCAGCCACCGCTCGACCGACGGCCCCGCGCCGCCCGCGCGCGCCGCCGGGGGGCGGGCGGGCCGGGACTGGGCGCGGGGGCCCGGGCCGGGGGTGGGCCCCTCCCTCAACGTGCACGAGGGGCCGCAGTCGATCAGCCACCGCTCGACCGAGGTCCCCCTCGAGCCCGGCAACGTGCAGTCGAACGAGCCCGGCTACTACGAGCCCGGGGAGTTCGGGATCCGCATCGAAAACCTGGTCGAGGTGGTGAAGGACGAGACCGTCGCGCCGCGCGACTTCCTGCGCTTCGAGACGCTGACCCTGTGCCCGATCGAGAAGCGTCTCATCGAACCCGAGCTCTTGAGCGCGGACGAGCGCGGCTGGCTCGACGCCTACCACGCACGGGTGCTGGAGACCCTCGGCCCCGATCTCGACCGGGATGACCGGACGTGGCTGGAGCGCGCCTGCGTGCCCCTCGACGCGACCTGATGGACGGTCCGCGGTGACCGCCGTTCCGCGCCCGCGGTTGCGATGAGTCCTCTCCCGCCTCCGGTCTCCGCCCGGCTCGCCGCCGTCCAGTCCCCGATCATCCCGATCGTGATGGACCTCTACCGGCGCCACCCGGGCACGGTATCGCTCGGGCAGGGAGTGGTCGGATACGGTCCACCGCCGGCGGTCGCGGAGCGGATCGCCCGCTTCGGCGACTCTCCCGCCCATCACCTCTACCAGCCGGACGAGGGTATCCCCGAGCTCCGCGCCGCCATCGGGGAGAAGGTGGCGGCCGAGAACGGCATCGATCCGCGGGACCGCGAGATCATGGTCACCGCGGGCGCGAACATGGGGTTCCTGAACGCCCTCATCGCGATCACCGATCCGGGCGACGAGGTGATCCTCCCGCGTCCCTATTTCTTCAACCACGAGATGGCGATCCGGATGGCGGGGGCGGTACCCCGCATCGTCGCCTGCCGGCCGGACCATCAGCTCGATCGCCGGGCCATCGCGGCCGCGGTCGGCCCGCGCACGCGCGCCGTCGTCACCAACTCGCCCAACAACCCGAGCGGAGCGACCTACCCGGAGGCGGACCTCCGGGCGGTGAACGGACTTTGCGCCGAGCGCGGCCTGTACCACCTGCACGACGAGGCCTACGAGTACTTCGTGCACGACGGAGCGACGCATTTCTCGCCGGGCGCGATCCCGGGGAGCTCGCCGCACACCATCGAGCTCTGGTCCCTCAGCAAGGCGTACGGCTTCGCGAGCTGGCGGGTCGGCTACATGGTCTTCCCGGCCGGGCTCATGGAGACCCTGCTCAAGGTCCAGGACACCAACATCATCTGTGCCCCCGCCATCTCCCAGCACGCGGCGCTCGCCTGCCTCGAGGCCGGTTTCGATTGGTGCCGGCCGCGCATCGAGTCGTTCGCGCCCAACCGGGAGCTGCTGCTCGACGCCCTCGACGGGCTCGGCGCGCGGGTCGAGGTGCCGCCCGCGAACGGCGCGTTCTACGTCTTCGTGCGGGTGCGCCCCGATCGCGACCGGGAACTCGACGACATGGCGGTGGTGCGCGAGCTCATCGTCGAGCACGGGGTCGCGGCGGTCCCGGGGTCCGCCTTCGGAGTCGAGGAGGGGTGCTCCTTGCGCCTCTCCTACGCGGTGGCGGATCGCGACGCGATGGCGCTCGGCGCGCGACGGCTCGTGGACGGGCTGCGCGCAATCACGGGACGGACGGAACGATAGATGCGGTTGCGGCGCTTCGCAGTCAGCCTTCGCACGATCCCCACCCGGAAGGAACGATAGCGCCGTCGCGGTGCCGTGCGGCGGACCTTCACGGGAAATCGTGCCGGAAGGCACGACCGGCGGGGTCGGGATGCCATGCATTCGGGCGCCGCGCAACTTCGGACAGGAGGGAATGAAAGTGGCCGTCGAGATACCCTTCCGGCGCGAGCTCGAGTTCGAGTACGGCCGGGTCGACCTCATCTCCGAGCCGGGCGCGGTGCCCGTGCGGCGGGTCGTGGCCCGCAACCCGAGCGCCTTCACCCTGTACGGTACCGGCACCTACATCGTGGGGCGCGGCCGGGTCGCGGTCATCGACCCGGGGCCGGCCCTGCCGGAGCACGTGGAGGCGCTCGCCGCCGCCGTCGAGGGCGAGGAAGTGAGCCACATCCTCGTTACCCACACCCACAACGACCACTCCCCCGCCACCCGGCCGTTCAAGGCGAAGGTCGGGGCGGGCTCGGTCCACGGCTACGGGCCGCACGGCTCGGGGCGTTCGGGCGTGCAGGTCGAGGAAGGGGGCGACATGGAGTTCGTCCCCGAGATCGAGGTGCGGGACGGCGACCGCATCGAGGGGGACGGGTGGTCCTTCGACTGCGTCCACACCCCCGGACACACCTCCAACCACGTCTGCTTCGCGCTGCGCGAGGACCGGATCCTCTTCTCCGGCGACCACGTGATGGGCTGGTCGACGAGCGTCATCTCCCCGCCGGACGGCGACATGGGCGACTACCTGCGAAGCCTCGACCGCCTCCTCGAACGTGACGACCTCCACTACTGGCCGACCCACGGGCCGCGCATCGACGATCCGAAGCCCTACGTGCGGGCATTCATCGCCCACCGGCGTGAACGCGAAGACCAGATCCTCGCCTGCCTGCGCGACGGGGTGGGCCGGATCCCGGACATGGTGCCGCGGATGTACGTCGGGCTCGCGCCGGGGCTCGTCCCGGCCGCCGGTCGCTCCGTGTTCGCGGCCATGCTCCGCCTCGTCGAATGCGGGCGGGTCGTCACGGACGGCGAGCCGGCCGTCGAGTCCGTCTACCGCATCGGAGAGCCCGGAACCGGCTGAGCCGCCCGGCGGTTTCTATACTACTGGCTGCGATCCCAGCCGATAAACGCCCCAACAAGGAGACAACGTGATGAAATTCAAATACATCGTAGCCGCTGCGGCATTGGCCGCGTTGCCCTCGACCGCACTCGCCGAGTGCAAGGTCGAAGGTTCGGGCGAGGTCAACGTGATCTCGAACTTCTTCGAGACCCTGGAGCTGATCGCGAACACCATGAAGGAGTGCGAACGCGACGGGCTCGTGGTCGACGCCAAGCTGACCACCGAGCACCGCTCGGAGACCGAGCAGTCGTTCGCGGCCGGGTCTTCGCCCTTCGACGCGGCGGCGGTCGCCAACAGCTCGATCACCCTCCTCCAGGCCCGGGGCCAGCTCCGCCCGCTGAACGACCTCGTCGACAAGTACCGGGATACCTACGACATCGAGGACCAGATGCTGATCCGCTTCGGCGACGACATCATGGCCATCGCGTTCATGGTGAACGCGCAGCACTTCTACTATCGCAAGGACCTCTTCGAAGAGCACGGGCTCGCGGTCCCCAAGACCTACGACGAGCTTCTCGCCGCGGCGAAGACCCTCAAGGCGGCCGGGATCGAGCATCCCTACGGGGCCGCGTTCGGCAATAGCTGGGAGCTCGCGAACGAGTACGTGAACCTGCTGCTCGCGAACGGGGGGCAGCTCTTCGATCCGGCGACCTCCGAGCCCGCGTTCGAGACGCCGGAAGCGGTGGAGGCGCTCGAGATCCTGGGCGCGCTCTTCGAGTACATGTCCCCGAACTCGATGTCGCTCGACTTCGGCGGCGTCAAGCGGCAGCTCCAGCAGGGCGATATCGCGATGGCGATCCAGTGGGGCGACCAGGCGCCGACGATGGACAACGCCGACGAGAGCACCGTGGTCGGCAAGATCGGCTACGCCCCCGCGCCCGCCACCCGGGAGGGCGGCCCGCCGGCCTCCACCTTCTGGTGGGACGGCTACGTGATTCCGAAGAACCTCGACGGCGACCCGGACGTCACCTTCCAGGTCATCATGCATGCGCTCGGAGCCGAGACCGTCGCGAAGAACAACGACACCACGCTCTGGATCCGCTCGAACTACCAGCCGACCCAGTACACCGCCGCGATCACCGAGACGGTGATGGGCGGGGCACCCCCGTATCCGATGAACCCGCAGTCCTCCCTTGCGCACAGCTCGCTCGGGGAGAACATCTCGGACTTCATCACCGGGAAGGAGTCCGCCGCCCAGTCGCTTGCCGACGCGGCCAAGGCGTACCGGGCCGCGGCGCGGGAGCAGGGTCTCCTCGCGAACTGAGCATTCGGGTCCGCCCCCGGCGCGGCCGCGCCGGGGGCGGACGGACCCGTTCCGCGACCGTCGTTCCGGGGCATCGACGTGAAACGCAAGTCCTTCCTGCTCTTCGTCGCCCCCTCCGTCGTCTCGATGCTCCTCCTCATCGCGATGCCGCTGGCGGGGGTCGTGTACCTCGCCCTTCACCAGTCCTACGTCAAGACGGAGCTCGTCGAGCTCACCACCGAGGTGCCGCTCTTCGGCGGGCTCAAGCGCCAGGTCACCCGGACGGTGCCGCAGCCGGTGCTCGACGAGAACGGGCGGGGAGTCAAGGTGTGGAAGTTCGTCGGCGCCGACAACATCGTGCAGGCGGCGGAGGTCGAGGGGCTGGACGAGATCCTCTCCGGCGCGCGGGAAGTCACCTCGCTCCGTGGCTTCATCTCCGAGCTGCATCGCGAGATCACCAACGTCGACTTCTGGTCGGCGCTCGAGTTCACCCTGCTCTACACCTTCGGCACCACCCCGTTCGTGCTGCTCATCGGCCTCGGCCTCGCCCTCGGGGTCGACCGGGCGTCGGAGCGCTTGCGCGGAACGATGGTCTTCGTCTCCATCCTCCCGATGATCGTGACCCCGGTCGTCTCGTCGCTCGCCGTGTACTGGCTGTTCCTCGACGGGGCGGTGATCGCGTCGCTCATCGAGGCCCTCGGCTTCGGGCGGTTCTACTTCCTCGCCGACCAGCTCACCATCCGCACCGTCATCGTCGCCTACGGCATCTGGTGGGCCGCGCCCTTCGCCTTCATCATCCTCTACGCAGGGCTTCAGACCGTGCCGCGCGATCCGCTCGAGGCCGCGATGATCGACGGCGCGAGCGCGTGGCAGCGGCTTCGCTACGTCGTCATTCCCCACCTCATGCCCCTCCTCGCGGTCATCACGGTGATCCACGTGATGGACGCCTACCGGGTCTTCGAGCCGATCCTGGTCTTCGGCGCGAGCGTGTTCGCCAACTCCGTGCAGTACCTCACGTACTACACGCTCTCCTACGAGGACAACGCCAACAAGGCCGCGGCGTACGCGATCCTGACCGTGATCGGGGTCGTCATCCTGCTGATTCCGGTGCTCGTGCACACGTACCGCGACCAGGCGACCAGACGGTGAAGGCGCGTCTCTCTCCCCTCGCCCGAACCTCGTCGGCGGCGGGGATGGCCGTCTGGTTCGCGGTCGCGACGTTCCCGTTCCTGTGGATGTTCCTCATCTCGTTCCGCAAGGCGGTGGACGCCTTCGCCACCCCGCCCAAGCTCTTCGCCCCCTTCACCTTCGACAACTTCCACCACGTCTGGGTGGAGGATGCGTTCTGGCACTTCGCGATCAACACCACGATCGTGACCGCGGCGACGATGGCCGTCTCGCTCACCATCGGTTGCCTCGCGGGCTACGCCCTCGCGCGCTACGAGGGGAAGCTCGGCTTCTGGCTCCTCATCGCGGCCCTCGTCTTTCGCGCGATGCCCCACGTGGTCCTCCTGACCGCCTACCGTCCCGCCTTCTTCGAGCTCGGGATCTGGAGCCGCTACGAGACTCTCATCGTGGTCCTCGTCGCGATCAACCAGCCCTTCACGATCTGGATGCTGCGCGCGTTCTTCATGGGCATCCCGCGGGACATGGACGAGGCCGCGATGGTCGACGGGTGCTCGCGCTGGGGGGCGTTCCGGAGGGTCGTCGTCCCGGTTATGTGGCCCGGGATCGTGACCGCGGGGCTCTTCTCCTTCCTCCTCGCCTACAACGACTTCATCATCTCGAGCCAATTGATGAACGGCGACATGACCACCATGACGGCCGCCCTCGGGAACTACATGGGTCAGAAGCAGAGCGTCACGCGCCTGATGCACGGCGTCGCGGGGGCGGTGTCGGTCACCATTCCGATCATCATCCTGGTCTACGCGTTCCAGAAGCACATCGTTTCGGGGTTGACGGCCGGCGCCGTCAAGGGATGACATCGGGCCCGCGACAGTCGACCTTGAAGGGAGGGCGCAAATGAGCGCAAGCGACAACCTCGAGCTCGTGCAGAACATGTATGCCGCGCTCAACGCGCAGGATCTCGACGCGCACGACGACTTCTGGCACGAGGACATGATCTGGCACGGACCGCCCGGCTTCGGCGACATCCACGGCCTCGCCGCGTTCAAGCAGGAGGTCATGGTGCCCTTCTACCGGGCGTTCCCCGACTACTTCGCGAAGAACGACATCGAGCTCGCGGACGAGACCCGGGTCGCCGCCACCGGGTACCTGACCGGCACCCACCGGGGTCCGTACCTCGGCTATCCGGCGACGGGACGGAAGATGCGGATGCGTTTCTCGGACTTCTGGCTCGTGAGGGACGGGAAGCTTGCCGAGAACTGGGTCATGGTCGACCACATCGACGTGTTCCGCCAGCTCGGCCTCGATCTCATGGCCGGGATTGCGCAGCGCTGATTGCGGAAGAACGGATTCGGAGTCGGGTTTCCTCCGGCCTCGCGGCGCGGTTCGCGCCGGGACGGACTGAATCCGCCGGGAACGCGAGACGCGCCGCCGCGTCCTCGACAAGGTGCCATCGCGGCACGTTGCGGCGTGGCCGCCCGGCGCCGCCCGATCGCGAGGCCGCGGTGCCGGCGGCCTCGTTTCGAGGGCGGACGCCGAATTTGCGGGGGCGGCGCGCGACCGCCGGCTCAGGACGATGAGGCGCCGCCGCTCAACCGTTGCTGGCGATCCAGGAGGTCGACGCCGAGCTGCTCGAGAAAGTGCAGGTTGTCGATGAAGATCCAGTTCTCGGCGAGCTTGTCGCCCGCGCGGCGGTAGAGATCGACGATCCGCATCTCGGCTTCGAACTCGCCGGCCGAAGCGAGCCCCATGTACCCGCCCTTCGACTTCATCCGCATGGTCGGGTAGCCGAAGAAACCGCCGTAGCTGCCCTCCGCGAATTCGAGGACGTGGCCGTGGTGGGTCAGGAACTCGAGGCCCTCTTCGAACGGACGGCAGTGCTGCTCGAGGTAGCGCTCGTGGGTGTACGCGGCGCCGATCCCGGCCGGTCCCCACCACAGCATGTCGTCGTGCCAGTCGAGCTCGAGATCCGACTTCAGGGTCCGCACCCCGGTCGCGACCAGACGGTCGATCATCCGCTGGATGAGGGCCATCGTGGTCCGTCCCTCCTCCTCGGGATGCGCATCGAAGAGGAGCCCGTCCTGCGTCTGCGGCCCCGGCGTGATGACGGTGGCCCCGGTGCTCTCCGGAAACACCCGGAGCCCGGCCTGGTGCATGACGCTCATGACGTCGACGAAGAGGGCCGTTTCCGCGATCCGGCCCTCTTCGATGCGGTGGAACTCGGCGTAGCGGAGGAAGCTCATCTTGCGGGTCGGCCGGATCCCGAGCCAGGGCGAATCGAACAGGCCGAGGAGGTGCCCCATGCTGCACACCCATTCGGTCCGGTAACCGTCCATGAAGTTGCGCCCGGCGAAGAAGATGTTCTGGCGCCGCTGGAACGGTGTGAACGCGCGCTTGCAGGGCTCCCAGAACACGCGCGCGGCCGCCTCGGGACCGGTCTGCTCGTTGAACGGGTGCATCCCCCGGAAGTGCCAGTCGCCGGTCGTGTAGCGGGCCAGCACGTCCGCGGCGGCCTCGGCGGGGGCCGGGTCGAGGGCGCGATGGAGGTCGAGGACGAGGGCCTTGGATGCCTGGAAGTCCGACATGCGTGTCTCCGAATCGAAGAAGGGGGCGCCAGCGTCGCGTGCAGACGCCGCATCGAAGGGGAGGTTTGCCCGGAACGACGGTGAGCTTCGCCGGGCGGCTAGCCGAGGAGCTGCATCAGGATCCCGAACTCGTTGAACACGGTCCATTCCTTCTGGACCCGGTCGTTCTCGATGAGCCACTGGGTGATGCCCCAGATGTGACACTCGCGCCCGGTCGGATCGCCATAGGGTCCGTGGCCGCGGTGCGCGCCGACCCCTCCCCAGCGGATGGACACGAGGTAGCCGTCCCGGGAATTGCCCATCCAGTAGAGGTCCTCGATGCCGACCGCGATGTTGGGGAACATCGCGACCATCGACAGGACGTGCGAACGAAGCTGGCCCACGCCTCGATAGACCCGTCCCGTCGAGCCCTCGAAGACGACCGAAGGGGCGTACAGGCGATCCATTGCGCTGAAGTCGCGCCGGTTCCAGACCGAGTCGAAGGCGGCGTGGACGAACTCGCGAATGTCGTCGGCGCGGTCCGGAATGGGATGCCGCGCCGGCTTCCCCTGGCCGCGGCCGCGCCGCGGCTCGCCGGCCTCGAAGTTCGGCGCGAAGGGGCCGGTCTCGCGCTCGGACGCGATGCGCCGGGCGGTTTCCGGCACGTCGAGGCCGAGCTGCGCCAGCATGCCGGCCATGTCGTAGGCGACGTGCTCGTCGTGTATCTCGTTGTCGCGCGACACGCAGTTGGCGACGCAGAGCATGCGGACGGGCCGGCCGGTCGGCGGCCCGAAGCGGCTGTAGCCGGTGTTGGTGCCGAGGATCATGGTGCGGTGCGAGGTATGGAAGCTCACGTCCTCGTCGCCGGCCCAGATCACCTCGTCGGCGACCAGCCGGATGTCGGGCATCGCATTGTTGGTGTGCACCGTGTCGGCCACGATCTTCTCGCGGCCGTACTGCAGACCCACGTCGTCCCACACCCGGCAGTCGTGGCTGTAGGTGTCGTAGATGTAGCCGATGTCCTTCTCTTCCCAGATCCGGTGGGTGATGCGCACGATGTAGTCGACGATGTTCCGGTAGCGGGGCTCGAAGCCGCGCATCGGCTGGGTCTCGACGTGCTCCGGGTCGTCGTCCAGGAACCCGTCGGTCCCCCCCCGGCGATAGGCTTCGAGCGAGATCCGGAAGTCGGCGGGCATGTGCTCGTCGCGCAAGGGGTCGAATCGCAGTTGGGTCCGCCCGGACCCTGCGGCGGGATTCGGATCTTCGACCGGACCGGCGCCGGATGCGGATTCGAGTGGACTGCGGTTGGGGGCGGGCACGGGCGTCTTCCTTGGTTTCCTGACTTCGCCGGCGATCTTTTCGCGGGCGGGTCCCGAGCGCAAGCGGCCCGGCCCGCCCGGGCCCGGTGCGGGTCCGGATGCACGCCGGGGGAGGCGTCGCGTCCGGCTCAGGCCGGGACGGCGGACCCCTCCCGTTCGCGGACGAAGCCGAGGAGCACCGCCCCGATCACGAGCAACACGATGACCGAGAGGATCCCGAGTCGGGAGCTGCCCGTGAGGAGACCCGTGATTGCCACCAGGGACGGTCCCAGGATCGCCGCGAAACGTCCGATCATGTTGAAGAAGCCGAAGAACTCGCCGCTCTGGGCCGCCGGCACGAAACGCGCGTAGAGCGAGCGCGAGACGGCCTGCACCCCGCCCTGGACGAGGCCGATCACGACGGCGAGGACGTAGAACTCGATGACCGAGGTCATGAAGTACGCGTAGATGGTGACCCCGACGTAGACCACCACCCCGAAGTAGAGGGTCGGCTTGGGGCCGACTCGTTGGGCTGCGAGCCCGAAGACGAGCGCGGCCGGAAAGCCGACGAACTGCACGATGAGGAGGGCGACGATGAGGCTGTCGGCCGGGAAGCCGAGGGACAGGCCGTAGTCGACCGCCATCCGGATGATCGTGTGGACCCCGTCGATGTAGAAGAAGTAGGCGACGAGGAAGAGCACCGCCATCCGGTGGGTGCGGTGCTCGCGCATCGTCTTCGCGAGCGAGCGAAGCCCGGACCCGACCGCCGAAGAGGGGTCCCCGGTGCGCGGGGGCTCCGGCACGTTCCGGAAGAGCGGGATGGAGAAGACGAGCCACCAGACCGCGACGGTCAGGAACGAGAGGCGCACCGCCTCGGCCGCGCCCGGCAGCCCGAACGTCGAGGGCGAGAGGACCATCGCGACGTTTACCGCGAACAGGAGCCCCCCGCCGATGTAGCCGAGAGAGAAGCCGAAGGACGAGACCTCGTCGTAACGCTCCGGCGGGCTCACGGACATGATGAGGGCGTCGTAGAACACGATTCCGCCGGAGAATCCGACCACGGCGAGAACGTAGACGAGGGCGGCCATCGCCCAGTCGCCCTGGGCCACGAACCACAGGCCCGCCGACATCACGATGCCGAGGGCGGTGAAGACCCCGAGGTACTTCTTCCGGGCGCCGCCCCCGTCCGCGATCGCGCCGAGGATCGGGGCCGCGACGAGGATGAAGACGCTCGCGATCGAGTTTGAGAACCCGAGTTGCGCGGTGCTCACCACCGCGTCGGACCCCGCGCTCCAGTATTCCTTGAAGAAGACCGGGAAGAACCCGGCCATGACGGTGGTCGCGAACACCGAGTTGGCCCAGTCATAGAGCGCCCAGGAGAAAATCGGGCGGTTCCGGAACAGCTCGACAACCCTGCGCACTTCCACCACCGATTCCGTCGCGTGCGGCGAGTGTAGCGCACACGATGCTCGGCCGGGTCCGGGCGGCGGGCGCAAGCGTTCTCTCGGGGGATGGAGCTCCGGGTCCGGCGGGGCATCTGCTCGCGGGAAGGAATCGAGGTCGGAATCGGGTCTTGTCCTTCTCGGCCGGTTCGCTCGGCCGATCACGAAACCCCGCTCTCGTCCCGGTTCTCCCATGTCGAGGCGGGACGACTCGTTACCGATCGGAAATGCAGCGGCCCTTCGGGGGGATTGCAGTCGAGACGGATCGCGAATAGCTTGGAGCGGAGTCAACCCCGGACAAAGGAGGATTCGTCATGCCCCGTTTCGTCATCGAGCGCGACATTCCCGAGATCGGTTCCGCCGAGCGCGAGGCGTTGCGCGACGCGGCCGCGAAGTCGAACGGCGTTCTCGCCGACATGAAGGCGGAGAAGAAGAACATCCAGTGGGAGCACACCTACGTCGCAGGCGACAAGACCTTCTGCGTCTACCTCGCGGACGAAGAAGGGCTCATCCACGAGCACGCGGAGAGAAGCGGCTTTCCGGCGACCGTCGTCACCGAAGTGCGCAAGATGATCGACCCGGTGACCGCCGAAGGCTGACGTTCGCGGCCCGCCCCGACGGGGGCGGTCGTTTTCTCGAACGATCCGGTGATCGCTCCGGAACGCCCGGCGCGCTCTCGCGGCGAACGGAGGCCGGCGGACGACGGGTCGCGTTCCGGCCTCGTCTACCCGGAGACGGTCTCCGCCCACTTCGCCTTGACCGCCTCGCGGTCGACGGCGCCGCTCTCGTCTCGCGGAAGCGAGTCGGTGAACGCGACGTGCTGCGGGCGCTTGAAGCGCGCGATGCGCGAGCCGACGTGGTCGACGACCTGCGCGGCGCTGAGATCGCCCGCGGTCTCCACCACCGCCATGATTCCCTCGCCCCACTTCCGATCCGGAACCCCGAACACGCAAACGCCGCTCGCCTCCGGCAGCTCCATGATGGTGGTCTCGACCTCGGCGGGATAGACGTTCTCGCCGCCCGGCTTGATGAGATCCTTCTCGGGCTTGCGCTTCACGTAGTGGAGATAGCCGTCCGTGTCGAAGCGGCCGACGTCGCCGGTGTGGTGCCATCCGCCCCGGAAGGTGTGCTCGTTGACCTCGGGCTGGTCGAAGTAGCCGTGGAACACGGTCGGTCCGCGGGCCAGGATTTCGCCCGCCGTGCCGGGCGGGACGTCCCTGCGGCGGCGGTGGTGGTCCCACCCGCCCGGGAGGGTGTTCTTGTTGCCCGGGGGGTGGTCGAAGTAGCCGGGGAACGGGGTGGGCCCGGGGGCCAGGTTTTCGCCCGCCGTGCCGGGCGGAACGTCCCGGTCGTAGTCGTCGACCACCCGCACCCGGCAAGCCGGACCTGGAACTCCGGCCGCACCCGGCCGATCACGGAAACGCTGCAAGGTCACCCAGCCCGTCGTCTCGGTCTGCCCGAAGCCGCTCCAGAAGTCGGCTCCCGTCTCCGCGTGCAGGCGTTCGATGGTGTCCGGGGAATCGAGCCCGTTCACGATGCGAAGGGAAGGGAGGTCGCTGCCCTGTTCCTTCGCCTGGTCGAGGACGCTGACCAGGACCGGCGGGAAGTCGCTGATGAACGTGAGGCCGTGCGCGTCGATGAGCCGAACCGCCTCGGCCGGGTCGAAGCGCGGCATCACCACGTTCTGCCCGCCCGCCTGCATGACGGCGAGCCCGCTCCCGAGAGCCGCGATGTGGAAGAGGGGGAGGGCGAGCAGGTTGCCGTCGGCCGGAACGAGATTCATGGCGGCGGCGGTCTGCAGGTTTGCGGTGACGACGTTCGTGTGGGTGAGCACGGCTCCGCGCGGGATCACGTCGACCGCGGCGGTGGGGATGATCGCGAAGGGTTCGTCGGCCGCGACCTCGGGCCGCTCCGCGGTCGCCTCCGGAGACCGGAGACGGTCGAAGCCGATCCAGCCGTCCGGAGGATTTCCGTCGAGCTGGGCCTTGAGGGTCACCCCTTCGAGACCCGCTCCGTCGCCCGGCAGGACTTCGTGGTACGCCTCGTCGATCACGAGCGCGCGGGGGCGGGCGCGCACGCACGAGCGGGCCACCTCGTCCGCCGACAGCCTCCAGTTGAGCGGGTAGGGGACAATTCCCTGGCGTGCGCACGCGAAGTACAGCTCGAAGTACGCGACGGAGTTCTGGGCGATGACGAGCACCCGATCCCCTTTTCCGAGCCCGGCTCCGGCAAGGCCGGTCGCGAGGGCGTCCACGCGCTCGAGCAGGCGGGTGAAGGTCACGGTGTCCCCGTCCTCGGTCACGACCGCGGGCCGCCCGGGATGGCAGCCCGCGTTGCGGACGAGGACGTCGTAGACGGTAAAGCTGTGAACGTGCATGGATGCGTCGCTTCGGTTCGAAGGGGTGAGGAGCGAGGGTGGCGGCTCAGTGGCGAGCGCGGGGACGGAGCACGTACGTTCCGTCCTCCAGAGCGCTGAACGTCTCCAGCACCTGCGGGTGGTCGACGGGCCGCGGGTCATCCTCTCGCAGCAGGTTCTGCTCCGAGACGTAGGCGTTGTAGTGGCCCTGGGCGTTCTCGGCGAAGAGATGGTAGAACGGCTGGTCCTTGGAGGGACGAACCGCGGCCGGAATGGAGTTCCACCACTCCTCGGAGTTCGCGAACTCCGGGTCCACGTCGTAGATGACGCCCCGGAACGGATAGATTCGGTGACGAACGATGTCCCCGATCCGAAAGCGGGCGTGCCGCTCGATGCCGCTGCTCAGCTTGCTCACGAGCACCATTATGGGGGCGATATCCGTGCGTTTCCACCGGTTCAGGCGCGCGGGAAGCGAGGTGAATCGTGGATCTGCCGCAGACCGTCGGGGCGCCGCGGCCGGGGGGTCCGGGATGCTGAAGGCCCCCCGGATGCCCATGCTCCAAGCGGGCTCAGGGCCGGAACTGCTCGGTCAGAATGCGTTCCTCGAGATTGCGTTCGGGGTCGAAGAGCAGGCGCATCTCGATGCCCCGATCCTCGCGGATCTCCACTCGCACCACGTCCCGCGTCTCGCGCGCGTCGGGGCTGGCGCTGACGGGTCGTTTCTCCGGATCCAGCACGTCGAAGCGCACCCGCGCGTCGCGCGGGAGCAGCGCCCCGCGCCAGCGCCGGGGGCGAAACGGGCTGATCGCGGTCAGTGCGAGCACCCCCGCGCTCAGGGGAAGGATGGGCCCGTGTGCGGAGTGATTGTATGCGGAGCTGCCGGCGGGGCTGGCGACCAGGATTCCGTCGCAGATGATCTCGTCCAACCGCACCCGATCGTCGATGGCCACTCGGATTCGCGAAGCCTGGCCGGTCTGGCGGTGGAGTGACACCTCGTTGATGGCAAGAAGCTCGATCGTCGCCCCGTCCAGGCGGGTCGCCTTCATGCGAAGCGGGCTCAACGTGGTCGTGGTGGCACGTTCGAGCCGTTCCTTCAGGCGCTCTTCCTCGAAGGCGTTCATGAGGAAGCCGACCGTCCCCCGGTTCATCCCGAAGATGGGGAGCCCGAGCTGCATGTGCCGGTGGAGCGTGTCGAGCATGAACCCGTCGCCGCCGAGCGCGACGATGACGTCGCACTCTTCGACCGGGTGCTGCCCGTAGCGCCGGACGAGTCCGCGGGCGGCGTCGAGCGCGTGGTCCGCGGCCAGGATCGCGATGCGCTCAGCGGCCATCGGTGCCGGCGAAGTGCTTGTACAGGTTGATGAGCTCCTCTGGCTTGAACCCCACGATGATGATCTCGTTTCCGGGGAAGAGCGTCACGTCCGGATCCTGGGTCAACCGGCCCATCCTGCGGTTGTAGACGATCGTCTCCTTCGATTTGTGGAAGATCGTGAGTCCGAGCGGCGAGCTCGATCGGTCCTCCAGCACTTCGTCGGCGTGGCGCGGTACCGCGATCCGATAGGTGTCCGTCCGCTCGCCGATGGTGATCCGCACTCCGCGTGCGAAGTTCTCGGTCACTCCCTTCTGGATGATGCCCCAGAGGCCCTGATGGTCGTCCGGAGTGACGGCGTGAACGTAGAAGACGTCGTGCTCGCCGACCTCGACGGTTCCTTCGAGCAGATCGCGGATGGTGATGGTCTCCTGCGGGGCGGGCGTCTCCTCCGTGCCGCGGAACTCCGAGGTCCTCGCCCGGGCCGGTGCCGCTTTCTCTCGGGAGGTCGGCGTCCGATCCGTCGGGGGGGAAGCGTCGAGGTTCTTCGCGGGATTCTCGGGAGGATCCGCCATCGCGACGGCCGTGTCGTCCTTCCGGGAGGGCGTCGCGTGGGTGGCGGGTTCGGGTTCGGCAGCCTCCTGCACGGGCGTCTTCACCGGGCTCGAGGACGGGGATTTCGTTTCGACCTCGTTGTCCGTCGGCGGTGTTGCGCCGGAGACGAGCTCGCTGATGTCGTCGTCCGGCTTCTTCAGGAGCTCGGCGTGAGCTTCCGCCGCTTCGCGCGTTCCGGCGGGTGGCGTTCGGGCGACCGGAGCGGTGTCCGGGGTGGCGTCGGCGACGGGCTTCTTCACGGGCTCCCTGGGCGGTGCGGGTGTTTCGCCCGTTCCGGCGGCTCGTGTCGGGGGAATCGGAGTGGTCTCGGCGCCGGCGTCAACGACGGGCTTCTTCACGGGCTCCCTGGGCGGTGCGGGTGTTTCGCCCGTTCCGGCGGCTCGTGTCAGGGGAAGCGGAGTGGTTTCGGCGCCGGTGTCGGCGATGGGCTTCTTCACGGGCTCCCTGGGCGGTGCGGGTGTTTCGCCCGTTCCGGCGGCTCGTGTCGGGGGAAGCGGAGTGGTTTCGGCGCCGGCGTCGGCGACGGGCTTCTTCACGGGCTTCCTGGGCGGTGCGGGTGTTTCGCCCGTTCCGGCGGCTCGTGTCGGGGGAAGCGGAGTGGTTTCGGCGCCGGCGTCAACGACGGGCTTCTTCACGGGCTCCCTGGGCGGTGCGGGTGTTTCGCCCGTTCCGGCGGCTCGTGTCGGAAGAAGCGGAGTGGTTTCGGCGCCGGCGTCGGCGACGGGCTTCTTCACAGGCTCCCTGGGCGGTGCGGGTGTTTCGCCCGTCCCGGCGGCTCGTGTCGGGGGAACCGGAGCGTTCTCGGCGCCGGTGTCGGCGACGGGCTTCTTCACCGGCGCCACGGCAGGGGCATCGACCACGTCCTCCTCCACGGGTTCGGCTGCCGCCGCAATCGGCTTTTCCTTCATCGAGGACGCAGGACTTTCCGTGGTGGGAGAGGTGACCTTCTCTTCCGACAGCCCGGAACTCAGCGGATTGTCGGGCGTCACGACGGTCGCGATTTCTTCGGTGTCCCCAGCCGGCCCGTCCTCGGTCGCCGTTCCGAACCGGATAATCTGGTCCGCGCCGATGAAGTGATCCAGGCGCTCGCCTTGGAGCACAGGCCCGGGTCTCGCGAGATCCGCGACGAATTTGGCGGCCTCGTCGTCGAGAGTGGTGGCCGGAGGCGGTTCGGCCTCGGCGACGGGCGGGGTGACCACGGGCGGCGGGGGCTCGGCCTCGGCAACGGGTGGAGTGACCACGGCCGGAGGTGGCTCGGCTTCGGCAACGGGTGGAGTGACCACGGCCGGAGGCGGCTCGGCTTCGGCGACGGGTGGGGTGACCACGGGCGGAGTGGGCTCGGCCTCGGCGACGGGTGGGGTGACCACGGGCGGAGTGGGCTCGGCCTCGGCGACGGGTGGAGTGACCACGGCCGGAGGCGGCTCGGCTTCGGCGACGGGTGGGGTGACCACGGCCGGAGTGGGCTCGGCTTCGGCGACGGGTGGGGTGACCACGGCCGGAGTGGGCTCGGCCTCGGCGACGGGTGGGGTGACCACGGGCGGAGGGGGGTCGGGCTCGGCAACGGGGGGGGGGGCGGCGGGCGGCGGGGGGTTGGCGGGGGGGAAGGGGTGGGGTGACGGCGGGCGGAGTGGGCTCGGCCTCGGCAACGGGTGGGGTGACCACGGGCGGAGTGGGCTCGGCCTCGGCAACGGGTGGGGTGACCACGGCCGGAGTGGGCTCGGCCTCGGCAACGGGTGGGGTGACCAC
>MKWU01003908.1_pt1 | contig 18592 bp, 28 predicted proteins | sample 809101 | NCBI WGS metagenome assembly MKWU01 (sample SAMN05860141, study PRJNA318959) | sponge metagenome | host: Aplysina aerophoba | place: Slovenia: Piran, Adriatic Sea, Gulf of Piran | collected 2013-05-07
GTCTCGCGCACGGTGTTCTGGCCGGATCGCTCATCGGGTTGGTCAGCACCGCCGTATTCGGGGTCCTTTTCCTGGCGAGGCTTCTCGAGTGGGGCTACGACGCCATAGCGGGCGCGGTGGTTCTGATTCGCGACATCGGGACGTTGCTGGAAGCCCTGACCGGGCTGGTGGTGGGGGCGCCATCTGGCTGCGCTACTGGGGGATGCTGGGGCAGCGCGGTGAACGTACCACCTTGTGGCGGGCCTACGTATTGCTGTCCGGAGTGGTCGGCGGGCTGTTCACCGCCCTCTCCGGGGTCTGGTACCTCGCCTACCTGACCCTCGACTGGTGGTTCGGGAGCCCCACCGGGCTTGCGGGACCTCATTTCCGCGGGCTGCCCTCGGGGCTCGCGCTGGTGATCGTGGGTTGGATGGTGTGGAAGTATCACCACGACATCATGCGTTCGGATGGCACCGAGACGCGTACCGAGATTCACCGGGCCCATGACTACACGGTGGCCGGGGTCGATCTGATCGCCACGGTAGGGGGGACGGCGGCCGTGGTCGCCGCCACGGTCCAAGCCCTTGCGCCCGCCACCGTTCTCTACCCATCCGATCGTTCCGAGCTCGTGGCCGCCGTCACCGTCCTTCTGGTGGGGGCGCTCTGGTGGCGCCACTGGACCGGGATCCAGCGGATCCGCAGTGCTCAGATACATCGTCGAACCCACCGCCCCGGACCCCGACCATCGTGGCCGATACCCGGTCACGGGCGACACGCGATCGTTCGAAGTCGGTGGCCCTCTCACCGTCAGGCTCTCGTCAGCAGGGAGCAGATCGGCAGGCCGCGGCGCAGCCGGCAGGGTAGAGGCATCCCTGACTCCTTGGCCCGATCCCCGAACCTAGGTTCACGACCTGAGCTTGCGGGGAGTGCTGAGCGCCGACGATCCCGAAAGCTTGGAGGCTCCCGCCAGCCAGGACCCGGCCGCGTACTACGTGGTCGATATCAGTGTCGAACCCCGCGACGGCGATGCCGGACACTCCGGGCGGAGCATCCGGCGCTGCACGCTGACCCAGGTCTGAACGTCGAGGACGTGCCGTGAAGGTCCCACCCTCACTGTGTGCAAGTGTCAAGCGCAGACTGGTTGCAGGGCGTTGGCCTCCCAGCGGGCGTTGAGTTGCATGGGCGTCGTACCGTTGGCGATGCGGTCCCTGGCGTCCCACCACAGGTCGGCCCACTCGGTGGGATCGCTGGTGACTCTGTCGGGGTGGGCGTTGCTGCGGGCTACGAATCCGGGGAAGACGGAGCGGCCGGTGGGCTGGCCTATCGGTTGGTAGCGCAGGTCGAAGCTCCAGCGGATGTCGTCGCTGTCGTTGTCCAGGGAGCCGTGCTCCGTCATCTTGTGCAGCAGCACCGCGCCTCCGGCCCGGACCTCCATCGGGATGACCCGGTCCCCGTCGATGATCGACTCGGGGATGTAGATCTCGGCGGGGAAGATCTTGCCCGGACAGTGCAGGGTCAGCTCCTCGCGGTGGCTGCCACGCTCGACGATGAGGCACCCGTTCTCGATGGTGGCGTCGGTGACCGCCAGCCATACGGTCAGCATGTCGGTCTCGTCGGCCTCAGAGTCGATGACGGCCGAGTCCTGGTGCCAGAGGGTGGCGGCGATGTTGGCGTCGAGGGCCGCGCCCGGCAGGTGGCGGGCGGGGGGCTTGATCCGGGTGTGCTGGACCGGGTTGGAGTAGATCTCCGGTCCGATCACCGATTCCACGATGTCGAGCAGGCGGGGGTTGGTGAGCAGGCGGAACACCTCGGGTCCTGCGTTCATCGTGTGGGCATGGTCGAGTCCGTCGAGCAACGGCAGGGAGATGTCCAGATGCTGGTAGAGGTCGTACATGTCCTCTAGCTGCTGCATCGCCTCTACGTACTTCTCGGAGAAGGTGGTGCCGGTGAGCGGCAGTATCTTCCCCTGGTCGGCCAGATCGGTCGACACCCGGTCGACGATGTCCAGGTATTCGGCTTCGATGGCCACCAGGTCCGCTCCGTCCAGAACGTCCTCGACGACCAGGTAGCCGTCCTCGTGGAACCGATCGAGTTGCTCGGCGGTCAGCCCGGCCATCTTGCCACCTCCTCGGGTGCCGGTAGGCGCGACTGTATACCTCTATGAGCCGGAAAGAGAGCCCTTTCCGGTGGAATTCTCTGCTTCAGGCGCAGACGGGGTTCAGGGCGTTGGCGTCCCATCGGGTGTTGAACTGCCATGGAACAGTGCCGCTGACGATACGGTCGCGGGCCTGCCACCACAGGTCGGCCCACTCCCGGTGGTCGGTGACGACCATCTCGGGGTGGGCGTTGCTGCGGGCTACGAATCCGGGGAAGACGGAGCGGCCGGTGGGCTGGCCGATCGGTTGGTAGCGCAGGTCGAAGCTCCAGCGGATGTCGTCGGTGCGGTTTTCCAGCGAGCCGTGCTCGGTCAGCTTGTGCAGCAGCACCACTCCCCCCGCCTCGACCTCTAGGGGTACGACCCGGTGCTGGTCGATGATCGACTCGGGGATGTAGGTGGTAGCGGAGGCGGCGGTACCAGGGCAGTGGAGGGTCAGGTCGTCCCGGTGGCTGGCTCGCTCGACGACCAGGCATCCGTTCTCGATGGTGGCGTCGGTGACGGCCAACCATACGGTCAGCATGTCGGTGTCGTCGGCCTCGGGGTTGATGACCCCGGCGTCCTGATGCCATGTAGTGGCGGCGATGTTGGAGTCCGTCACGGTGGCGGGCAGGCAGTCGGCGGGGGGTTTGATTCGGGTGTGCTGGACCGGGTTGGAGTAGATCTCCGGTCCGATCACCGATTCCACGATGTCGAGCAGGCGGGGGCTGGTGAGCAGGCGGAACACCTCCGGCCCGGCGTTCATCGTATGCGAGCGATCGAGTTCCTTCACCATCGGAAGGCAGATATCGAGATGCTGGTAAAGGGTGTACATGTCGTCGACTTGCTGCATCGCCTCGATGTAGCGTTGCGAGAACGTCGACCCACGCAGCGGTCTTATCCGGCCTTCCCCGACCAGCTGAGCGGCCGTCGAGTCGAGAACGTCCCTGTATTCGGATCTGATCGCGGCCAGATCTTCCGGCGACAGGACACCCTCGACGATCAGGAACCCGTCTTCGCGAAACTTATGGAGTTGCTCGGCTGTGAGTCCAGACATTCTTCTTCCCCCGTCGCTCCCTTCTGGGTCGAGGCTAGACAGCGCGAGGCCGGTAGGAGGCGATTCAGCGGGGTTCTCGTGTCGATCCGACCGCTGTGATCCTGCGATACTCAGGAAACCGGAGGGATGGCCGAGCGGACGAAGGCGTCGGTCTTGAAAACCGATGGGCCCGGTGACGGGTCTCGTGGGTTCGAATCCCACTCCCTCCGCCTTCAATTACACATATTCCCAGGTAGAAGGCCGTTTGTGATTCTTGGTTATCACTTTTGCTGTACTTCGGTGTTTTGGTTATGCACATGTGGCCGGTCGGGTCGAACCATGTCGGCCTTCGGTAAGTAGTCAGGTCCGGTAACAACGACGACACACCGATTGGGTTGAGCAGTAGCACCCTTTGTGGGGCGCCCGGCTGCGCCGGTCGAAGTCGTGGGCGGATACTGGCGGGCTATCCGGTTTCCAGACGACTGCTTCTGTTGCAGCGGGGAGTTGAACGAACGCTGGGACACAACCGGGCTTCACAAGCGCCTGGTGGTATGGCAGTGGAGTTCATTCTTGTGGTGTGCGGCCGGCGACTCCGAAGCCGGGTATGTGCGTCGGTGGGGAGGCCTTCCGGGAAGGTCTGTGGCGTAGGGGGGAGGGAGGCCTGGGGGAGGAGAGCTGGACGCCCATTCGGGGCCTGCGAGGCGGTTCCGTCCAGGATCTCGTCCCACCACTGTTGGGACAAACTCGAACCGTTCCTCGCACGCTTCCAGATCGGGCACGAACCAGGGCAACACGCCAACAGGACACGCACCGTCATCTACACCCCAACCGTCACCGCCACCCCCCGCCAAGTCCACACGCACATCACCCACACCGCCGATTGGCTGAGCTTCGTCATCCTCCAAGCAGACGACAGCCACGACCCACTGCTAGACCAACACCGGGCGGGTCCCACCACAGAACTGATCATCGTCGACGAAGCCGACCGGCTCAAGAACCTCGCCCTCGAACAAGTACGCGACCACCACGACCGTACCGGAGTCGGAGTCATCCTCATCGGCATGCCCGGACTTGAGAAACGCCTCACCCGATACCCACAGCTCTACTCCCGAATAGGTTTCGCCCACCAATACCGGCCCCTCAGCGCCGAAGAACTCACCTTCGTGCTCGAACACCACTACCACAAACTCGGGCTCACCCTCACCACCGACGACTTCACCGACACAGAAGCCGTCGCCGCCGTCGCACGAATCACCGGCGGTAACTTCCGGCTCGTCCAACGCCTCTTCGCCCAAATCACACGCATCCTCAACATCAACAACCTCACCACCATCACCCAAGAAGTCGTAGAAACCGCACGACAAAACCTCGTCATCGGCCCACCCTGACGCCCCCACGACCGGACAAAATGCCCAACATGCCAAGACGTAGCAGTATGGAGTTGCCCCGCTTTTTCGGACACTTCGCGATTTGTTATCCACAGGGTAGTTGGGGAATCCTTTCGTAGTCGGCGGGTGAGTGGTATCCGATGGTCGAGTGCCGCCGGTGGGGGTTGTAGAAGCCTTCGATGTAGTCGAAGACGGCGGAGCGGGCCTGGTTCCGGTTGGCGAAGCTGGCCCGGTCTAGGAGTTCGGTCTCGAGGGTGGCGAAGAACGACTCGGCTACCGCGTTGTCGTAGGCGTCGCCTCGGCGTCCCATCGAGACTTCGATGCCGGCCTGCTCGCATCGGACCCCGAACGCCCCAGACGTGTATTGGCTTCCCCGGTCCGAGTGGTGGATCACCCCGTCGGGTTTGCGCTGTTCGATAGCCATGTCCAAGGCGTCGGTCACCAACGGTGTGGATAGGTCATCTCGCATGGACCAGCCCACTACTTTTCTTGACCACAGGTCGAGCACAACGGCTAGGTAGAGGAACCCTGCCTTCGTCGGAACATAGGTTATGTCCGCAACCCAGGTTCGGTCCGGTCCGTCAGCTGTGAACTCCCGCTTCACCAGGTCCGGAGCTGCCGCTCGTTCTGGATTCCGCCTGGTAGTAGTCACTTTACGGCGGCGGTGAACCCCCTGGATGCTGGCCTGGCGCATGAGCCGGGCCACCCGCTTGCGGCCTACACATACACCCTCGAAGCTCAACTCCGCGTGGACACGGGGCGCACCGTAGGTTCCCCGGGACCGGCTGTGGATATCCACAATCCGGTCCCGCAGCGCCCGGTCAGCGACCTCGCGGGCGGAGGGGCTACGACCTAGCCACGCGTAGTAGCCGCTGGGGGAGACACCCAGGAGGCTGCACATGCGCCGCACGGAATGAGAAGCCTGGTTAGCTTTCACGAACCCAAACGCCGCCTGGGGGTCGATCCGGTCTCCTCGGCGAACCAGGCCGCTGCTTTTGCCAGGATCTCTTTCTCCTCCCGGAGGATCCGGTTCTCCCGCCGCAACCGGCGCAACTCCTCGCGTTCGGCAGTCGTTAGCCCCTCACGGCGGCCTTCATCAATATCGGCTTGGTTAACCCAATTGCGGATCGTCTGGTCCGACGGTTCGAACTCCCGGCTCAACCCACCAGGCGTGCGACCCGCCCTGACCAGGCGAACCATCTCCGCCCGGAACTCAGCCGGGTACGGCCGTCTCGTCTTCGGCATTCTCTGACACTCCTCTCAGGGAACAATCCCAAGTCTTAGAGTGTCCACCAAAGCGGGTCAACCTCAAGCCTCCCAGCGTTCGCAACGCCTCACCGAGCATCCGGAGCGCCGATTCGAATGCACGGTGGTGCTTGGACGCTTCCCCACCTAGGGTCCCGCGGGTAACGTGACCAACGCCCGAGAAGTAAACCAGCATGGCCTGCTGGACACCTGGAAGTTCAAGGTGGGGGTTGATGAGGTCGGTCATTGCGCACCTCCCCGTGGATGAGTCGACACCCGTCGCAGATGGCAACCACATGACACCGGGGGTGGTCCGATTCCACAGCCCATGACCGCCATCATCCGGGGCAACTGACCGTCACCAAGCCCTCACACTATTACGCCATACACCGTACACATTCACAGGCTGTCCGACGAGGCCGACCGTGGTTAGCTTGTCGGCTGTGTGGATTACCGATGTGGAGATTCCGAGTGAGTTGGTTGCGGACCGTCGTGAGGGTCGAGGTCGTCCCTAACGTCGGCGGACCGGCTGTATGTTGAAATATGGAATGCGAAGCGGACAGAACGGGCATTCGGATTGTTGGCGGTCGGATGTCACAACACAAGCATCTCCGTGCAACTACTGAACAGGGACTCAGCCCTTGGCGGCAAGCTGTATAGGTGGCTGTTCCCGAAGCGACGCCAGGACACGTACTCGAGTGTCGAGACCCTTGCGATGTTTTCGATTTGGGGTATCGTGAGTGTTTGAGGAGGAGCACACCATGACCGTGTTGACGCTTGAACGTACCGTTCTGCCCCCCGAGGAGTCACTCGACAAGCTGGTCGCTCTGCTCGGTCCGATGGGCGCTGAGCCAACAACGACGGTGTCCGGTCCCAACGGCGAGCATATGGTGTTGCCCCCTGAGGTCTTCGCTGTGCTGCGCGATGTTGTCGAAGCAATGGCCCACGGCCAGGCGGTCACGATTGTTCCCGTGCATCAGCGTCTCACGACCCAGGAAGCAGCCGACCTGCTGGGTATCAGCCGACCGACGGTCGTAAAGCTTCTCGAGTCAGGCGAGATAGCGTTTGAGCGGCCGGGCCGTCACCGTCGTGTTCGCCTCGCCGATGTGCTCGCCTACCGCCAGCACCGCTCAACCCAGCGTCGGGAGTCCCTCGATCGGATGGTCGAGATCGCCGACGACGGCGGAATGTACGAACGGACCGCAACACCCAAACGAACTCGCTGAGCAACGCCGGTGCCGTTCGCGGTCGTTCTCGATACGTGCGTGCTGTACCCGGCCCACCTACGCGACACGCTTCTGCGGCTCGCCGAACGCGGTCTATACCAGGCGTTGTGGTCCGCTGACATCCTCACCGAACTCCACCGGAACCTCGTGGAGGTAGGGATCCGCAGCGACACCGTCGACTATCTCCACGCCGAGATGCAAGGCGCCTTCCCCGAAGCTGAGGTCACCGGCTACCACACTGCCATGCACTCGATGACCTGCGACCCCAAAGACCGCCATGTCCTCGCCGCGGCGGTCCGTTCCGACGCCGCCGCCATCGTAACCTTCAACGTGGCGGATTTCCCTGCCCCCAGCGTCAACCCCTACAAGATCGACGTTATCCACCCAGCTGACTTCCTCCTAGACCTACTCGATCTGGCTCCCTCCATCGTGATCACCGAACTCAACAGCCAAGCGACCGCCAACCGGCGAGCTCCCAAAACGCTGAACGGTCTGCTCGAAGCCCTCAGCAGGGCCGGGGTGCCTTCGTTCACTGACCAGGCCCGCCGCCAGACCGGGTGACCAACCAACAGCGCGACACCAACCACCCCAGCCACACCATCACCCACCGAGCCCGGTAACCAATGGACGAAGCGGCGACTGTCGATCTACCTACCCGCTAACCTTCTTGGTCTCCACAACGGCGCAGTCGCTCCTCGCCTTGGGGTTACTCGTTACCTGAACCGCCGACTTGTATGTGGGTGCCTGGTCGCTGGGGCTGTTGGGTCGTAGCGTCTGGTAGGTCGTTGGCTGGGTTGGCTCTCCCGGGGTATGCCTCCCAGCTGACGGCCGCCAACGTAAGCTCCTACATCGAAGTGGTAGCCAACATTCGGTACGCCGGAGAATGCTCGAAGCCGCACGCCGCATCACAGAGCTCGCAGGCGACCTCGAGATCGAAGTAGACGAAGCCCTCGACCAACCCGAACAGACCATGCTGGCGGTGGGGGAGAAGCGGGCCGGTGACGGTCTCGAAACCCTCGGCGGGCTGCTAACCGCGGTGTTGGAACGTCTCGAACACATCGAAACCGAAGGCCTCGACATCTCAGGTCTCCCCACCGGCCTCGCCGACCTCGACCGAAAGCTCGGAGGCCTCCAACCATCCACCCTCGTCGTGGTAGCCGGCCGCCCCGGCATGGGCAAAAGCGCCCTAGCCATGAACATCGCCTCCCACGTAGCAACACACCACGGACCGGTCGCCTACTTCAGCCTCGAAATGTCACCCACCGAAATCGCCTACCGATGGCTAGCCGCCCAAGCCAGAATCGACTCCATCCTCCAACACACCGGCCTCACCAGCGGTGCGGGAGCGGCTGACACGACACAGATATGGGCGAAACTCGTCCAAGCCACCAACCACCTCCACCAAGTCCCCCTCCACGCCGACGACAAATCCCGCACCGTCGGCGACATCCGCGCCAAGACCCGCCGCCTCAAACGCAGCGCAGGCCTCACTCTCGTAGTAGTCGACTACATGCAACTCATGCACACCCACGGCCGCAGCCGGGAAAACCGACAGCAAGAAATCGCCGAGATCAGCCGCAACCTCAAAACCCTCGCCCAAGAACTCAACGTGCCCGTCATCGCCGTATCACAACTCAACCGGGCCCTCGAAACCCGCAACGACAAACACCCCCAACTCGGAGACCTACGCGAATCCGGAGCCATCGAACAAGACGCCGACGTCGTCCTCATGATCTACCGAGACGACTACTACAACCCCAACACCCGCGAAGGCGGCATCGCGGAGATCAACATCGCCAAACAACGAGCCGGACCCACCGGCACCATCAAAACCACCTTCACCGACAAATACACCCGCTTCGACAACCTACCCCACGGCTACACCAACAACCCCAGCCAATGAAACACCACAGAACAGGCACCCGGCGCGGAGGATGTGGGTGCGGGCTGTCTCGTACGCTCCTCGTCTGCCCCGCTCAGACGATTCAGTGATGGGATTGGAATGCCAGGAGGGCGCCGGTGAACACGGGCGCCCTCTGTGGCCGGGCCCATGTTATATGTCACAGGCCAGTCACTTCGGCGTAACCTGGGAAGGTCATGAACGCCCGGATCCGGCTCCTATTGAGTTCGTACGTCCCCCTCTTCTTCATCGGTGCCGTACGTTTCGATGACAGTCGGTTACGTGTAGCTCTTGGTTTCCTCGTAGTCGCGGGCATCTGGTCGCTCATCAGCCTCATCCGTGTCTCGACAAGACGCGTCCACCCGCATGAAGCCACACCGACCTGTGTCCGTGATCTCAGTTCCGAGGTTGCTGCCTACGTTGCGACATACCTCCTCCCGCTCATGACGGTTGCAGACCCGGGCCTACGAGACCTTGTCGCCTATGCACTCGTCCTAGCGGTGATCGGCGTAGTTTTCGTCAACTCAGACCTCGTGGGCGTCAACCCCCTTCTGAGTCTTTGCAGATATCGCGTGTACCAGGTATCCGGTGTCCGTAAGCTTGCTACGGGTGAAGAGGCTGATACGATCGTTATCAGCCGCGACCGGGTTGTTGCTGGATCGACAGTCACGCTTGCGAATCTGGCAACGGGCGTTTCGCTCGTAATCCCCCAAACCAAAGACATCGAACAGTGACCACCCTCAACGACCTTAATCTTGGCAGACCCCTTGCCCTGGGAGTCGGCTGGCGCGAGCGAAACACTATCCATGGTGGCCGGGTCAAGATCACCAACCATGTTGCCGAGCGCTTCAGAGCCATCGCAGTCAGCCATGTAGAAGCTTTGGTCAGCCGCTCGCCCAAGGCGTTCTCTCCAGAGGCGGATCTTGAGCCACGCGAGGAGTACTTGGTCGCCGATGTGGCCGAACTCGACGCAGACGAGCCAATCACCAACCTACTCGATGGGCTCGAACGCCGCGACCCGATTTCTATCAGGGGCCTACCGAAGCGTTCGCTGCTCTTCTATGCGTTCGTATTTCCACAACAGGCAACGTTCTTGCGAAAACTGAATCCATACCAGACAGCGAAGACAGGCAAAGTGTGGACGCTGCTGGGAGACACACTTGAAGAGATTTCGGATCCTCTCTTCGCTTTTGATAGCAGAGTAGATCTTGTCATCACCACCGAAGAGATACTGATCAGCAACGCGACGGCCTTCGAACTGTTGTTCAAGGAAGAAAACTACTTCATGCGGCACATTGACAATTGGGTACAAGCAATCTCGGACTACCTCCCACTCACTGCCGGTTCCAGCAAACTAATCATCGAAGGGTGCAGGACCAACACACGGCTAAGACGCCGGCTTCAAAGCATCCACCACCGTGGTCATCTGAGAGACGTGCCGATCACGGAAGTCCAAACCCAGGCGGAGGAACAAGGCTTGGACCCTGAGGAATTCATCCAGAACGGCGAGTTGGACCTCCACGATGCATCCATCGACGACGTGCTGAAGCTCCTCAACGAAGACCTATTCATCGGTCCCTTCTCAGGTGCCCAGTTCGCCGTCGACAGGAAGAGCCCGCGATAGCAGCCACTCTCGAGAGGGGGTCACCGCTCCGTTTGGGTACGTAGGAAGGGAATTGACGATCCGGCCGGTCCTCGCCGACCACAGACCACGTCGCCACTCTCGGGGTTTTGCAGGTATTGGGCGTATACCTGCAATACCCGACCCCACCGAAACCCGCCGACCAGGCACGACGCGAACCCCGAAACTGCGTGAACCCTGCGGAATACCTGCAATACCACACCCAACCCGGCCCCATTTACCCGGAAATGTCACCCGCGGTGGGCATACTCGAAGCCATGGGTCGAGTCGTCCACTTCCCCCCTGCAGCATCCCCGGATCCGGCTCCGGGTCACCCGGTGCGCCACGTCCCGTCGCTGGCCGGGGCGGTGGAGGCCTACTTCGCCAACCGGGACCTCGCCGCAGAAACCCGCCACACCTACCGCAAAGCCCTCGACCCCCTCGCCGAAGCTGCAGGCGGCGACCGGCCGGTCATCGACCTCGACCGGTAGCTGGTAGCGGCTGTGTTCACCGCCCGGTGGGATGGCTGCGCGGCGGCGACGTGGAACACCCGGAGGGTCGCCGCCCAGGCGTTCGCCACCTGGTGCGCCGATCGCTGGCCCCTTGACGGCGATCTGCTGGCCGGGGTGCCGCCCCGCCGGCGAAGAGCCGACAACACACGGGCGATCCCGTAAGCGGATCTCGAGGAGCTATGGCGGAGGAGGACGGTGCCGCTCCGGGAGAAGACGCTGTGGCGGATGCTCTACGAAACCGCCGCCCGAGCATCCGAAGTGTTAGCCCTCGACATCGAGGACCTCGACCGGGCCCGCCGGAGGGCCCGGATCCGTTCCAAAGGCGGAGACACCGACATGGTGGTGTGGCGGCGCCCACCGCCCGCCTACTCGGCCGCTACCTCACCAACCGCACCCACGGACCCGTCTTCCTCACCCGGTGGCGGACCCGCACCGCCCCGGCCCGCCGTGACCTGTATGAAGCGACGGGCCAGGCCCGCCTCTCCTACCGCACCGCCGCGACCGAGTTCCGCAAACACAGCGGTGGGTGGACCCTTCACCAGCTGCGCCACTCCTCCCTCACGCATCTCGCCGAAGCCGGAGCCTCCGCCGTGATGCTGCAGGCCAAAAGCCGGCACCGGGACCTTCGAACCCTGTCGGTCTACACCCGGCCCGGGGTGGAAGCTGTGGCCCGGTTGACAGATGAGCGGTTCGACCACCCGTCTAGCTGATCGAACGGTCACGGGTGGGTGTGCCTAGCTGTGCTCGGCTCGGGTCGGCTATGACGTTCGATAATCTCGCGGATGGCCGGGACGCCAAGACTCAGATGTTCGGCAGCGGTCAACCAGGCTTCGTACGCGACAGCTCGGGTGTCCTCCCCGTCGTGGTCAGGACCGAATACCGGTGGACAGTTCCCCACTCTGTAGGTCATGATGATCACGGCCGGGTCGTCGATACTGTCGATGCTGGCCTTATTCAACGCTGTCTTGTATTGGGCACGCAGGTTGCTGTTCGGGCCCTTAGCCACCAGCCGGGCGAGGATGTATCCGCATTGCTCTGCTACGTCCTCGTTCCAGGTGTCCGGGTCGATGCCCTGACGATCGTCGTCGTACCTCACATGTATCCTCCTTCGTAGCTGTTCTGCGTTCAGTTATCTATACACCGTCGTCGGGGCGAAATTGTCGGTGGATGTAGCGGCGTTGGTCGGTGGTCCCAGAGGGGCCATGGGTGTGAGCCGATCCCGCTGGTTCCAATCGGGTGGTCGTGTCGCCCGGCGAGACCAGGTTGGTGGTGGGTGGGGTGCACGTCAGGGCTTTCGCCGTCAAGGCGTCTGTGGGGTGAGGTGATGAAGGGCAAGATCGGTCAGTTCGTGTGGCGGTAGCGGCAGCGTTTTCTGGCTCGCGGTCGAAGGTGGGGGGGTCGACGGGCGGACGCGGATGGGGTTGTGGCTCCGCTTTGTGGGGGGGGGGGTTGTCCGTCCGGGGGGGTTTTTTTGTGTGGGGGGGGCTGCCGGTGATGGTTTTGTGGCTCGTCTTTGCGGGCTGTGGGATTCCCGCTCGTGAGGTTTTCGCTAGTGTGGGGTGGCCTTCCGGTGATGTTCTGGGTGGAAGTCGTAAGCCCCGGAGTGCCAGTCCGAGGATCTGTCAGGTCGTCTAGGACGGGAGCCGGGGTTTACGCATTATGGGGGGTCGGTCAGCTATGTAGCGGATGTCGGTGACGATGTTTGCTTGTTGTAGTCGCTGATAGTGGTGTGATTGTCCATCGGTGAGGTATTGGTGGGCGACGCCGGCGAGTGCGTCGGGGTACCACAGCAGCGGTTCGGTCTTGGTGCGCCATTCGTAGATGAGTGCCGGGCCGGTGCTGTCGGCTCGGGACAGGTCGAGGATCGTGTGGCGGTCGCGACCGTCAAGGTCTGGGCCTTGTGATTCGATGATGAGGTGATCGACCCCGTCGTTGGTGAGTTCTGCTACGAGATGGGTGAGTAGTTCGCGGCGCGCGGCGACCTGGCGGCGGCGTCCGGCATTCTCGTTGTCGGGATGGTTGACCCCTCTCGGGTTCCGGCCCCCCGTTCCGTAAGGTGGGTTCTATTTTACAGTGATCTGCCGCTCGGGGTGGTGTCGCAGACCGTCAGCCGTTCCTGTTCCGGTCCCTTCCACATAGGCAGCATGATGAGTGACCGATCCATGCAGCCGTCACACCTGGGAGAGTGTGATCCTGATTCCCACGAGTATCTGTGTAGCACCCGTATCGGTTCGCCGGATGAGTCGGTTACCCATTCGGTTTTGAATTCCCAGCGGTGTCCGCATTTGCAGTTGATGCGGCTGGTGACTGTCTTGGGATGTGGTTGGAGTAGCACGCAGCATGAGTTCATTTCGTGCCCTTCCTTTCTCCTTTGGGGGAGGGCATTTGCCGACCAGCCGAACTTCGACAAACGGCTGGTCGGCCCCTCCGGGGCCGAAGCCTCACAGTTTACAGTGATCGGTGCTGGTTTTAGCGGATTTCGGCGTGGATGGCGGTGGCTCAGAGACTACAGTTCGATCCCGAACTCATGTTTGAAGCGACGGCCCAATTCTTGAAGCCGAGCACGAGTGTCAACAGCCTCATCGAGCAGAGTTTGGACTTGTTCACGGCTAGGGAAGCCGTCGGCTTGCCCAACCGTTTCGTAAGTGGAGGTCCAGAAAGGGGCTGAATACTCGGCGTCACCGGCCACCTTGCTCAGGTCGTGGAGAGACTTCTGTATTTGTGTGCGGTACTGTTTGGCGAGTTTGGTTAGGCGGTCTCGTTTGGTGCGGAGCCGTGCCAGTTCGTCGACTGCGTTAGCCTTGTCGAGTATGGGTTGGTCTGTCATACCCCTTGAGGGTAGCAGCCGTATCCGGCTGTGGGTGCTGGCCGGGTTGGGGTTGGCTAACCGAAGGCGTCGCTGAAAGCATTGCTGAACGCCCGTCTACGGTCGAACAGGCCGCCGAGAGCAAGCCGTAGCCTGTCGAGCGATGGCGTATCAGCGCCTAGACACTCTACGGCGTGTTCCCGGAAGTAGGGGACCAGCGCATCAAAGGATTGTGGCAGGTTGGCGTTAGCGTGTCGAGGGCATTCTCTCATGGCAGGTTCGGCGGTGCCGAGAGCGTAGACGGCCAGGTCCGCTACTTGGTACCGTAGTTCTTCTGTGTCCATGCCCCGGAGGGCAGCAGGTCTGTTAGGGTGGTGGTGCCACCGACACCCAGGAGAATTACTATGCCTTTTCGTCCTCTGACAGTAGGCGATGGGAAATGCTCAGCCGCTTACGTCTGGCCGATAGTCGGCTCCAAGCGTTTGTACCGTTGCCATGCCAAGGCCAAGCAAGAAAACAGGATAGAAGGCTTGTCAGCAACGAAAATACGTAGCGGTGAATCAGAGCAAGGTTTCCATACCTTGGTGTTTTGCGACGTTCACTACGTTGCGGAGCTAGCACGAGAAGACTACCTACGGGAGAAGGGGTTCCTCTCTCGGGGTGGGGTGTACGCAGACCTCGGTGAGATTTAGCCTCGCAAGTATTCGGCCTGGGTTCTCTCGCTCCCACTGGTCGCATTCCTCGCCAGTCATCTCTACCTTCGTCCCGTCAAGGAGAACAACCGAAGCACCAGGGTTGGTCTTTGTCTTTGCCATGTCTTTCTAACCCTTCATCCGGTACCGTTTGGAGGGTATTTTACAGTGATCCGCCTGTTGGGGTGAGTTCGGGCTTGGGAAAACAAACGGTTAACGGCACCTAACCGAAGCTGTTAGACCTCCCCCGGTTAGGTGCCGTTTCGTTATCCCCTTAGCGTCCTGCCCTGCCTGATGCGAGGTCGTGTATGCGGCGGACTTCCCTCTCAGCCCGGACCATGACTGCTCTGTCGGAATCGGACTTGTGGTTGGACCGTTCGGCATCGAGCAGGTTGATGGCTTGTTCGATGACCTGGAGTCTCAGTACGCCGGGTTCCGGCTGTTCTGCCATTCCTGACCGTAACAGTACCCAAGACGAGGGTTTTCACATGCTGACGGTCTCTGGTCGGTAACAGTTGCGATCATGTGGTGGATGGCTAGCTTCGTTGTTCTTGCCCTGGGCAAGGTGTGCCTAATCCCATCTCGATAGTTTCGACTGTCGAGTCCTTGTGTACGACTTCGAGGGTAATACACTCGGGGTCTGCCACGTACACCCCGCCTGAGAAACCTAACCACTCCTCTTCCGCGGGACATGGACCGACCGTAATCCGGTGTGTAGGGACACCGTAGTATCCCCAAGCTATCGCGACACGCTCATGAAACGTGGCGGGCACTCGGATCTCCGCCATGGTGTTACGACGGACCCATAGTGGTGTCTTGGCGCCCAGGCGTAACGCAGGATCAGCGTCGTAGGCACGCCTTACCTGTGTCGCAATGTTCGAACTCGCGCTTGTCCGCAGGGCCACGACCCCGCCGATGACCTCCATGTCTGGGCCCAGCTCTTCCACCGGAACATTGAGCACTGCTTCCTCACACCGCACCGGTAGCCAGTACGCGACACCTATACGGCCCGACGGTCGTGTCTCGCCATCTCCCACTCCACAAGACCCGAGTATCACGGCCAGTACCGCTACCCATAGGAGCCGACGTTCGCGACTCAACATGGGGTCCCCACACCCACGTGGACCGTCTCACTTCTGCCATCCTCAGACCGCACGATAACGGTTACGCATTCTGGATCCGTAACCCATATCCCTCCCGAAAACCCTAACCACTCTCCACCGTCTTCGAAGAAGGCAGCACACGCGTACCCTTCGTACCGATGGGTCGGTGCCTGCTCGTAGCCCCAGCCCACCGCCACGCGATCATACAGTGATGGAGGTACCTGTATCGTGAAGCGACCACCGGCCCCTCGCTTCACTAGCAGGTCCACACTCGCGAATAGGCGCAGCGCCGGATCAGCGTGCCCCGTCTCCGTAGTAGGCAATACGTCGTCGGGCCGTCCTCCCACTGGTAACGCGACTATACCCAGGACGGCCTCATAACTCGGTGGTGTATGCGCTGTGGACTTGCCGTCTTGGCATCTCATTGGGATCGAATAGGCCACACCGACACGACCCGACTGCTCCCCGGTATCCGAGGGTGCCCGACCTTGGCACGACGCTAACAGAAGCAACACGACGAGCCCACATACTGGCCATCGCACGAACCAGAACCGGTCCCACGGTCGTGCCGCCACTGTAGCCACCCTACCTAGGCTCTCTGGCACATTCGTTTCCAGCTAAGCGCCCGCCAGGGATCGCTTCGGGGATTACTCAGGCTACTCCGTACTCGGAACATAGGTACTCATCTCCGTTGAGACAGTTCGACCCATCTGTACACTCGCAGCACCAGTACTGCACGCCTTCTTCATCATAACAGAACCAGGCACGACCGTGGTAACCATCGTCTTCATACTGCCAACAATTGTATGCACATGACCGATTATGACGCAGCTTTAGACCACAGCAGGCATATTTATAGTTGAACCCCAGAGTCCAAGGAACCGCCAGAATTCACAAGCGCGAACCGCCGCCGCTCCGGGGTGGCAGAACGAGGGATTACGACGAGCGAGAGGACGATGGGTCGTGGGTGCTCCTCGACGTTGAGGATCGATGCCACGGGCGCCGGGCCGTGAGAGCCGCCCTTGGTGTTGGCGGTCAACTGCAAGATAACCCGTCCGCTTCGTGCATTCCCAGCCGCCGGGGGCACCCCCGTTTTGCAGGCTGTTTAGCGGCCAGCCCGGGGACTGACGGCAGATAATGCCCTAATACCTGCAACTAGGCCCGAGGTTCCCCTGCAGGCCCTTCTGAATGATCACGCCTCTCTCTTGATCAGATGCCACCGATCGCCCGGCCCTTCGGGTCTTGGTACCCACGACCCGGTCGCTACCAGACCGTCACGCACGGCTGTACGCATCTGGTCGGGCATCTCCTTCAGATCGAACGCCGCCACGATACGATCTTGCTCCCTAGCGTACAGAGACCCGTCGCGGCGACGACGACCGGGCGACTCTGCACACCTCAGTAGATGAGTTTGGATCATGTCGCTACTCCGCGTGTCGGTGTGATACTCGTCGACCCACCCATCTAGGGGGTCGATGTCGTCCACGACCGCCTGCACCGCTCCGTCGATACGATGCCGACCACCTCGGTAGGTGACTACCAGATCGCCTCCGTCAACGCTAACCCGCTTCCTCATCGCTACTCCGTATCGGCTGTTAACAACATAGCTGGGTCGCTGGACGGCGATTGTGGATTGGGTGTCATGATTAGGACAGCGGCAGCGGGTCGTCGTCACAACGCACCCGCATCCGTCGACCAGGTCCCAGTGAGCGTCGTGTTCGTACCCGAGCCCACCGCCCGGTCGGTAGCAGACTCGTCGATGACCGCCACCGCTCCGCGATCGCCGAGGCGGCCAGACCCCACACCCCCACGATCTCCTCGACCAACGCCGCCGCTTTCTTCGAAGATCCCAACCGCACCGGGATGCTCCCCGGTTACGTGTGTTCAGAGCTTGGTGCGAGACGTGGGACTGGACAGCCAGTGATCATCCCGAAGCCTCGGCAGGCGAGGGGGCGGGTTCAGACGGCCTCCCCCCGAAGTGGGAGGTAGAGACGAACCCTACTGGTGGCTGCCCCCAAGATGCTCAATCTCGGCGCTGGCGGAGGAGTGCACCTCCCCGAAGAGTGACTGGCGGTTCGGGGTGGATACGATTACAGGTAGCGGGGCTGTCGGGCTCCCGAGGTCTGGAGTCACAACCTTGCCCCCTGACAGCCCACTTCTCCCTCCACTGCGGGGAACCACATCGAGGGCGGACCCTCCGACCATTGTCAGCGATCCGACCCGTGCCAAAAGCCGGACGGCCCGCAAACCGAGTAATACGATCCGGCCACGCCAACCAACCGGACCCCAGAACAGTGGTACTCAGACAAGCAACGGAAGACCGGCCAGGGACCGGGCAACGGCGGCTAGCGGGGGACGAAACGTGGGACTCGTCCCGGTCTGCTAGCCGCCAGGCCAGGTCAGGCCTGCTCGGGCAGCGGAGGGCCACTCCGCTGGTGCCTTTGAAGTCAGACACACCACCCTGCGACGGCGTCAGCTCATCCACCGGCCCCGTACCTCGTGGCCGCCTCGACCTCAGCAGCCCACTGCGCCGCGGCTTGATTAGAGGGAAGCCTCCGCTCTATCGAAGCGCCTCGCTGATCGCCCTGTCTCCCTCTGCCCCCCAATCTCTCGGCCTCGAGGTCGCCAGCCCAGCCCGCAGCGGTCAGCTGGCTGGCCACAGCCAAAGTCACAGCCCCGAGTGTTTGGGGTTACACCATTTAGTAGCGTAGTATTGCTACATGCTAAAGGTGTTGCACCATTACCAGTATGGTACTACAGTTCCTCTAGGAACGCACTCAGCTAAAGGAAAGGAGCGGTGCGATGAACGTACAGCAGCACGATTGTCCGGTAGTGAAGGACCTAGTCCATCCCGAGACGCACGAAAGAGCGGAGATGACCCTCTGCGACTACGAGCAGGCCGGCGGCAACCTACGCCGGCTACAAGCCCAAGCCGAACGGCACGAGGACC
>MKWU01003909.1_pt1 | contig 18582 bp, 8 predicted proteins | sample 809101 | NCBI WGS metagenome assembly MKWU01 (sample SAMN05860141, study PRJNA318959) | sponge metagenome | host: Aplysina aerophoba | place: Slovenia: Piran, Adriatic Sea, Gulf of Piran | collected 2013-05-07
TAAGAAGTGCCTATTGGGCTGCATCTACCGCAGCGAGACGGTTACAAGATGCTGAACTCGCCAATGAACTCGTAGATACATATCAAAAGTATGAGTCGAATCCACTGTCGAAGACAGCAGGTATTTCCTACAAGCAGATGGGTCCCAAAGCTGAAGTCACCGTACTCAGTCAATCTCTAGATTCGGAAACGGTCCAGCAAATCTCTGGTCCGCTCTTTACCGAACCACAACTTTTATTGGATTCCTCGCACGATATTGGATCTTTGTCTGTAGCAGATATAGATGGCGATAGAGATTGGGAGATTCTTTTTGATCAAGAAGGTTGCGTCGCTTTTATCGAGCCGATGACAGACGATCAATCAGAGGTGAGTACCATAAATTCTCTATTCTGTTTGAACGAAACAGAGCAGTGGGCAGGAGGTCCGACTGATTTCTATTGGGGCGACTTAAACAACGATTCTCTTGTAGACACTATTACCTGTAGCAACAATGGAATCCATGTTGCATATCAAAATCTAGACGCGGCATATGAGATTCACCTAATCACTGACAAGCTTTGTCAGCACGGTGTGCTATACGATGCAGACCATGATGGTGATCTAGATTTCTTAGCTCGTTCTGATTCTCATTTAGAACTATGGAACAATAATTTAGACGGTTCTTTTACCGACATTTCAGTTCAAACAGGTTTCAATAATGCCACTGATTTGAGCGATCTTGTGGTGGGAGATTTCGACTCTGATCGCGATTTAGATGTGGTGACTCTAGAGCAAAACGGAAAAATGTCGCTTTGGATTAATAACCGTACTTGGTCCTATGAACCTGTAGAAATCAGCCTCCAGACTGCTACCCAGGCAATCCCGTCCGTCGCAGATATGAACGGTGATGGGCTACCAGAACTCATACTTGCACGCGCAAACGTATTTACTTCGTTGCAGTACGACGTTGCTTCTAAAACTCTAGTTCCGTTGTCTGAATTTGAGCACAAATTGCCACAGGTAAGCGGCTCAGTCATTGAGGATTTCAATGGCGACGGATACTTAGATGTACTCATTTATGCTGATCGCGAAATTACTATCTATAGTCCGATGGATGGTACAGAAATAGAGTCATTCGCTACCCATGGCGCAACATTCGTTGAGACCGTGTATTTACCGGAGTCTGCAGGATTTTCACTTCTAGTACGTTCTGATAATGGTCTAGAGCTCTATCGACCTGGGACTGGCCGAGGAAATTACGTATCGATAGTCGTTAGTGGCAAGTCGGATTCAGATCAACTTCGGTCAAATACATCAGGTATTGGGACAAGCATCCGCGCACGGGTAGAAGATCACTGGGTTGTCTTAAATACGCTTGGACGCCGGTCGACAAAAGGGCAGAGTCTCCATCCACAAGTGATCGGAGTAGGAGACAATGAGCAAGTCAATTTCCTTGAGCTTGTGTGGAGCGACGGAGTCACTCAGTCAGAATTAGCTCTATCCCACAATCAGTTGCATGAAATCACTGAAACCCAACGTCAACTAGCAAGTTGCCCAGTTGTGTTTGTCTGGAACGGCTCAAAGTATGAATTTGTTTCGGATGTGCTTGGTGTCGCAGCACTTGGATTCTTCCATACTCCGGATCAAAATGCACCTTATCGAAGTTACGAGAGGTTACTTCTCAAGCCAGAACTGCTCGTCGCAAAGGACGGTTTTTACGAAGTCAAGATTGGCGAGCCAATGGAGGAGATTCTTTATCTGGATGCAGCGTATATTGATGTTTACGATGTTCCTTCATCCCATTCACTCGTAATCGACGAACGCTATGCGGTCAATACGGATCAACCATCCGGACGGCCAATCGTATATTCTGAGAATGCATTACCAATCAAGGCGATACTCAATAAATCTACAGATGTAACGTCAGAAATTCTCCAAGTTGATCGAAGAGCACCACCTTTAAAAAACAAAGATCCAAACTTTATTGGACTGCTACGAGAACCGACGGTGCTGGAGCTTGAATTTGAACACCCTCTAAAACCGAAAGGCGCAGTTTTACTCGTTGAAGGATGGGTGGAATTTCCATACTCACAAACTGTTTTTGCAGCTTCTCAAAGTGGCAAAACGTATAGCCCACCAACTCTTGAAATTGGTTTTGAGGATGGTAGATGGGAAACTTTGATTGAGTCTTTTGGATACCCAGCGGGGATGCCCAAGCAAATGACTCTACCTCTCAATGATTTACCTGAAGGAGTTATCCGTCTTCGACTTTCCACGAATATGGAAGTGTATTGGGACCTCGTCCAAGTTGTCTATGAGGATCCAAGCGCTGAGATCAGTCATCAGCGGATCGAACCCAGCCATGGCAAAGTACTACGTAGCGGCTTCGCGGAGCGTTCCACTTATTCTCAGCGGGTGCCGTATTACGATTATGACAATAGAAGCCCCTATTGGGACGCTAAGTACGCAAAGGGTCTCTATTCGCGGACAGGAGACGTGTTGGAACTGATTCAAGCTACGGATAGTGCAGTTGCGGTGATTGGAAGCGGTGAGGAAGTCCATCTTCAGTTCTCTGCATCGTTAGATGAACCTGTTGAAGGGTTCAATCGATACTATGTGCTTGATTTCCGTGGCTGGGCAAAGGACATGGACCTGTACACGGAGGACGGTGAAATCGTGGAACCTTTACCTAACTTGTCCTCATTGAGTGACGCTGAATCAAAACGACGCGATCAATTGCACGCAAAGTACAACACGAGATTTGAGTCCGGTTTAGCGACTTACTAGCTTGAGTTCAAAACCTTTCGCCAAGCTCTTGGCATTATGTAGTTGCTTGTTGTGGTGTGTTCTCGCACAGGCTAATACAAATAGCGAATATCACGAATGTCCAATCGATGTCTCACTTGAGAAAGTTGACGAAGAAGTCAAGACCTCTTTAACTGCACTGCAAAATACTGCTGCGTCCCGCGAGGTTGTAGACCTCGGGACACTTGGAATGGCGTACGAAATGAACGGTTTCCCACGTGCAGCGTTTTCCTGCTACGTTGAATGTGAACAACTCGAACCATCCAATCCGATATGGTCATATTTTCAAGCACTGTTACATGCAGCGAGAGGAGAGACCGCGAGTGCTATTGAACGAGTTACTCATTCATTGAGTATAGATTCAGGTTACGCTCCTGCCTGGATGTGGTTAGGGGAGTGGAATCTGGAACTCAACGAGCTTGAGTCGGCAAAATCCGCATATGAAAACGCCTACACCAATGGTGAGAAAGAGGCAAGTCAAATAGGATTAGCGCGCGTCTACATGGCGATGGATCTGCCACTAAAAGTAATCAATCAATTAGCTGACCTCAGAGGTTCAGAGATTCATCCATACGTGGCGGGTCTTCTTGGCAGAGCGTATCAGCAGCTCCAAGATTCAGAGGCTGCTAGTGAGTTCTTCCGCCTAGCTACGAACTCAGGCATCCCAGGATGGTATGACTCAAGATCAATGCAGAAACAAAAATTTAGCTTCAGTATCTCAGCTCAACTTGGGCAGATTCGCGCTCAATTAAAGTCTCCTCTTGATCCTCTCACGTTGGATCGTGCGGAGAACTTACACCGCAAATACCACACCTATAAAGGGACTCTGACGACTGCCATAGAAGCCAATCGTCTCGCGGGAAATATAGAAAGAGTGCGCGAACTTTTGAACGAAGGAATTCAGCAATTTCCCGATTACGCCTTGCTGTACGAGTTACTGGGTGAGTTTCATATCGCTCAAAACGATTACTCTGCGGCTAAGAAGCAATTTTTAAGAGCGATCGAGCTAGGCAGTGAAGAGCCATGGTTATATATTCAGCTCGGAATCGTCTTTTTACAAGAGGGACAAACCGAGACAGCGCATAGCTACTTCCAAGGCGCGATTGAGTTAGATGCTACCAATCCGTTGCCACACTATTGGCAAGGACTCATTCATTTCGCAACGGGAAATAACGAACAAGCTGACCAGTCGTTTCGAGAGTCCATCAAGTTAGATCCAGAATTTGCAGATGGCTACATCGGACTAGTGAAAGTCTTGATTAAGCAAAGTCAGTTAACCGAAGCTAATCAGCTTCTGCAGCAACTCATTGAATTAGGCGTAGATTTGACTGAAGTGGGAGTTTTTCAAGGAGAGATAGAGCGACTAAGTACCGTACATGATTAAACACAGGCTCTGTAAAGAGAGCGTCAATCTCCTAGACGAGATCACTGAAACTGACCAAGCAATACTTCGATCGTTGAGTACCAAGTCAGTCGTCGCAATCACCTGATTCAAAACGTTGAGATATTTAGTCTTTCTCGGCATGTGTATGCTACTTCTAGCTTGCTCGCCGGCAGAAAAACATCCTTGGTTTGAAGATCGTACTGATCAAGCCGGGGTTTCGTTCGTCCACCAGTCGGGTGCGGTTGGTAATTTCTACCTTCCAGAAATCATGGGTGGGGGAATTGCGATAGCAGACTTCAACAACGACAACCACATGGATCTCTACTTCATCCAATCAGGGTCGCTGGATACACAACAACCGCCTAAATCCAATGAGTTGTATCTCAATCGTGGAGATGGCACATTCATTCTGCAAGAAAAATCCGGAAGTGAGGACACGGGATATGGCATAGGCGTTGCTACGGGAGATTACGACAACGACGCAGATGTGGACATCTATGTAACCAATGTCGGACCCAACGTCTTACTTAGGAATGAAGGTAATGGCCGATTTACTGATCAAACTGAATTTGCTGGAGTAGGTGATCCGAATTTTGGTTCTTCAGCAACCTTTGCAGACTTTGATAATGACGGATACCTAGACCTCTTTGTGGTGAATTACATTGACTGGACAAAAGAACGGGAATTGGAGTGCTATGACTACGGCACCGGGATCAGAAATTACTGCGATCCGACGAACTACGACCGGCCAGCACAGGATCAGATTTACCTCAATAATCAGAATGGTCAATTCACGAAAGTCACTGAATCTGCTGGATTGACTGAGGCATATGGCAATGGACTAGGTACGGTAGTTGCAGATTTCAATGGCGACGATCTCCTCGATATTGCAGTTGCCAATGATCGCACAGTCAATCAGCTGTGGATTAATCAGGGATCTATGCAGTTCAAGGACATGTCGATCGTCTGGGGTTCAGCTATGGATGACCAAGGTATTGCCAAAGCTGGTATGGGTATAGTGGCGAGGGATTTCGATAACGACTCTGACCCCGACCTGCTGGTCGTTAACATCGAAGGGGAAACAGATTCCTATTTTCAAAATGAAGGAACGTATTTCAAGGTTGCAACAGCAAAGATCGGTCTCGCACAAGTTAGTCGAGGCTACACCCGATTTGGAACACTGCTAGAGGATTTCAATAACGATGGTGAACTTGATCTATACCTTGCTAACGGTAGAGTGAACTACAGTACTGAGAGTGAGGTCGCAGATCCTTATGCCGAGGAGAATCTTCTGTTCATGCGAGACTCCACAGGAGCCTTTAAACATATGCCTGACTCATTGAACATACTCTCGCGAGAGCGCATCCACACGAGTAGGGGGGCTGCAACGGGTGATCTGAACAACGATGGATTAATGGACATTGTGGTGGTAAATCGCGACGAAAAACCCTATGTCTTAATGAATAAAACTCAGAACGTACATAACTGGCTCCAACTTCGTTTGTTCGGTGACCACGGTAGAGACGCATACCATGCCAAAGTTACAGTAACTACCTCCGAGCGATCGATAACTCGAATCGTCCAAACCGGAGGTAGCTACTTAGCCGCAAATTCCCCTTGGATTCAATTTGGACTTGGAGAATCAAGAGGACCATTGCGATTGCAAGTGAATTGGGGTGATGGAAGCATTGAGGAATTCAACCGAATCCAGCCGAATCAAAGAGTTGTACTCCTCAAAGGAGGGAAATCCAAAGAAGAGAACCTAGCACACTAGGTCCTCTTTTCTGGCTACAAAGAGTCCAATAGGACTCGTGCAATACTATGACTTATAGTCTGACGAGTCATCTGGCATGATGTTTTGATCGGGCATCAGTACAAATTCTGGATAGGCCTCAATACCTAGTTCTGCAACGTCCTGACCTAATTGCTCGACTAGCTCCGTAACTCGGAGTGTGATAACGAGGTTGATTAACCACCAAACGAGTAGCGAAACCACGAAAACGAATGCACCAATGGAAACGACGCCAATGATCTGATTCACAAAGCTCACATCTGGATTCGTGAAGCTCACAGCGACCGTACCCCAGACTCCAGCAAATAGGTGAGCAGGTACGGCTCCTACTACATCATCGACCTTGACGATTTCGAGGAATTTCATGCCTAGCACCACGATACAACCACCGGCACCACCTATCAATATAGCAGCTATATGATTGGTCGTATCGGGACCTGCAGTAATTGCCACTAAACCCCCGATTGCACCATTCAATACCGCAAGTAGATCAACTCGTCCTAAGACTGGCCTAGAGATGGTGATCGCAAGAATGACTCCCGCTCCTGCTGCCAGGTTGGTATTTACCAATACAGTACTCATCAGGATCGCGTCTTTGGCACTAGCAAGTGCGAGGACTGAACCGCCATTAAATCCGAACCATCCCAGCCAAAGGATAAATACGCCCAAAGTAACGATCGGCACATTGGAGGGTGGTGTAGGTTGAACAGTACCGTCCGACTTAAATTTTCCTAGCCTAGCACCGACAAGAAGCACACCAGCGAGTGCTGCCCAGCCTCCAACTGAGTGAACGATCGTGGAACCGGCAAAATCATAGAAACCTAAATTTGCTAACCAACCACCGCCCCAAGTCCAGGAGCCAATAATTGGGTAGATAAACCCAGTGAGGACTGCAATGAAAAGGAAGAACGCCCATAGTCTGACGCGTTCAGCCAAGCAACCTGAGATGATTGAAGCTGTGGTCGCCACAAATACCATTTGGAAAAACCAAAACGCCATACTGGCATTACCTTTCGACAGAATCTGCTCGGAGGCAACGGGAGAATCCATCCCCAGCAACTGGTTTTCTGCGCTGGTAGAAGCAGAGAACAATGCAAAGGTGCCGATGAAACTTGATTCTTCAACCCCAACATACATGAGGTTATAGCCAATCACGAAGTACATGATCCCTGCAATCGAATAGAGACCAATATTCTTCATGCAGATCATAGAGGCGTTTTTTGTTCGTACAGACCCCGCCTCGAGCAAGGTAAACCCAGCGCACATCCACATGACCAATGCGCCCCAAACCATTAACACTAGGCTATTAACTACATACTGACCTTCTGAGGTGAGTGCTGCGAACGCAGTAGTACACGCGAATACGGCGACTACCAAGCCAAGTATCAACTTCCAAGGAGTTGCACATGGTAAAAAGTTCAGTTTGGAATGAAACGACATAACCGAAATCTCCTTTTAATATCCCCACGTACTCGGTCCCGTACCTTGTGGAGGGGCGATAGGACTGACACCATCTAATCTAAATTCTAATGGAGTTATCGCCTAGGAAAAGTGCCACATTGCGAGTGTCGAAAGCTACAACTTCCAACCTTTGTAATCTGTTCAATGAGGAAGTTAACTCCACTATGTGTGAAAACTTAATGCAAGTCCGATAGTAATGGCCTGTAACCATTAAGCTTTCTCAACAAATTCACCGGGTTAGTTCAATAACTGACATATTCAGAACTGATTAGCGCTTAAGTCTCGTTTTGCCAACTGCTTCACCAACCCCTGTCGTTTCCGCAAACTTGAGGAAACTGCTTGTGGTCATCTTATTGCTTACATCGTTGCTGGTGCTGGATTCACTGTACCTAAGCGCTGTCACGTTCTTTCAATGGCTTACCGGCACTTTATTAGAAGATTTGCTTTATCAGTATGTCTTTCTCGTACATCTCGTTCTCGGCGTTCTGCTGATCGGACCAACCCTGTTTTTCATTGGTTTCCACCTGAAGAGAGCCATTGGCAGACCAAACAAACTTGCAGTAGGTCTCGGATTGAGTCTCGCAGTCTCGATCGTGCTGCTTTTCATTACTGGAATTGCACTAACTCGAGGACTACCAGTCTTTGAGTTAAAGGATTCAGAAATAAGGCAAATTGTCTATTGGGCACATGTGATTTTGCCTCTCTTAGTTATTTGGATATTCGTCCTTCATCGACTCGTCGGTCCGAAGATTAGATGGAAAGCTGGGGTGAGTGTCGGTGTCCTAAGTGCAGCTTTCTCGGTGCTAGGAGTTGCGGTACTCACTTACCAATCGGGTAGTGAAGTCGTTGAACCGATTTCGTTTGAACCCTCGTTAGCAAGGCTGAACGCACCAGAACTTATTGATCCAGCTGTTTTCGCCACGGACGAATACTGTGCAGAGTGTCATTCAGACATACATCAACAATGGCAGGTAAGCGCGCACAAATGGGCCTCGTTCAATAATCCTGCCTACGCGTTTACTGTTGCGGAAACCCGAGAGAAGGTCCTTGAAAGGGACGGCCATGTCGAAGCTGCTCGATTTTGTGCTGGTTGCCACGATCCAATACCACTATTCAGTGGCTTGTTCGATGATCCAGATTTTGACTTCGTGAATCATTGGACTGGGCAAGCAGGTATTACCTGCTTGTCGTGCCATGCGATCATTGAGGTCGACTCGGTCCGGGGTAATGCTGCATTCACGATTGAGCCTCCCGATCACTACCCATTTTCAATGAGGAACGATGAATTATTAGATTGGATCAATGGCTTACTGATTAAAGGTAAACCGAACTTCCATAAGAAAACGTTCTTAAAACCATTCCATGAATCTGCGGAGTTCTGTAGTACTTGCCACAAAGTTCATCTACCAGAAGATCTCAATCACTACAAGTGGCTGAGGGGTCAAAATCACTACGATTCATTTCTTCTTAGTGGATTTTCCGGACACAGCATAACTAGCTTCTACTATCCACCTCAAGCGATAGAGAACTGTAACGAATGTCATATGCCGGCATTTGTGTCAGGTGACTTTGGCTCGAAATACTCCGAAGAATTGCAAACCTTAGCTGGAAGTCATCATCAATTTCCGGCTGCAAATACCGCATTACAACACCTCTTAGATTTACCTCCTGAGTCTTTACAACCTCACGAAGATATCTTGAAGGATTCAGTGATAGTCGACATTTTCGGCGTTAGAGAAGGAAAGAGTATCGAAGGTGAACTTCAAGCCCCGATCGGTCCGCTACTTCCGACTATCAATGCCGGAAAAGCCTACGTCTTCGATGTCGTTCTCCGCTCCGTTTCCGTCGGGCACAAATTCACCGAAGGTACTGCGGACTCCAATGAAGTCTGGATGGATATAACCGTGAAAAATAACGGCAAGACCATCGGACGAAGTGGAGGTATTCGTCAGGCCGATGGTAACGTAGACCACTGGTCACATTTCGTCAATGCTTACGTGATAGACCGTAATGGAAATCGCATCGATCGCAGAAATGCTGAAGATATTTTTGTCAAGCTATACGACAATCAGATTGGTCCAGGAAGTGCTACTGTGGTGCACTACGCCATAGAGCTTCCAGAAGATCTTACCGGCTCGATTGAAATCGAAACAAAACTGAACTATCGGAAGTTCGACACAACCTACATGAAGGCAATTCAAGGAGAACACTTTAGAAACAATGACTTGCCTATTACAGTTATCTCCAGCGACAGCGTCGTGCTTCCTATTGACCAAATTGACGACCCAACACTTGAATCTACGCAACGACGAAAAGCACCTAGTCGACCTAAGTGGTTGAGATGGAACGACTATGGTATCGGCTTCCTGAATAAACCGAAACGCGGTGCTCTTCGCCAAGCAGAGCATGCATTCCTTGAGGTGTCGGAGCTGGGCAGGGGAGAAGGCAACATAAATCTTGCTAGGGTATACATCGAGGAAGGCAGATTAGACGAGGCAATCGAACAATTAGGCGTTGCTGAACAACGGAAAGGCTACCCTTGGTCTATTACGTGGTTCAGTGGTGTCATTGACCTCCAGAACGGTTATCTAGACGAGGCTATTGCGAAATTTAGAACCATTGAAGCCACTCAATTCAATGAAGCCGTTGCACGTGGATTCGATTTTTCTCGCGACTATCGCTTGCTGAACAAGCTAGCGCTCGCATATTTTGATCGTTCGAAGATTGCGGTCACGCCTGAGGAAGAGCAAGACTGGCTCCGGCTTGCTAGAGATTCCTACCTAGACACATTGAGCATTGATCCTGAGAACACGACAGCTCACTACGGACTGTGGCAGGTGTTTGAGAGACTAGGGCAGACCGAAGAAGCGGAATACCACCAATCCCAGCATGAGACTTATCGGATTGATGACAACGCAAGGGACCGAGCAATCTATATTGCCCGTCAGAATGATCCGGCAGCCAATCAAGCCTCAGAACCCATAGTGATCTATGACTTACAGCGTAACGGTGCTTACGAATTGGATGCAAATCCTTGAAGCAATCTACGCAGAACCAACGGACAATCCGACTTATATGGATAAGTGTTGGGGTCGTTCTGGGCATAGTCGCAACTACACTGCTAATCTATTTCATCTCTACTCTGGATCGCGCACCGCCAGTAGAAGAACAAGCGACACAACTCCCAGTGGTGGAATACACAGCAAGCGGGACACCGGACTTTCTGTTCACTGACATCACACAAGAAGCTGGGATTGACTTCACTCACGTAAACGGTGCATATGGTGAGCGCTTGCTACCTGAAACAATGGGTAGTGGTGTTGCGTTCTTCGATTATGACCTAGACGGAGACGAAGATCTGCTACTTATCAACTCAACTCGCTGGTCTGAGGATAAAACTGATAGCACAGAAGATTCAAGGAGTCGACTTTTTGAGAACGACGGGTCCGGTAAGTTCACCGATGTGACCGAATCTAAACTGGACCTGACCATTTATGGCATGGGAGTTGCGGTCGGCGACTACAACGGCGACGGATATCCAGACATATTTGTGACTGCCGTAGGAAAGAACAAGCTACTCCGAAATCTAGAGGGCGAGCGATTTGTCGATGTAACCAACGCAATGGGAGTAGGTGGAGATGAATCTTCCTGGAGCACATGCGCGACTTTTCTTGACTACGACCAAGATGGCGATCTTGACTTATTCGTTTGCAACTACGTTGACTGGAGTCCAGAAATTGATCGAAATGTCAACTTTCAGCTCACAGGCATCGGTCGAGCGTATGGTCCTCCAACAGATTTCGCAGGCACTCAGAATTGGTTGTATCTCAATGACGGTAGTTCTTTTGTAGACGTATCAATGACTTCTGGGGTGTTTGTCACCAATCAGGCGACTGGACAACCCGTCGGTAAAGCATTGGCCGTACTTCCCCTGGATCTAGACGATGACTCAGATACGGACTTAGTGGTGGCGAACGATACTGTGCGCAACTTTGTTTATATAAATCAAGGAAATGGACAGTTTATTGAGGAAGGTATTGAACGAGGAATCGCATTCGATAGTGGAGGGGCGGCTACGGGTGCTATGGGGATCGACGGTACCTATATCCATGACATTCAATCGCTAGCAATTGCAATAGGCAACTTCGCTAACGAAATGACCTCGTATTACGTCCGCAGAGATTCTGACGAACTGTTCAGTGACGATGCGATCATATCGGGGATAGGAGCACCGACTCGTTCTAGATTGACGTTTGGCGTGTTTTTTGCCGACCTAAATCTTGATGGACACAGTGATTTCTTCAGTGTCAATGGACACGTAGAACCTGAGATCCAGCAGGTGCAGACGAGTCAACACTATCGACAAAGACCTCAGATATTCTGGGCATGTGGGCCACGCTGTGGTCGCTACTATTTTGAAGTGGCGCAAATTGGTGACTTGAATACGCCTAAAGCTGGGAGGGCGGCCGCCTACGCAGACATTGATCAAGATGGCGATCTAGACATCGTGGTTTCGGAAGTTGCAGGAAGAACCTCGCTGTATCGAAACGACAATGCAGTGCTAAACAATTGGATTCGTGTCAAACCGCTATCAAGCGAGGGACACCCGTTGTTCAATTCGAAAGTTTTGGTAACTAGCTCAAATAAAACACAAAAAATGGAAATGACGCCAACAAGAAGCTATTTGAGTCAAGTGGAATTGGCACTCACCTTTGGTCTAGGACAGATTTCCAAAGTTGATCAAATCATCGTCGAATGGCCCGACGGAACCCAGTCTGAATTCACGGACGTTCAGGTAAATCAGTTATTTCAACCCATGAAAACAGACTAGCAAAATCTTTGAACTTGATCGCAGTCTTTGGCGTGGAATGTCCCGATCTAAGACGCTCAAATTTATCCTGTAGAAACAAAATACTTTAAAATTCAATTTTTTAGTACCGTGGCTCCGTTTTGCTAGGCGGTTAAGCCAACTTACAAATAAATTCCTATACCCTTAGACTGACCTTACACTCGTCCTCCTCAATTCGTCGGAATTTGACATGAGAGGGGGCGGTATGTATGTGGGTAGCCGTGGCGGCGCAGCGCGCTCAGGCTTCGGAGGACCGACCCGTGAGCGGTCTTCGATCAAACACCTAGGACACCTGAAAAAGCTTTTACCTTACTTGAAAAGGTATAAGTGGATTCTCATCATCTGTATTTTCGCTTTGCTTATTCAGCGATGGTGCATGGCATATTTTCCGCAGCTGATGAGGACCGCCATCGATAGTCTTACCTATGACCATATCGATGTCAATTTGAGCGGTCCAGCATTGGGGATGCTGGTACTGGTAGCAATCCAGGCAATCATCTACATTCCTGCACGACGAGTGCTACGACGAATGTCGATCACCATTACTTACGACCTTCGGAAGAGATTTTTTCACAACGTCCAATATCAAGGACCGGCTTTCTTCAATCTGTTCTCGACCGGTGATCTCATGTCGAGAGCTCACAATGATGTGAATCAAGTGAGAATGGCCGCGTCGTGGGGATGGGTACAACTCGCCACTATAGTATTCACACTCTGTACAGGGTTGTACTACATGTTTGATATGTCCGTTGAATTGAGCATATATGTCTTACTGCCAACACCTTTTGTCGCAATCACTGGCTTTTTCATGGCGCGAGGTATGTATCCATACTTCCGAGAGCGCCAGGAAGCGCAGGCACGGGTTTCAACGTTGGCACAGGAGAATCTCAATGGTATTCGAACCATCCAGGCGATGGCTCAAGAAGAACATGAAATCAATAGATTCAGGCAAGTAAGTACAGAGTACATCAAGAAATACTATCGAGCCGTTCGCTATCAAGCATTCATGGGATTTGCCATGAGCGCAATCACCACGATTTCACCGTTAATCATTTTGGGGTACGGCGGTTATTTAGTGCTTCAAGGTGAGATCACTATCGGGACCTTCACTGCATTTACGGCGTACCTAATGATGGTCACCCAGCCGATTGCTTCAATTGGGTGGTCACTGTCGATGTTTACTGCAGCCGCGGCTTCGACGGAACGAATCTTTGAGGTCGTCGATTACATCCCTGAGGTGAAAGATTCGAGTGGAAGCTCGGTCGAGATAGACGAGGTACAAGGGCGTCTTGAGTTCAAGAATCTGTCTTATACGTACCCGGGTGGAGCGACCAAGGCTTTAAACAATGTCAACATCGTCCTTGACCCTGGTGAAACTATCGCGATATTAGGTAGGGTAGGGTCAGGAAAATCTACCGTGCTACGAGCAGCCGTGCGATTTGTCGATACGCCTAGAGGTATGGTGTACCTAGATGGGCATGATATTTGTGACTATAACATTCGAGACCTTCGAAGACATATAGGTCTCGTGCCGCAATACCCTTTCTTATTCTCTGCAACCATTAAAGAAAACCTCACTTATGACGACCCAAGTCGTGGTGACGAAGAGATATGGGAAGCAGCCCATGCAGCGGGTCTCGACGATGCAATCAAAGACTTGCTGTATGGATTGGATACGATTGTGGGAGAACGAGGCATTACGCTGTCGGGCGGGCAGAAGCAAAGAGCTACGCTTGCGAGAGGCTTGATTCGTCAAACCGAAATTCTGCTTCTCGATGATTGCTTTTCTAGCGTAGATACTGAGACTGAAGAAAGGATTATTGAAGGTTTGCACGCCATGAGATCGGATTTGAGCACCATACTGATCTCACACCGAGTCTCCACTGCACGACACGCAGACCGTATTTATGTACTGGATAATGGCAAAATTCTTGAATCTGGAACTCACGAGGAGTTACTAAGTAAGGGCGGTTACTATGCAGACTTGGAAGCAATTCAAAGTAATCAAGACGAAGATCGAAGCAAACGGGATCGATTGATTGAGAAGCTACAAGATGAACAGGTCACGGCTGTCTAGTATCCATGGCAGATCCACAAGTTAAATCGGGCGATACCGCAAAGCAAGCAACTGGGTCAGCAGCTGCAGCGCGAGGTATTGATTCTTCTCAAGAGAAACTACGAAACTACTCGGCATTCGATGCCCAACTGACTCATCAAGCGCTGAACGTGCAAATGTTCATCCGTTTGTTGAAGTGGACGAAACCATATCGAGTAACTCTCATCTCTGCTGCAGTTTTAGTCCTGGTCTCCAGCGCTTTCATGCTGCTTATGCCCATCATGCAGAATCGCGTCATCATCGACATGATCCTCGCACCAGGGAGTCCTACTGCTAATGCCGCAATGGCAGACTACGGCCTGATTGATCTAACTGAATTTTTGATGGCTTTTTTACAGATTCCTGGACTGGCCGTCGCTCTCATTCTCTACATAGCGCTGTTCTGTGTACAGTCATTGCTTGGCATTGCACAACAGCTTCTACTTACAAGTGGAGCTTTAAAAACACTTCGTGACCTCAGAGTTCAGTTGTTTGCGTCTCTCGAACAAAAACCTGCGTCGTTCTACGACCATGTAGCCGTCGGTCGCGTCATGACCCGCGTCACCAGCGATGTAGACAACCTGTACAACCTGATCACCAGCTTCATTCAGCATGCAGGTGACTTTGTCGTGTTTTTCATGGCATTGTTCATCATGTTGGACTTTGCATTTGACCTCACCTTAGTTGCGATGTTGGTCATTCCGTTTTGTGCTCTAGCAACTTATCTATTCCGAATGGCAATCAAGGAGATCGTGCGTGCCATCCGTGATTCTGTGTCTTCGATGAATCAGTACATGCAGGAAGACCTTATGGGAATCGAGGTCGTTCAGCTCTCAGGACGAGAAGAGCACAACTTTGAGGAATTCCAAGATAGGAATAAGGAAAACCGTAAGCAGGAATTTCGCCAAATCAACTTTGATGTCCTTTTTGAGATGGTCAATATGAGCCTGCCGAGTATCGCCACTGCTGCGATTATCTGGTATGGTGGTGGGAAGGTCGTCCAGGAAGAGATTACTCTTGGCACTATGATCGTGTTTACAAGCTATCTAAACATGATGGTTCAGCCTGTCACTGCCCTTGGACAGCTCTTTGGTACTCTGTTCAGATCCATGGCTTCTGGTGAACGCATTTTTCAGGCATTGGATTGGGAAGAACGCCTGCACGAACCGGAAGAACCCTATGAGTTACCGGAACGTCTAGAAGGTCATATTGAGTTTCGAAATGTGAATTTCTCGTATTTAAGCAGTGAACAAATACTCAAGGATGTATCGTTCAAGATTGCACCAGGAGAGAAGCTTGCAATCGTCGGCCCCACGGGATCGGGTAAGAGTACGATCATCCGATTACTGGCCCGTTTCTACGATTTCGATGATGATCAAATTTTCATCGATGGAATTGACCTGAATCGTATGGCCAGTCACGACATTCGGGAGAGAGTAGGGGTTGTACTTCAGGATTTCCATATCTTTTCCGGTACTGTTCTTGACAATATCTCTCTGAACAACCCGAACATCACACGTGAACGAGCCATTTGGGCTGCAAATGTGGTCAATGCGGATCCTTTCATCCAGGCATTACCTGACGGCTATGACACCGAACTCTCTGAACGCGGGCACAATCTTTCGCAAGGGCAACAACAACTGCTTGCGTTTGCTCGAGTGCTTGCTGCGGATACCGAGATTCTGGTTCTAGATGAAGCGACTTCAAGTATCGACACAGGCACTGAGTTGATTATCCAGGATGGATTACATAAGCTCACAGAGGGACGCACATCTATCATCATCGCCCACCGCCTTCAGACAATCCAGGAATGTGACCGCATTTTGGTATTGCATCATGGTGAAGTCAAGGAAATAGGTACTCACGATGAGCTGATCGAGCTGAAAGGCATCTACTACACACTGCATGAGCTCCAGTTCCAAGACAGCACTCGTGCCGCAGAGTTGACTCAGCTCACGCCTGAAGAACGCGCACGTCGAAGAGCACGATGGGTCGAAATGAATTCTGGAAGTGACGATCCTACAGGTGGCCCTGGCATGGGTCCGGGTGGCATAGGCGGCGGAAGTCCTGTTCGACCTATATAGACCCTTAGTTCTTGCTAAATCACAGAACACTGGACGAATCAGATCACGAAATCTGAGCTGGCAACCGGACGCAAAGGGGAGCGATCAAATCTTCTCTCGCAGTGCATTACACAACATCCCCGACTTGCCAGTACAGAGATTTGCTAGATCTATCTAGGATCGGTTTTCTGGAAAAGAAAACGCTGAAGTAGTGGCACTGATTCGAAAACGTCACATACCGCTTACGTGGTATGTCACTGCGACGGGTACCTGGTTTGCCTCACACGGTATTCAACACGTGATGTTTGCGTGGTTGGTCGCAATCGTTCTGTTTGAGCCTCCAATCAAAGTTGGTATCGCACAGATGGCTCTGCTGATTCCAGCAATGCTCTTCATGTTGATTGGAGGGGTGGTGACTGACAGTTTTGGCGGAAAACGAGTAGCCATGATTTCCCAAGCGCTTGCTGTGTTACCAATCGCAGCGTTAGCGATAGTGATCTTTACTGACAGTCTCACGTTTGAAATCATGCTCGTCTATGCTGTAAGTATCGGCGTATTGCAGGCATTTGTCACGCCAGCACGAGACAGTCTGCTGAATTACGTGGCTTTCGGTCGGATACAGCGAACCGTGATTAAGGCCACGCTTATGCAGTTTGTAGCTCAAATGCTTGGATTTACGCTGGCAGCAACTGCGGACACTTTAGGCGGTGTGTTTGTGATCACCACTCAGGCAATAATCGTCGGCTTTGGCGTACTTGCACTTAGTCAATTACCAAACACGCAATCCAGTGCCAGTCTCAAAACTGGTAGTTTCCTTGCTGTTATGAAAACTTCCATTCTTGAAGGGGCTCAAACGGTCTGGGACAATCGCGCTATGCGAAGTGTGGTGGGTCAGAACATCGCAATGGGAATCTGTTTTATGGGTTCCTATATCGTGACGATTCCGCTACTCATTCGAGAAAGATACGAGGGAACCTCATTCGACTTGAGCATATTGAGTCTGTTCAATTCGTCTGGATTAGTCTTAACAATCATTTTGCTACTGTTGTTTTCAAGAGGGATTCGCAGACAAGGCCGTGCTTTATTGATCGCACATGGAGTAGGGGCTTTTGTGTTGGGAATAGGTGGGCTAGGAATCAGTTACTGGGCTTTCTGTGCCCTAGTTTTCCTTTGGGGAGCATGCGGAGGTGTAGCAATGAGTATGTCTCGCACAATCATGCAGGAACAGGCTCCGGAATCCCAACGAGGCAGAGTTATGGCTTTCTTTTCGTTCTCATTTATGGGTTCTGGGCCAATCGGAGCGATGCTGTGGGGAACATCTGCTCAATTTTTCGGTCCTGAGACGACTTTGCTAGTAGCGAACATCAGTATGTTCTGTATTGTTCTGATGATTTCATTGAATTCACGACTTTGGAGAATGAAATCCACATTTGCACTGGATTAAGCCTTTCTTAGCTCACTAAGTCAAAGCAATACTTGTCTCTAGGGGTCAACCAGTAATACGACAATCAAGATGAGAAATTGTCGCGACGTTAGATTATCTGCTTAATCGCTTGTCGGTACGCCGCCACCGTATGGCATTTTCTGCTTGATTTCTTAGAGCTTAGCGTCTGCAATAGTCAAATTGATTTTCTGGCCAATTGAATCGCATTTGCGAATGTTTCGTTAATCAGTCCGATACCCTCACTTCGCTCCATCGGTCCCATCTCAATTTTACAGTCTATGCGTGCTCTGTAATCTGTGTTTCTTGATTCAGTCGATTTCGTACCATGCAGGAAATTCAATTGTTCGTTCACATGCCCAAATGGAGTCCCAACACCAGCATTTGTATTTGACTGCACCGCAGTTCTAGCCACATTGCTCGCTTTATACGACTCGCTGACGGTCATGCCACCGCTGATTTTGATGTCTTTGACACCAAGTAGTTCGACACCAAGACGTTCGAACTTCGCGATCATGTCGGAGGGTAGTTCACCACTAAAAGTCAGTGGGTCTTCGCCACCGTAGATTGCCATCTTGATCGCGAACGACACATCCTCGCGCTTGAGTAGCTCTTGCACCGTGTCAATGTATTTTTCGACAGCCGCGAAGTACGCCTCTACTGGTGGCTGGGTAATTTGCTTGAATGCATTCCCAGTAGTTTCCGGTTTGGTAG
>MKWU01003910.1_pt1 | contig 18580 bp, 15 predicted proteins | sample 809101 | NCBI WGS metagenome assembly MKWU01 (sample SAMN05860141, study PRJNA318959) | sponge metagenome | host: Aplysina aerophoba | place: Slovenia: Piran, Adriatic Sea, Gulf of Piran | collected 2013-05-07
CGTCTTCGGTGCTGCTCATCGCATCTCCTGCACCGGCTCGACTCCGAACAGTGCCAGCCCCTCCGCAACAACGATCTTGACGGCGCTGATCAACGCGAGGCGCGCGCGCGTTTCCGAAGGTCGCTCCGCATCTACGAAGCGCAAGCGCGCGTCGTCCTTGCCCCTGGTCCAGAGCAGATGGAAGGCGCCGGCGAGCTCCTGCAAATGGAAGGCGAGGCGGTGCGGCTCATGTGCCAAAGCGGCACCCGCCAGCACCCGCGGCCACTGGCAGAGCCGCCGGATCAGGTCGAGCTCGGCCGGATCGTCCAGGCACGTGAAATCGGTGCGGGCGAGCGCGGCGGGCGTGAGCTCGGCTTCGGGCACGAGCTCGGCCCCGCGGCGCAATGCCGAGCACGCCCTGGCGTGAGCGTACTGGACGTAGAAGACCGGGTTATCGCGCGACTGCTCCAGGACCTTCCGAAGGTCAAACTCGAGCGGGGCGTCGTTGCGGCGGGTCAACATGATGAAGCGCACAACATCGCGGCCCACCTCGTCGACGACATCGCGCAGCGTCACGAACCGCCCGGCGCGCTTGGACATCGCCACCGGCTCGCCGTCGTCGAGCAGCTTCACCATCTGGCAGATCTTCACATCGAGGGTTGCCGCCTCGTTGGAAAGTGCTGAGACGGCGGCTTTCATCCGCTTGACGTAACCGCCGTGGTCGGCCCCCCAGACGTCGATCATATCGGCAAAGCCGCGCTCGATCTTGTCGCGGTGATAGGCAATGTCGGTGGCGAAGTAGGTCCAGGTGCCGTCGGACTTTCTGAGAGGGCGGTCGGTGTCGTCGCCGAAAGCGGTGGCGCGGAAGAGACTTTGTTCGCGCGGCTCCCAATCTTCGTCGCGCTTGCCCTTGGGCGGCTCCAGCACGCCATCGTAGATGAGACCGGCCTTCTCCAGCACCGCATACGCGTCGTCCACGCGGCCTTCACCGACCAGCGCATGCTCCGAGCGGAAGAGATCGTGCCGTACCCCGAGCGTTTCGAGGTCCTCGCGCACGAGGTCCATCATGGCCTCGATGGCAAAGCTGCGGATTTCCGGCAGCCAGACTGATTCGGGCTCCTCTAGCCAGCGCCGGCCGTCGCGGTCCGCGAGCGCCGCGCCCACGGGCACAAGATAGTCCCCCGGATAGAGACCCTCGGGGATGGCGCCGATCGTCTCCCCGCACGCCTCGCGGTAACGGGCATGCACCGAGCGGGCCAGCGCATCGACCTGTGCGCCGGCATCGTTCACGTAGTATTCCCGCGTCACCGCGAAGCCCATATGGGCGAGCAGGTTGGCGAGCGCGTCGCCCACCACCGCCCCCCTGGCATGACCGACGTGGAGCGGCCCGGTCGGGTTGGCGGAAACGTATTCAACGTTGATGCGCCGTCCATGACCCAGGTCATCGGCGCCGTACCCCGGCCCCGTGGTGAGCAGCTCGGCCAGCCGCGCCCACCAGAAATCGGCCGTCAGCCGCAGGTTGACGAATCCAGGACCGGCCACTTCGACTGAGCGACATTCCACGCGCTCTTGCAACCGCTCCGCCAGATGCTCGGCGATCTCGCGCGGTTTGCGGCGCGCCTGCTTGGCGAGCACCAGCGCCGCATTGCAGGCCGCGTCGCCGTGCTCCGCCTCGCGCGGCGGTTCGACCGAGACTGCCGAGAGATCGAGCCCGGCAGGCAACGTGCCGGCTTTGCACAATCTCTCAATCTCTTCGTGAATAACGCACGTCAGGTGGCTGAAAACATTCATCTCCACAGCACCGTATCGAAGAGATTGCGATGTTCCTGGATGGCGAAGCGATCCGTCATCCCGGCAACGTAGTCGGCAACCGCGCGCGCAGTGGTCAGCGTTCGTGCTCCGTCGCAACGGTCCCGCCATTCCTCGGGCAGGCATTGCGGCTCATCGTTGAAGAGCTCGAACAGCTCGCGCACGGTCCGGCGCGCCTTGCTGGCCATCCGGTTGACCTTGTGGTGACGATACATGCGCTCACGCAGGAACGCCTTCAACCCCTCGCCGTGGGCCTGCATGGTCGCCGAAAAGGCGATCAGTGGCGCGCCGTGGCTGCGCACGGCCTCGACATTCGCAGGCCTGGCCTCTTCCAGCCGCTGCCGACTGGCATCGATCACGTCTTCGACCATGGCACCGATCATGCGGCGAACCGTCTCGTGAATCCGGCGGCTCTCCTCGCCACCCGGATGATCGACAGCCACCTCATCCAGAATTGCGCCCACCAGGGGTACGTTCCCCAGGTCCTCCACGGTGAAGAGGCCGGCGCGCAGCCCGTCATCCACGTCGTGATTGTTGTAGGCGATATCGTCCGCCAGCGCGGCGATCTGAGCCTCCAAACCGGCGTGAGTGTGAAGCTCCAGGTCGTGCCGAGCAGAGTAGGCCTCAATGGCTCCGGGCGCCCCATCGGGCGGGCAGGGACCGTTGTGCTTTGCTACCCCTTCCAGGGTCTCCCAGGTCAAATTAAGACCGTCGAAACCGTTATAGCGCTGCTCCAGGGCGGTCAGGATGTGGATGGTCTGCGCGTTGTGGTCGAAACCGCCGTAAGGCTCCATCGCCTGGTCGAGCGCAGCTTCGCCGGCATGGCCGAAAGGCGGATGTCCCAGGTCGTGGGCCAGGGCCAGCGCCTCGGCGAGGTCTTCGTTCACACCGAGGACGCGGCTGATCGAGCGCGCGATCTGCGCCACCTCCAGGCTGTGAGTGAGGCGCGTGCGGTAGTGATCCCCCTCGTGATAGACGAAGACCTGGGTCTTGTGCTGGAGGCGGCGGAACGCCGCGCAGTGGATGATGCGGTCACGGTCGCGCTGAAACGCCGTCCTCGTGCGGCTTTCCGGCTCCTGATGGAGGCGCCCGCGGCTTCGCTCGGGGAACGAGGCGTAGGGGGCGGGCGCGCGCCGCACGGCAGGTACCGCGATATCGCCCTCACTGGTGCAGACGTCGCGCACGCTCACATCTCGCCTGCGGGCCCGCGGATCGCGTGCAGCCGCTTGGTCGGCAGCATGATTGGCGGCGGCACCGCGTAGAAGGTGTGGACCTCTGGCGAGGCCTCCTCCGGTTCGGACTCGTCTCCATCGCCTTCGGCCGAGCGGATCACCACATCGTGGCCCGAGCGCCGGGTCTCGCGCATGACCGACTGAAGCCGCTGGGCGGCCGCCTGGTCCCAGGGCAGCGCATAAAAGCGCGGCGTTCCATCGATGGAAAGCCAGAGGTAGATCGCTTCGTCCTCGCGCAGTGCGGCCGAGAGCACCCGCGCGCCCGCCACGCTCTCCAGTTCGGAGGAGAGTGTCTTCGGCCGCGATAAGAGCATTGAATAGCTGAAATAGCCGATCACGACGAGGGCGGCGAGCAAGCCCACGGCAACGGCTTTCCAAAGCGCTCGTCGCCGGGACCAGACCGCGATGCTCGCGAGCGCGGCGCCCACCAGCGCCAGGACGACGTAGAGGTAGGCGAAGCTATCCACCCGGCCGCACCTCGCGAGAGCGGAGCTGGGATTGCGCGTATTCCCGTATTAGCGAGAGCCTGACGTCGTTGACGCTGCCATGTACCAGTGCGCCCTTGCCGGTCAGCGCAAAGCGGAACACGGTCGTTTCGTGGCGCGGATAGCGCAGCTCGACCTCCTTTTCGAGGATCGGCGTCGGCCTGTCCTCCCCTTCGCGCTTGACGCTGACTACGACCTGGACCTGCACCGGCGTCGGGCGCGTGGGGTCCTCCAGACGGTAAGCCTGGACGTTGACGATCCACTCGCCGGGCACGATGCCCCGACTGTAGACAATCTCGTAATTGATATCGGTAAGGTCTTGAAACAAGCCGAGATCGTCACGTAGGAGGTTGACCACCTCGTTGCCCTTGTTGGGAAAGCCGACTGGCAACCTTTCCGGCGCCTTGACCCAGAGATCGATGTCGGCGTCGCGATCGGCCGCCCACAGCAGCTCGATGATTACGTTGCCGGGATCGCTGATCCCCTCGGCATCGTTCTCGGCCTCGGCGCTTGGATTGAGAAAGGGCAGCAGCATGAGCACCATTGCGACGAAGGCTGCCAGCGCGAGCAGCGTGACGTCGCGGAAGATCGTGCCGCTGTCGTCGTCAAACTCGTCCATTGGCCGCAAGGAGCTCGCTGTAGAGTGTGGAGGTGCCCGTCGCCAGCATACGGTAGTTGACGGTGAGCCACAGGCCCAGCACAGCCCCTTCCAGGGTGGTGTAGAGAGCGACCGACATGCCGCTGATGAGGGTGGAAATCATCGGCTGCACGGCGGCGAGCGTGCCGGCGTCTTCCGCCGAAACGCCGGAGAGCGCGATGATGAATCCCGCCACCGTGCCGATCAGACCGAGCACGACCAGCGCAGCGGCGATCTGCCTGACCACGGCAATGCGGCTGAAGAGCCGCGCCTTGAGGGCCTCGGCCATGAGTTCCGGGCGGACGGGCGCACGGGTCCACTGGTCGGGAAGGTCCACCGTCCCGCCCTCTTCCAGCCGGTTGAGGGCCGCGCTGGTCTTGAACAGGCGGTAGCCGCAAAGCGCCAGGCCCACCGCGAAGACGCCGAAGATGACGAAGACGAGGCCGGTGGGGTCCGCCTCGGCAATTCGCGCAATCCAGCCCTGCGCGCCGGCGAGCCCGAGCAGCGCAGCGCCCACGATATTGACGATCAGGAACCGGTAGAGGAGCAGATAGCGGCGCAACCGGTCGACTCCTGGGTCGTGGCGGCGGCCTACTCCGTGCGCGGCGCCCACGCTGGCCCACCGCGCCCAAGCGACTGTTTCCGACCGTCTATCGAACGCCGGCGCCTGTCAATGGTAGTGTCCGGGTCCAACGAACGGAACAATAGTGAAAGAGGAGGCCCAGCGGTCAGGCAACAGAAAAGCGCTCCACTGTGATCTGCCGAGCACGATCGCGAGCCCGCCAAAGATCGTAGGCCATCTGCATGCCGAGCCAGGTTTCAGGCGTCGAGCCAAATGCTTTCGATAGCCGTATTGCCATATCGACTGAGAGACCCGTACGCTCGTTAACGAGTTAGGAGAGCGCCTGGCGCGTGACCCCAAGTCCCTGAGCGGCCCGCGTCACGGTAAGCCCAGGGGCTCCAGACATTGCCGCTTCACGATCCCGCCCGGATGCGGTGGATTGTGCGTCGCCATGTCCCGCCTCCTCAGTGATAGTCGACGTAATCGACATCGGTCGCCGATCCGTTCTCGAAACGAAAAGTCACGCGCCAGTTCCCTGAGACCGAAACCGCGTAGTGGCCCTTCAACCGTCCCTTCGACTCATGCAACCGAAAACCCGGCAGGTTCATGCCATCCGGCCCATGACTGTTATCGAGTGCAGCCAGTATGTCTCTCAACCTTTGACGTGGTTTGGTGCTACCCATCGGGCCGTCTTACCATCGTACAGTGCCTTCAGGCCCCCGATGCCTGAACGACTCAATTATTCCCAAACCGTAGAGTGTCGCCCGACAGTTGATAAGCGACGTTCGCCCAAATCGTTGTGTCGGCCGCCAACCTGTGCCTTCGGTTGGCGGGACGGTCTATCATTCCCCAATCGCCCGAGACCGGAGACACCCGAATGATTGAGGCCGACGCCTTCCTGAATCCCGCGCGAGAACGCGGGTTTTGGTTCTACACCGGCGTCCCCTGTTCCTTCCTCACCCCGTTGATCAACCGGGTGATCTCCGATTCGGCGCTCAGCTATGTCGGTGCGGCGAGCGAGGGAGAGGCAGTGGCGGTGGCGGCAGGCGCCTGGCTCGCAGGCCAGCGTACGGTCGTGATGTGTCAGAACTCCGGCCTCGGTAATACCGTCAACCCGCTGACGTCCCTCAACTATCCCTTCCGTATTCCAACGCTCTTGATCGTCACATGGCGCGGGCAACCGGGGCTCAAGGATGAGCCCCAACATGAGCTCATGGGAGAGGTGACGGGATCACTCCTCGATACCATCGACGTCGGCCACGTCGACTTCCCCAAGGAGATCGAAGCCGTGCCGGCGGTGCTCGACCGGGTCGAGCGGGCAATGGCGGCTAATGAGCTGCCCTTCGCGCTGATCTTGAAGAAGGGCAGCGTACGCGATGATGGTCTCGATCAGTCAGAGCAACCGATCCGACCGCGCGGAGAAATCGAGGATTTGCGTCAGGACGGAGCGCGGCCGGCACGGATCGACCTCCTGCGCTTCGCTCAGGCCCTCGTGCCTGCCGAAACTGCGGTGGTCGCGACCACTGGCAAGACCGGGCGAGAGTTGTTCACGCTCGAAGACCGGTCTCAACAGCTCTACCAGGTGGGCTCCATGGGATGCGCCTCGGCGATGGGCCTCGGCATTGCTCTCAACTCGAATCGCCTCGTGCTGGTGTTCGACGGCGACGGCGCTGCGCTGATGAAGCTCGGCTCCATGGCGACCATCGGCGCCCACGCACCCGGCAATTTGATCCACGTCCTGCTCGACAACGGCGTGCACGACTCGACTGGCGGGCAGGCGACCGTCTCGCCCAACGTCGATTTTGCCGCCGTCGCACAGGCCTGCGGCTATCCCGTCGCTTACCGCTGCGACAGCGCAAAAGGCTTCGCTCAAGCCCTTGAAACCGCGCTCACTCGAGGCCCGAGGCCCGTGCTGATCCATGCGCTGATCGCGCCGGGCTCGCTCGCCGAGCTAGGCCGACCCACGGTATCGCCCCGCGACGTGGCGCGCCGCTTCCGCTCCTTCTTGGTAGGATGATTCCTGCTGGAGCGGCAGGTACGGTGCCGTCACGTTAATCGTTAGCGTGTATCCGAATCGCGTTGGCGTGTATTGTTCCGACACCGCACTCACTGGGAGGACAGATCATGACGCTACTCAGACTCACGACATGCGCGCTGGCCGCCGTCGCCCTCATGGGCGCGACCTTCAGTGCTGCCGACGAGGCGAGCGCGCAGGAGAAGAAGTTCATCTCCATCGGGACCGGTGGCCCGACCGGCGTTTACTTCGTGGTCGGCAACTCGGTCTGTCGCATGGTCCACAAGGAGGCCGCCGAGGGCCGCAAGTCGGGCCGCAAGCATGGCATCCGCTGCGCAGCTCCGTCGACCGGCGGCTCGACCTACAACATCGGCCAGATCTGCCAGGGCGAGCTCGACTTTGGCGTCGCCCAGTCCGACTGGCAGTTCCATGCGGTCAACGGCAGCTCCGAAAAGGTTACGAATTGCCCAGGCCTGCGCGCGGTCTTCTCCGCGCACGGCGAGCCCTTCCACCTGATCGCCGCCGAAGGCTCGGGAATCGGCTCCTTCACCGATACCAAGGGCAAGAGGATGAACATCGGCAACCCCGGCTCGGGCCAGCGCGGCACGACCGAGGTGTTGATGGAAGGCTACGGCATGTCCGCTGACGACTTTGCGGCGGCGACCGAACTGACCTCGACCGAGCAGTCGCAGGCACTCTGCGACGGCAAGATCGACGCCTACGGCTACACGGTTGGCGTGCCCAATGCCGGCGTGTCCGTGGCGACCGACGGCTGCGGTGCCTACATCGCCAACCTCAACGGTGAGGTGGAGCAGACGCTGGTGGCCGAGAATCCCTACTATGCCTTCACCACGATCCCGGCCGGCACCTACAAGACCACGGCCGAGGACGTGACCACCTTCGGCGTGATGGCGACCTTTGTCAGTCACGAGAATGTGCCCGAGGATGTGGTCTACGAGGTCACGCGGGCAGTGATGGAGAACCTGGACGACTTCAGGTCGCTGCATCCCGCCTTTGCCAACCTCGATCCCGCGAACATGATCAAGAACGGTCTGTCTGCGCCGATCCATCCGGGTGCGGCCAAGTACTATGCGGAACAGGGCTGGATGTAGCCCTCGACTATAGCGGCCGGCGCCCCGGAGCGGGTGCCGGCCGTTCGCTTTGAGACTGTCTCCAAGCGGACAGCACGAAGGGGCGCACGCGCCGGACAGGGGCGCCCGTGACGAATAGTGAGCCGAACGCGGCGGCCACGCCCGCCGAAGTTCAAGAAACCCTGGAGAAGGTCGAGTACCAGGGGCGCCGGCAGGGGCCGCGCCTGGCACTGCTCATAAGCCTGCTTTGCTTCCTGTGGTCGGTCTACCAGCTCTGGATCGCCTCGCCCCTGCCCTTCATGTTCGATTTCGCCATCATCGGCGACGTGCCGGCGCGCGGCATTCATCTGTCGATCGCGCTGCTGCTCTGCTTCCTGATGTATCCGGTGACGCGCCGCTGGAGCGAGCGCGGCCTGCCGCCCTGGGACATCCTCTTCGCGCTCGCCGGTTGCGTCGCGGCCCTCTACCTCTTCTTCGGTTGGGACGGTCTCGTCTCCCGCCACGGCCTTCTCTACGTCTGGAACGGCATCCCGGTTGAAGCCATCCTCGGCGGTGTCGGCATCCTGCTGCTGTTGGACGCGACGCGGCGCGCCATTGGGATACCACTCGTCATCGTCTGCGCGGTCTTCCTCATCTACTCGATCTTCGGCCAGTCGATGCCGGACGTCATCTCGCACAAGGGGCTGAGCCTGAACCGGCTGATCGGCTATCAGTGGCTCACGGGCGAGGCGATCTTCGGCATTCCGCTCAGCGTCTCGGTCAGCTTCGTCTTCCTGTTCGTGCTGTTCGGCGCGTTGCTCGACAAGGCAGGCGCCGGGCAGTATTTCCTCGCGCTCTCGTTCGCCATGGTGGGACGCTTTACCGGAGGGCCGGCCAAGGCGGCAATTCTCGCATCCGGCATGACTGGCATGGTCTCCGGCTCGTCAATCGCCAATGTCGTCACGACGGGGACCTTCACCATTCCCGTCATGCGGCGAATAGGCATGCCTGCGGTCAAGGCCGGTGCCATCGAGGTCGCGGCATCGACCAACGGCCAGCTCATGCCGCCGATCATGGGAGCGGCCGCCTTCATCATCGCCGAGTTCATCGGTATCTCCTATTTCGACGTGGTTGCGGCAGCAGCGATTCCCGCCGTGCTCAGCTATCTCGCGCTGCTCTACATCTCCCACCTGGAGGCCAAGAAGCTCGGTCTCAAGGGCCTGCCGCGGGTCGAGATTCCGCCGTTTCGGAAGACCTTCTTCAGCGGCGCCCATCACCTGATACCCATCTTCATCCTGGTCTATCTGCTGATGGTCGAGCGCTGGAGCGCACACAGCGCGGTCTTCTATTCGATCCTCTCGGTGATGGCGATCATCGTCGTCAGGCGGATCATCGCATCGGCCCGCGGCGGCGACCAGCCGATGGGCGAGGCGCTACGCGACGGCTTTACCGAGATCTATATCGGCATGGTCGCGGGCGCGCGCAACATGGTGGGTATCGCCGTTGCCGTCGCCGCCGCCGGCATCATCGTCGGCGCGGTTTCCTCGACCGGTCTCAACAACGCCATGGTGGGCGTTGTCGAAGCGATCGCCGGCGGCAACGTCTACATCCTGCTCGGGCTGACCGCGATCCTCTGCATCATTCTCGGCATGGGCCTACCGACAACCGCCAACTACCTGGTGGTCGCCTCCCTGCTGGCCGGCGTGCTGGTAGAGCTGGGCAATGCAGCGGGGCTTGTCTTGCCGCTGATCGCCATCCACCTCTATGTCTTCTATTACGGTTTGCTGGCGGATTCGACGCCACCCGTCTGCCTTGCCGCCTTCGCGGCCTCGGCCATATCCAGGGCGGATCCGCTGAAAACCGGCGTGCAGTCGTTCATGTACGACATCCGCACGGCCATCCTGCCGCTGGTCTTCCTGTTCAACACGGAGTTGCTGCTGATCGGTGTCGAGAGCATCTGGCACGGTGCGCTGGTCGCAGTCATGTCGCTGCTCGCGATCCTCGCCTTCAGCTCGCTCACCCAGGGCTGGATGTTCGTCAAGGTGCGGTGGTACGAGGCGATTCTGCTCGCCACCGCCTGCTTCATGCTGTTCCGCCCCGGCTTCTTCATGGATCACATCGCGCCGCCCTTCGAGCCGGTCGCGTTCCAGGCCTTCATCTCCAGCACATTCACGCCGGAGCCCGGCCGCCAGGTCCGCCTGCACGTGACGCGGGAGACCGACTACGGCGAGCGCTACAAGCTCTTCGTGCTGGAGACCCCGATAGAGCAGGCAACGACGCCGGCGGAGACCTTCGGCGTCGGGCTCGAGCGGGAAGAAGACGGCCGCTACGCCGTGGTCGACCTCGCCTGGAACGGCATGGCGGAGCAGGCGGGCATCGACTGGGGCGACTACGTCACGGGCGTGGACGTGGAGCAGACCGACCTGCCGCCCAAGGAGTTGATCTATCCCGCTGGGCTCGCGCTGCTCGGCCTCGTGTTCCTGTCGCAGCTCGTGCGTGGACGGCGCGCAGCCCGCGCGTCTTAGTTACGGGCGCGGTCAGCACGGCCGCGCCCTCCCCCACTGCCTACAAAGTCCGGCAAAGGCGGAAGGCGTCGAGCACCGCAGCGTAGATGTTGCGGCTGGAGACCGCGTCGCCGATACGAAAGAGTCGGAAGGTCCCGTCGACTGCTTCCGGCTGCGGCGCGCCCGCGACCAAGGCCTTCTGATCGACCACGCCCTGGTTTGACGCGCGATCCGCCAGGCCGTGAAAGAGGGTGTCGGCGGGGCGCGTCCCGTGCTCGACCACGATGCGGCCGGTCTCGTGTTCCTCGGCTTCGTCGGTCAATTCATTGCGGAAGGTGACACGGAGCCGGTTGCCCTCGCGTCGGACGCGCTCCAGGCGCCGGTCGAGCCTGGGCTCGATACCGAGCACGTAGGTGCGCCGGCGCCAGATGACCTGCTCCGCGTAGGACATCTCCATCGCGAGATGGCCGTCGAGGCCGAAGAACGCGACCTCCCCGCCCGCTTGCCGGATCACTTCGGCCGCCGTGAGCGCCGCGTGGCGGCCGGTCCCGTCGTAGACGATCGAGTCCTCGGCGGCGGGCGCGGCGCCCGAGAGGACCTCCCAGACGCTGGTGCAGTGCTCCGCGCCCTCGATCCAGTCGAGATCGGGCACGCCGCCAGTCGCAACGATGACGATATCGGTATCGCATTCGACCGAACCGGCCTCGACGGGTGAGTTGAGGCGAACCTCCACCCCAAGGCGCTCCAGCTCGCGGGCCCGCCACTCGACGATCCCCGCAAGTTCGCTGCGCCAGCTAGCCTGCGCGGCCAGCAGCACCTGCCCGCCGAGCCTTCCCGAGGCCTCGCACAGCCGCACGTCGTGGCCGCGCTCGGCGCAGGCCCGCGCGGCCTCCAGTCCGGCCGGCCCACCGCCAGCGACGAGCACGCTACGTTTCCTCGCCGCCCGCTCAATTGCGTGCGGCAACGCCGCTTCGCGGCCGGTGGAGGGATTGTGAATGCAGGTCGGTCGCAGCGGGCTCATGCAATGGGTCGCGCCGACGCAGGGGCGCACGCGCGCCCCCTCGCCGCGGGCGAGCTTGGCGACCAGGTCGGGGTCGGCGATGTGCGCGCGGGTCATCGCCACCATGTCGAGCAGCCCGTCGCGGATCGCACGCCGCGCCGTCTCCAACGAGGTGATGCGCGTCGCATGGAAGACCGGAAGCCTCACCGCCTGCTTGAAGGCTCCGGCGCGGGCCAGGAACGGTGCTTCGGGCGAAGCCATGCCCGGCATGCAGTCGGCCGCGAGCTTGAACTCCGTATCGATGCGGCCGTAGATCGCGTTGAAGAAGTCGATGGTGCCCGACGCCTCGAAGATAGTGGCAATCCTCAGGCCGTCCTTGAAGGTGAGGTGGTGCGGGCCCGCCTCGTCGATCACGAAGCGGATGCCGACGATGAAGTCATCGCCTACGCGTTTGCGAATCGCCTCGTGCACCATCAGCCCGAAGCGGCAGCGATTCTCGACTGAGCCGCCGAACTTGTCGATGCGACGATTGGTCGCAGGCGAGAGGAACTGGCCGATCAGGTGCACACCGGCGAAGGTCTCGATGCCGTCGAGCCCGCCTTCCTTGCATCGCACCGCAGCCTCGGCGAAGTCGGCCACGACGCGCGCGATGTCGTGCTCGTCCATCTCCTTCGCAAAGGCCCGGTGCAGGGTCTCGCGCACAGGCGACGGGCCGATGGGCGCAAGTGCCGCCCCGGCGTAAGGCTCGCCGCGCCCGCCGACGTGGCTCACCTGGCACATCAGGGCGGCGCCGTGGGCGTGGACGCGCCGAGAGAACCGCTGGAGGTGCTCGACCACGCGCTCGTCGTAGAGGTTGATCTGCGGCAGGCTCCACGCGGATTCGGGCGAGACGTTCGACGAGCCGCCGAACATGGTGAGCGCCAGCCCGCCCCTCGCCTTGGCCTCGTGGTAGCGCTGGTAGCGCTCGCTCGGCATGCCGTCCTCGACGAGCCCGCACGCGTGGCTGGTGCTCATGATGCGGTTCTTGAGGGTGAGGTGTTTCAGCCTGAAGGGCTGGAGCAGCGGATCGCTCGCGGTGTCATGGAATACCGGCGCCGTCTTGGCCATGTTCCTGCTCTCCGCTACAAGGCGCGCGCCCGTTGTCGATAGGCGGGTGCAGGATAGCCGTACCGGGTTCCGGCGGCGACGGTGGAGCCCCTGGAATCCTGTTGCACGCTTTCGAGAACCGTGCGCGAAATGCGCCGCCTCCTCTCCGGAGCCTGACGCATGGAACGGTATCTCGGGCGCCTGGGTGCCGCCGCCTTCGAGGACGTGCCCCACTTCGGCCACTACGACGTGGTGGTCGTCGGCGGCGGGCCGGCCGGGATCGCCGCGTCCACCACCGCTGCCGAGTTGGGCCACAAGACGCTCCTGATCGAGCGTCTGGGCTATTGCGGCGGCGCTGCGGTCTCCGGCATGTCGGGCACCGTCTGTGGCCTCTACATGACGGTGGACGAGCCGCGCATGGCGCAGCCCCAGCAGGTCATCTTCGGGTTTGCCGAGCGCTTTCGCGCGGCGCTCGAAGCCGAAGGCGGCGTCACCCGGCCGCAGATCTACGGCAAGACCTGGGTCGTCACGCACGACTGCGCCACATACAAGCGAGTCGCCACTGATTTGGTGCGGGGTGCGGGTGTCGATGCCCTCTACCACACCCAGATGATCGACGTGATCGTGGAGGACGACACCCTGGCCGGTCTCGTTCTCCACACCAAGTCCGGCTACACCAGAGTGAGCGCCGAGCGGGTCATCGACGCCAGCGGCGATGCCGATGCCGTTTTCAAGATGGGTCTGCACACGACCAAGGGCAACAACGGCGTCATCCAGAACCCGACGATGATGTTCAAGATCGGCAATGTCGATGTCGAGCGCTATCTCGACTACTGGGGCGAAGATACAATCTCTCCCCCAAAAGTTATTTCCATGCTGGAAGCGCGTGACGAGCTCGTGCGCAAGAAGGTTTGGTTGTTTCCTACCGTCAACCCGCGCGAAGTTCTGGTAAACGCGACCAAGATTACCGGCTTCGACGGGCGCGCACTCGACGTTACCGATCCGGTCGATCATACTGAGGCTGAGCAGTTCTCGATTTATCAGGCACGGGCCTTTTTCGAGTTCCTGAAGGAAAACGTTCCCGGTTGCGAAGACGCCTATTTCATCGATTACGGGGCCGAGGTCGGAGTGCGCCAGACCCGTTCCATCGACGGCATGGCGCGCCTCATGAACACCGATGTCGTGGGCACGATCAAGCGAGCCGACGCCATCGCCCGCTCAAGCTGGCCCATCGAGCTTCACCACGGCGCCAAGCCCAAGACGGAATGGCTGGTCGACGACTACTACGAGGTGCCGTTCGGCACTCTGGTGCCCAGGGAAGGACGCAACGTCATCGTCGCCGGCCGCTGCCTTAGCGCCGAGCACGAGGCTCTGGCGAGCTGCCGCGTGACCGCACAGTGCTTCGAGTACGGACGTGCCGCCGCAATCGCGACGGACATGTCCATCAGGGACGAGCTGACGTTCCAGGAAGTCGACGGCGTAGCGGTCGCCGAGCGGATGAGAGCCGGAATGTTCATGTAGTCAATATGCGGCAGGAATAGCGACGCACATTTAGATAGTTATGTGATGTACTTCATCCGATGAGACAATGTCAGTGTCCTCCGTGACCGTCGAACGGATCGAGTTGCTGGCGATCGGGCCCGATGGCGAGAAAGTCACGTGGTCATCGCACCTCGGGACCATGTACGAGGCGCTGATCGTCGCGCGGCTCTTCCTTTCCAATGGCGTGGAGGCCATTGCCGGGACGACGACATATACCGAGCACGAGTTCGACAGGACGACGTTTCACGCAGCGGCACTGATGGCGCCGTTCGTCCTGGGGCGCGATGCGTTCGACACCCAGGCTGCCTACGCGGACATGCGAAAGCGCTACGTGCCGCTGGGCCACCTGGCGACATCGCTCTTCGACATCGCGCTGCATGACGGCAAGGCGAAGTCCGAAGACCGACCGATATACCGGATGCTTGGCGCCGCACGGCACGAAATCCCCGCCTACGCGTCGAGCCCATTACTGCCGACAGATCAGGCCTATGTCGACTACTGCCACGACATGCTGAAGCTTGGCTATCGAGCAATAAAAATCCATCCCGACTGCGTGTTCGACGACGACATACGTCTGGTTAGCACACTCGTCGAGGAATTCGCTGAACGGGACGTTAAGTTAAGCCTGGATGTGGATGGAATGTACACGTTGGATCAGGCATTGCGTATGGGGAATATTCTGGACGACAGCGGCTGGGAATTCTTCGAGGCACCGCTCCCCGACACCGATTTACGCGGCTACAAGGCGCTGGCGAATTCGCTCGAACTTGACGTGATCTGCGGCGGAAACAGTCTTCCCTACCCACAACTCATCGGGATCGCGCTAGAGATGGGCGCGTGGGACCGCAGCCGCTTCGACGTAACGGGTATCGGCGGCTTCACCGGCGCCGGTGACGTCGCAGAACTCACGTGCGCCCACGGCAAGGCATGCGAAGTGCAGAGCTGGGGGTATACGCTCACGCAGGCGGCGAACCTGCACTTCATGCTCGCGCATCGCAACTGCACCAATTTCGAACAGGCGGCGCCCTTTGAACTATATGAATTCGGTGCGCGACAGGTCATCCGCCCGGACGCAGACGGCCTCGTCCGCCCGAGCGATCTGCCTGGGCTGGGAGTGGAAATGAACTGGAATCGTATGGAGCCCTTTGTTTATGCCCGGCGGGTATTCACAACATGACCGTGAAGATCGAGCAGGTGGAGGTCCTCTGCCTGCAGGATCCGCAAGCCGCCTATTACCGCTTCGAGGGCAGCTATCGGAACGTCGTCGTGCTCGTACATGGCGACAACGGGCTCGTGGGCATCGGCGAGAGCGACGCGCCGCCCGAAATCGTCAAGGCAGCCATCGAAATGGCACCGTACAACCACCTGGCGGAGGGATTGGCCGACATCGTTACCGGGCAGACGGTGGACGACCCGCGCCGCCTTTGGGACGAAATGTATACGCGCACGCAATGGCATGGCCGACGCGGGGCGGCATTGCACGCGATCAGCGCGCTCGATATCGCCATCTGGGACCTCTTCGCCCAGAGCCACGGTATCCCCGTCTCCGAGGCTCTAGGCGGCTCTCGTCACGACCGCCTCTCCGCTTACGCGACAATTTATCCCCTCGAAGACACGCCCGCGCTCATCGGCGCGCAGGTCGTGCCGCTGCTGGAACGGGGCTTCCGCCACCTCAAGATCTGCGTCGAGCCGTGGTGGCGCGAGCCGGACCGAGTGCGGCGAAACCTGACTCATCTGCGCGACCTGGTGGGGCCGGAGCGCGGCCTGATGCTCGACGTCGCGCAGGAGTACACCAGCTTCGAGAAGCTCGAACCCTTCCTCGACCTCCTGGCCGCGCTGAACTTCGCCTGGATCGAGGCGCCCTTCCCTCTCGACAACGTGGAGGACCACGCGAGGCTCCGTGCCGCGACGCACATCCCCATCGGCGTCGGCGATCTGGGCATCACGACCTGCAAGGAGTTCGAGCCCTTTATTGCGGCCGACGCGTTCGACATTGCGCAGCCGGACCTCACCAATCTCGGCGGCTACACCGAGGCGCTGCGGCTAGCGCAGATGTTGGAAGGCTCAGACAAGCGAATTGTTCCGCACGCCTACAACACCGATATCACCATCGCCGCCAATCTCCACTTCCTGGCCACGCGGCGAGACGCGGAATTGATCGAACACTCGACAAGTCCGTCGCGACTGCGGCAAGACCTGGTACGAGGGCTTGCGCCAATCGACGCCGATGGGATGATCCCAATTCCCACCGGATCCGGGCTCGGCGTGACGCTGAACGACGATGCGGTCGCCGAATTCGGGCTCAGTCGCGCCGGTGAAGCATCCCGCTAATCGTGCACCCGACGGTCAGGATTATGCCGCCCAGCACGACCAGGATCAGCCCGACCGCCGGCACCATGAGCGTGTAGCCGTCCGTCCGATATGAGACACACGGGGAGCGAGTTCACCTCGCCCACGAACCTGGCGACGTAGCGGTTTTCGATCTGGAGGGTGCCGGCCGGCGTCGCAATCGCGATAATTTGATGCGGATTAGCATTAGTCGCGACTGTCCGCACCGCGCTAGCCTGAAATGACAGCCGGCCAACAGCTCCCGGCAAAATTGGAGAATTCGGCCATGACGAACCACTGGTGGGAGAGCAGCGCGGGCGTGAGCACCACCCTCGCGAACGTAATGCGCCCCATCGAGGATTGGGCGAGCGGTCTGCCGAACGAGACCTACGTCTCGGACGCGTTTGCCGCGTGGGAGCAGGACGTGCTGCTGGCCCGCACATGGGCCTGCATCGGCACTGGCAGACGCGTGTCCGAGGTAGGCGATACCATGCCGCTCGAATTTGCGGGCCTGCCGCTCTTCATGGTGCGCGGTCGCGACGGCGAGGTTCGCGTCTTCCACAACGTGTGCAGCCACCGCGGCATGGTGCTTGTGCAGAAGCCCACGCGGACGCATGGCGCGATCCGCTGCCCCTACCATTCCTGGACTTACGACCTGGACGGCTCACTCCGCTCCACGCCGATGATTGGCGGCACCGACAGCCACACATGCAAAGGGTTCGAGGGGGCGAAGCATGGCCTGAAGCCCGTGCGGACCGCCACGTGGTTCGACGCCATCTTCGTCAACCTGAGCGGCGACGCGCCGCCCTTCGAATCCTTCATCGCGCCAGTGGCTGAGCGCTGGAAGGATTTTGACGGCGCCGACCTACGCTATGAGGAGAGCGACTCCTCCTTCACCCTGGATGTCGCCTGCAACTGGAAGCTCGCGGTTGAGAACTTCTGCGAGGCCTATCACCTGCCCTGGATTCACCCCAGCCTCAACAGCTACTCGCGGCTCGAGGACCACTACCAGATCGCGGAGGAGGAGGACGGCTACGCCGGCCAGGGCAGCACCGTGTACCGGCCGCAGCTCGCCGGGAACGGCAACGGCTTTCCGACCATGCCGGGCCTGCCGGAGCGCTGGCATGGGACGGCAGAATATGTCGCGCTGTTCCCGACCGCGTTGTTCGGCGTCCACGCCGACCATTGCTTCGTCGGTACGCTGATGCCGGCGGGCAACGCGCGCACCATCGAGCATCTCGACATCTACTACTTCGCCGATGAGGCCGTGGGCGAGGGCTGCGCCGAGCTCAGGGAGGCCAACACGCAACTGTGGCGCGGTATCTTCGAGGAAGACCGCTTCGTCGTCGAAGGGATGCAGCGCGGCCGCGCTTCGCCGGCCTACAAGGGCGGCGTGCTCTCGCCGGCGCTGGAGCGCACGACCCACTGCTTCTACCGCTGGGTCGCGCGGAAGATGCTGGAGGCAGCGGATACCAACGGCGCCGCGTGAGCGGCAATGCTCGCGGTCAGATTTCGCAGGCGTCGCCGTTGCAGCCCTGCTTGCCTTTGCCGAACAGGATGCGGACCGGCGGAAGGTAGAGGGCGAGTCCGTAAAGGAAGAAGATCGGGACCTGCAGGCACGCCTTGCGGATCGCATAGACGCCGGTAAACGCCCTGGCGCTCTCCCTCTCCACCACCACGATCTCGCCGACCGGGACTTCGCCCAGCGGTGAGTCATCCGTCCTGAGCTCAACCCGGCCCAGCCAGTCCATGCTCGCCGTGAGCTTGGCTTGACGCACGCAGTCGGGGCAACGCGCGTTGTAGAAGAGGGATACGGTCATCTCGCGGCCTTACGCCCCGGCAACGACGGGGTCAGTTCGACCGTAGAAGCCCAAGCGCTCCCTATCGCTGAAGGTCACGTCCGGCGTCTCGTAGTACGAGAACACGGCGATGATCCTGTCGCGCTCGCCTTCAACCGGTGTCACCCGGTGCGCCGTGTTCTTGCCCTTGAAGACGTTGAGCGTGCCGGGCGCGAGCGGCAGGGTCTTCACATGATCGTCTTCGCCGGCGAGCAGGCGGACGACGCCTTCGTAGTTGGGGTCCGCCTCGCTCCTCAGCCCGCTTCGGTACTGAAAGTCCCCGCCCCTGAGCGGCGCCTGCAAGAGCACGGTGATGGTGAACTCGGCCCGGTCGAAATGCCAATTAAGGCGCTCGCCCGCGCGATAATTCATGACGTTGAGCCGGCCAAGGGGATCGGCCATGGGGTAGAGTCGGGGCTTCTCCATCGCCGCCGCCAGAAAGTCGATGAGCGGCTGCCATTCGTATATTCGCCCAATCCTGCTGGCCGGTATCT
>MKWU01003911.1_pt1 | contig 18579 bp, 13 predicted proteins | sample 809101 | NCBI WGS metagenome assembly MKWU01 (sample SAMN05860141, study PRJNA318959) | sponge metagenome | host: Aplysina aerophoba | place: Slovenia: Piran, Adriatic Sea, Gulf of Piran | collected 2013-05-07
CATTCTGGCGTGAGGGAGTCTGGCGTGAGGGAGACCGCAACATGAAACGAAGAACCAGCCTGCTGCTTCGCTTCGCGGGCATCGCCGTGGTCCTGCTGGCCGTCGCCACCTTCGCGCTCGGCCGCCTGTTCCGGAGCGATCCCCTGGCGGAGGCGGTACCGGTGGAGATCGAGGAGGCGGTGACCACCACCATGCAGACCCGCGTCGTCGGGAGTTGCACCTTCCGTTCGCGGCGCAGCGTGGAGGTCACCTCCGACGTGGGTGGGCGGGCGATCGCCATTCCGGTCCAGGTGGGCGACCCGGTCACGGCCGGCCGGGGTGCGCTCGCGGCCGGCCGGCCGGTGATCGCGGACTCGCGCATGGTCGCGCACGGGGTGATCCGCGCTCGGCTTCCGGCCTGCAACGACGTGCGGTGCTTCCTCGACGAGCCGGGGGTCGCGGACGATGCGAGGCGGGACGCGACGACTCGTTCCGCGGCTGCGGTGGACCGCTGGCTCCCGCACATCGAGGGGGCGGTCGTCGCCATCGGGAACGCCCCGACCGCGCTCTTTCGGCTCCTCGAGCGGCTGGGCGAAGAGGTGCCCCGCCCCGCCGCCGTCTTCGCCTTTCCGGTCGGATTCGTCGGAGCGGAAGAGTCGAAACGAGCGCTTGCCGGCACGGACGGCGCGCCGCCCTTCCTCACCCTGCACGGGCGCCGCGGCGGGAGCGCGATCGCGGCGGCAGCGGTCAATGCGCTCGCCGGGGGCGGGTGACCCTTGGGCGCGTGGCTCACCATCGTCGGGATCGGTGAGGACGGCCTCGAGGGCCTGGGGGCGGCCGCGCGCGGGGCGGTCGATGCGGCGGATACCCTCGTCGGCGGCGCCCGCCATCTCGCGATGGTCCCGGCGGACGGGCGCGAGCGCCTCGAGTGGCCGCGCCCGTTCTCGGCCCTTGCCGGCGAGCTTCGCGCCCGCACCGGGCGGCGGGTGTGCGTGCTCGCGACCGGCGATCCCTTCTGCTTCGGTGTCGGCACGTCCATCGCCCGGCACTTCCCGCCCGAAGAGATGCAGGTCTTTCCCGCCCCTTCCGCCTTCAGCCTCGCCTGTGCGCGGCTTCGCTGGAGCCTCCCCGAGGTGGAGGCCATCACCTTGCACGGGCGCCCGCCCGCGACGTTCCGGGCCGCGATCCGCCCGGGCGCCCGGGTGCTCGTGCTGAGCCACGATGCGACGACGCCGGCCCGCATCGCGGAAATGCTCCGCGACGCGGGGCACGGCGAGAGCCGCATTGTCGTGCTCGAGCACATGGGCGGAGCGGCGGAGCGGGTCCGCGACACCACCGCGAGCGCGTTCGCCTTCGATGACGTGCGGGACTTCAACACCGTCGCCGTCGAGTGCGCCGCCGCTCCGGACGCACCGCTCCTCGCGCACACCCCGGGGCTGCCGGACGACGCCTTCGAGCACGACGGGCAGCTCACGAAACGGACGGTGCGCGCGGCCGCCCTCGCGGCGCTCGCGCCGTGCCCCGGACAGCTCCTGTGGGATGTCGGGGCCGGATGCGGCTCGGTCGGGATCGAGTGGATGCGGGCCGCGCGGGGCGCGCGTGCCATCGCGGTGGACCGCAACGCGGCGCGCCTCGCTCTCGTCGAGCGGAACGCCGAACGCCTCGGTACCCCCGGACTCGAGGCCGTGCACGGCGAGGCGCCCGCGGCGCTCGCGGGTCTCGACGGCCCGCCCGATGCGGTCTTCGTGGGCGGCGGCCTCTCCGCGCCCGGCCTCCTGCGGACCGGCTGGGATGCCCTTCGTCCCGGCGGACGGCTGGTGGCTCACGCCGTGAGCCTCGAGGGCGAGCAGGCCCTCCTTGCGGCGCACGCGAAGCTCGGGGGCGAGCTCTCCCGGATCGCCGTCTCTCACGCGGTTCCGCTCGGGCGCTATCACGCGTTCCGGCCCGGTTTCCCGGTGACCGAGCTCGCGGTGCGCAAGCGATGACCGCGACCGGCGCCCTCGTCGGCATCGGGGTCGGCCCCGGGGACCCCGACCTCATCACGGTGAAGGGGCTCCGCGCGCTCCGGGCCGCCCCGGTGCTCGCATACCCGGCGCCCGAGACCGGTGAGAGCCTCGCCCGCGCCATCGTCGCCCCGCATCTCGACGGCACGGCGAAGACCGAGATCCCGATCCGGATGCCGATGGTCGCCGCGCGCTTCCCCGCGCGCGAGGTGTACGACCGGGCCGCGCGGACCATCGGCGGGCACCTCGACGCGGGCCGCGACGTGGCCTGCCTCTGCGAAGGCGACCCCTTCTTCTACGGGTCGTTCAGCTTCCTCTTCGAGCGGATGGTCGAGCGCTATCCGGTGCGGGTGATCCCGGGTGTCTCGTCGCTCACCGCGTGCGCGGCGGCGGCGGGCGCTCCGCTCGCCACCCGCAACGACGTCCTTGCGGTCGTGCCCGCGACTCTCGACGAGGCCGCGCTTCGCACTCGACTCGGGGCGGCCGACGCGGTCGCGATCATCAAGGTCGGCCGGCACCTCGCGAAGGTCCGCGGGGGGCTGGATTCCCTCGGGCTCCTCGCCGGCGCCCCCCTCGGAAGGGTCCGGGGGGTCCGGGATCCCCTCGGCCTCCTCGCCGGCGCCCGGTACGTCGAACGCGCCACCATGGAACGCGAGCGCCGCCTGCCGCTCGCGGAGGTCGACGGCGCGAAGGCCCCCTACTTCTCGATGGTCCTCGTGCATCGGCGGGGCTTCGCGTGGAACTGACCAAGCGCGTCGCGTTGGTGGCGCTCACCGCGAGCGGGGTGCACTTGAACATAGGACCGTCACTGGACCCGGCGACGCGCAAGCGCCCCGCTGCCCAATGACTCGCGTCGACTTGCGAGGCTTTTCGTGAAACTGACGGCGCGGGTCGCGGCGGGGGAATCGGCCACGGAGGATCGAGCGCTCGCGCGCCTCGTCACCACCAAGCTCGGCGAAGCGGAGACTCACCGCTCCTTCAATGTCCTCCTGCTCCTCCACCGCCGGGGGATCGCATGGAACTGACAGAGCGCATCGCGGTTGTGGCCATCACCCCGGAGGGCGGCGCCCTCGCGCGCCGAATCGCGGACGCCGTGGGCGGCGCGGAGGTGCACGGGCTCCGGGGACGGGCCGGCGGCGCGGACGTGTGGTTCACGCAGACGCGCCGGCACGTGCGCGAGCTCTTCGAGTCCGGACGTCCCGTCGCCGGGATCTGCGCGGCCGGGATCCTGGTGCGGGCGGTGGCGCCCGCCCTCGCGGACAAGCGGACGGAGCCGCCGGTCGTCGCGGTCTCCGACGACGGCGCGTTCGCGGTCCCGCTCCTCGGGGGGCACCGCGGCGGAGTCGAGCTCGCCAGGCGCATCGCGGAGGCGGTCGGCGGGGCGGCCGCGATCACCACCGCCGGCGACCGACGCTTCGGCATCGCCCTCGACGAGCCGCCCGCGGGCTGGACGCTCGCGAACCCGGAGGACTGCAAGCCCTTCGTCGCCGCCCTGCTCCAGGGGGCGCGGGTGCGCACGCCCGGGGATCTGGCCGCGGAAGCGCCGTGGCTCGCGGAGAGCCGGCTTCCCTTCGACGACGCGGGCAAGCTCACGATCCGGGTGGACGACGCGAGCGCCGGCGGCTGCGGGCCGGATACCCTCGTCTACCGCCCGTGGCGCCTCGCGATCGGCGTCGGCTGCGAGCGGGGCGCGGCGCCCGAAGAGGTCGTGGCCCTCGCGGACGCATGTCTCGACGGGGCCGGGCTCGCAGCCGACGCGGTCGCCGGGGTGTTCTCCATCGACCTCAAGTCCGACGAGCCGGCCGTACACGCGGTCGCCGATTCGCTCGGAGTGCCGGCCCGTTTCTTCACCGCCGCCACCCTGGAGGCGGAAGCCCCGCGGCTCCGGAACCCCTCCGACCTCGTGTTCCGCGAGGTCGGCTGCCACGGGGTGGCGGAAGGGGCGGCGCTCGCGGCGGCAGGACCGGCGGGCGAGCTCGTCGTGGAGAAGACCAAGTCGGTGCGCGCCACGTGCGCCATCGCGCGCGCGCCGGCGCCGCTCGACGCGGCATCGATCGGCGCGCCGCGGGGCGAGCTCGCGGTGGTCGGGATCGGGCCGGGCGATACCGCCACCCTGACCCCGGAGGCGCGCGCCGCGATCGAGCACGTCGACCACCTCGTCGGCTACCGTCGCTACCTCGACCTCGTGACCGATCTCGTGCGGGGCCAGGCCGTCCATCCCTACCCCCTCGGCGAGGAACGGGCGCGGGCCGCAACGGCGATCCTTCTCGCCGCCTCCGGAGAGCGGGTGGCCCTCGTCTGCTCGGGAGATCCCGGCATCTACGCCATGGCCTCGCTCGTCATGGAGGTGCTCGACGGGGCGTCGGACCCCGCGTGGCGTCGGATCGCGGTCCGGGTCGTCCCCGGGGTGTCGGCCCTCCAGGCCGCCGCCGCCCGCGTCGGGGCGCCCATCGGGCACGACTTCTGCGCGGTATCGCTCTCCGACCTCCTCACTCCGCGGGAAGTGATCGAGGACCGCCTCGCCGCCGCGGCCCGCGCCGACTTCGTGATCGCCCTCTACAACCCGGCGTCGGCGGCCCGGCGCGAGACGTTCGTGCGCGCGCTTCGCATCCTGCGCGAGCACCGCGCCCCGGACACCCCGGTCGTCGTCGCCCGCAACCTGGGGCGAGCCGGCGAACGGGTCGAGGTCATCCCCCTCGGCCGCATCGACCCCGCAACCATCGACATGATGACCGTCCTCGTCGTCGGCTCGTCGACGACCCGCACCTTCGCCCACGGCGGCTCGATCCTCGCCTACACGCCGCGCGGCTACGAGGTACGCGCCGGTGAGAGCGGCTCGGAACGGGAAGACGCGGGAGTCGGGACCGGAGCCAGGGCCGGAGACGGAACCGCGCCGAAAGCCGGGGCCCGCAGCCATGCCGGAGCAGGGGGCGGATCGTGAGCGTCGGCGTCGGTTCACCAAAACGCCGGGTTCGTCCGGCCGGCGGCGATTTCCGATCCCCTGCGCTGCGCCCGCGAAGCAGTCCGGGTTCGTCCGGCCCTTCCCGGAATGGCGAGTCGTGACCGTCCACTTCATCGGGGCGGGACCGGGAGATCCCGAGCTCATCACGGTGCGCGGCCGGCGCCTCATCGAGGCGTGCCGGGTAGTCCTCTATGCGGGCTCCCTCGTTCCGCGCGAGGTGATCGCGTGCGCGCCGGAGGGTGCCCGGGTGCTCGACACCGCCCCCATGACCCTTGACGAGATCGTCGACGAGATGCGGGCGGCGCACGCGGCGGGAAAGGACGTCGCGCGGGTGCACTCGGGCGACCCGTCCCTCTACGGGGCGATCGGGGAGCAGATGCGGCGCCTCGACGCACTCGGGATCGCTTACGACGTGACCCCCGGCGTGCCGGCCTTCGCGGCGGCGGCCGCCGCCCTCGAGCGCGAGCTCACCCTCCCGGGGGTGAGCCAGACCGTCATCCTGACCCGAACGAGCACCCGGAGCTCGCCCATGCCGGACGGGGAGGAGCTGGCCGGCCTCGCCCGCACTGGCGCAACCCTCGCCATCCATCTCTCCATCCGGAGCATCGGCGCGGTGTGCGAGACGCTCGCCCCCCTCTACGGCGCGGACTGCCCGGCCGCGGTGGTGCACCGCGCGAGCTGGCCCGACGAGCGCATCCTCACCGGGACCCTCGCCGACCTCGCGAAGAAGGTGCGCCCCCTCCGCCTCCGGCGCACCGCCCTCATCCTCGTCGGCCGCGTCCTCGCCGCCGAGACGTTCGACGAGAGCGCCCTTTACGACGCCGCCCACCATCACCTCCTCCGCCCCCGGAAGAAGAAGCGCCAGGCGGCGGGCTGAGCCGGCAAAGGGACCTCGAGTCGGACTATGCTTGTCCGCCGGGGCCGTGCGCGGCACCCATCGACACCGGAGAGGCATCATGTCGGTCAACACAGCCGCTTGCACCCACGGACGGGGAACGCGAACCCGCGGTCGTCGAAGCCACGTAGGAATCGGGCGACCATGAAATCTCATGTCCGGGTGGCGGTGATCGGCGGCGGGGTGGTCGGGTGCAGCGTGCTCTATCACCTCACCCGGCTCGGATGGAGCGACGTGATGCTCATCGAGCGCGACGAGCTCACGTCCGGCTCGACCTGGCACGCCGCCGGCGGCTTCCACACCCTGAACGCGGACACCAACATGGCGGCGCTCCAGGGCTACACCATCCGGCTCTACCGCGAGCTCGAGGAGCTGACCGGCCAGTCCTGCGGACTGCACCACGTGGGCGGGCTCACCCTCGCATTGGACGCGGACCGCCTCGACTTCCTCAAGGCCGAGCGCGCCAAGCACCGCTACATGGGGCTCGAGACCGAGATCGTGGGGCCGGACGAGGTCGCCCGGCTCTCCCCGATCACGAACCCGCGGGGACTGCTCGGCGCGCTCTACGATCCCCTCGACGGTCACCTAGACCCCTCGGGCACCACTCAGGCGTACGCACGCGGCGCGCGCATGCAAGGGGCGGAAATCGTGCTCCGCAACCCGGTGCGCGGGCTTTGCCCGCGCGCCGACGGAAGCTGGGACGTGGTGACCGACAAGGGCACGGTCACCGCCGAGCACGTGGTCAACGCGGCGGGGCTGTGGGCGCGGGAAGTGGGCGAGATGGCGGGCGTCTACCTGCCGTGTCACCCGATGGAGCACCAATACCTCGTGACCGACGATCTTCCCGAGGTGTACGAGCGGGAGGAGGAGCTGCCCCACTGCATGGACCCGGCCGGCGAGAGCTACCTCCGGCAGGAGGGCCGCGGCCTGGTCATCGGGATGTACGAGCAGCGGTGCGAGCTGTGGGCGGTGGAGGGTACGCCGGACGATTTCGGACCCGAGCTGCTGCCCGAGAAGATCGATCGCATCGCGGACAAGCTCGACGTCGCGTACGAACGCTATCCGGTGCTGAAGACGGCCGGGGTCAAGCGCATCATCAGCGGCCCGTTCACCTTCGCGCCGGACGGCAACCCGCTGGTCGGCCCGGTACCCGGCCTTCGCAACTACTGGGCGGCGTGCGCGGTGATGGCGGGGTTCAGCCAGGGGGGCGGGGTGGGGCTCGCGCTCGCGGAGTGGATGATCGAGGGCGAGCCCTCGCGCGACATCTTCGCGATGGACGTCGCCCGGTTCGGCGACTGGTGCACCCGGCCGTACACCCGGGCGAAGGTGCGGGAGAACTACCAGCGCCGGTTCGCCGTCTCCTACCCGAACGAGGAGCTGCCCGCCGCGCGCGGCCTGGTGACGACACCGGCGTACGGGGTGTGGGCGGCGGGCAACGCCGTCTTCGGGGTCGGCTACGGGCTCGAGCACGTGAACTGGTTCGCGCCGGCGGGCGAGCCCGCGTTCGAGGAGCCGAGCTTTCGGCGGTCGAACGCCTTCGCGCCGGTCGCGGCGGAGTGCCGGGCGGTGCGCGAGGCGGTCGGCATCAACGAGATCCACAACTTCGGCAAGTACCTCGTCGAAGGGCCCGAGGCGGAAGTCTGGCTGTCGCACCTGATGGCGAACCGGATGCCGGAGGTCGGCCGGATCGTGCTGACCCCGATGCTGAGCCCGACGGGCCGGCTCGTCGGCGACTTCACGGTGGCGCGGATCGCCCCGGAACGGTTCCAGCTCACCGCCTCGTATGCGGCGCAGGCGTTTCACATGCGGTGGTTCGAGGCACACCTGCCGGCGGCGGGCGGCGGCGGCGGTGGCGGAGTGTCGTTGCGCAACGTCTCGCTCGAGCGCATCGGGTTCCAGATCGCCGGGCCGCGGGCGCGGGACGTGCTGGCCGCGGCGACGTCGGACGACGTCTCGAACCGGGCCCTCCGCTTTCTCGACGTGCGGGAGATGGAAGTGGGCCTCGTCCCCGCGGTGGTGTGCCGCATCAGCTATACCGGCGATCTCGGCTACGAGATTTACGTGGACCCCGTCCACCAGGTCGGCCTGTACCAGGCGCTCGCGGCGGCCGGGGACGGACACGGAATGAAGCCGTTCGGCATGCGGGCGATGATGTCGCTCCGGCTGGAGAAGTCGTTCGGCGCATGGATGCGGGAGTACCGGCCCGAGTACACCCCGGCCGAGACCGGCCTCGACCGATTCGTCGATCTTCGCAAGAACGAATTCATCGGGCGTGATGCCGCGACGCGCGAGCGCGATTCGCCTCCGGGGCGGCGCCTTTGCACCTTCGTGGTCGACGCGCGCGACGCGGACGTCTGGGCGGACGAGCCGATCTTCGCGGGAGACGAGGTCGTCGGCTTCGTGACCTCGGGCGGCTACGCGCACTGGAGCGAGCAGAGCATCGCCCTCGGGTTTGTGCCGGTCGAGCTGATGGAGGACGGCGGCGTCGAGTTCACGATCGAGATCCTCGGCGAGCGGCGCGCGGCACGGCTGGTCCACGAGCCGATCCTCGATCCGCGGGGCGAGCGGATGCGGGGATGACGGCTATTCACCCTCGTGGCGCGGACGTTATTCCGTTCGTGCCGACCCCGGACCAAGAGACCGCGAGCTGCCCCGCGTCCACTTCCGGACCGACCTTGCGTCATTCGGATGTGCTGTCGGAGGGAGTGGCGCCGGCAACGACTGTTCACGGACATCACCCCGCCGGGGTGTGATCACCCGTCTACTTCCCGACTCGTTCAGGATGAAGGACTGAACCCGGTGCCTGACGCTGTCCTTTTCGCCCGGTTTGAGGATGATGGAGGGGTGGAGCCGGTTCATGGAGGCGAGAAGATCGAGTGCTCCGGAGAGGGGGTCGAGCCTCTCCTCGCGCCTTGCGGACGTACTTCAGCGGCGTCGCACCGCACGGCGGAGTGATGGTTGGTGGAGCAGCTCCCCGTCTTCCTGAATCTGCGCGGCTGGCCGTGCCTGGTGGTGGGGGCGGGGCAGGTCGGGGCCGGCAAGGCCGAGGTGCTTGCGGCGGCCGGGGGCCGGGTGCGCATCGTCGCTCCCGAGGTCTGCGCGTCCGCGGCGGCGCTTGCCGAGGGCGGATTGGTCGAGCTGCGGCGCGGCCGTTTCGAGGAGTCCGACCTCGACGGCCGGCACCTCGTCGTCGCGGCGACCGACGACCGGGACCTCAACCGGGGGATCGTTGCGCGGGCCGAGGCGCGCGGCGTCCTCGCGAACAGCGCCTCGGACGCACGGAGCGGGCATTTCTCGATGCCGGCGATCGTGGACCGCTCGCCGGTGCTCGCGGCCGTCTCGACCGGGGGCGCATCGCCGTCCCTCGCCCGCTACGTGCGGGCCCGGCTCGAGACGCTCATCCCGCGGTCCTTCGGGCGTCTCGCGGAGCTCGCACGGACGGCCCGGCCGGAGGTCAACGCGCGCCTTCCCCGGATCTCCGACCGGCGAGCGTTCTGGGATCGGGTCTTCGAAGGCCCGATTGCGGAAATGGCGTTCGCAGGGCGATTCGACGAGGCACGGGCCCCGCTCGCGGCCGCCCCCCAGGCCCCGGGCGAGGCCGCTCCCGCCCGCGGGGGCGGGGCCCCCGCCCCCACCCGGGGGTGGGAACCCCGCCGGCCGCGGCCGCCCTCGAGGCCACGGTCGAGGCCGCTCGCGACGGCGGCGACGGTGCCACGGCCCCGACCGGGGAGGTGTACCTCGTCGGAGCCGGACCCGGCGACCCGGACCTCCTCACCTTCCGTGCGATGCGTCTGATGCAGCAGGCGGACGTGGTCGTGTACGACCGCCTCGTTTCTCCGGGGGTGCTCGAACTCGTGCGGCGCGACGCGGAGAAGATCTACGCGGGGAAGCGGCGGTCCGAGCATGCGCTGGCGCAGCCCGACATCAACCGCCTGCTCGTCCGCCTCGCCCGCGAAGGCCGCCGGGTGCTGCGCCTCAAGGGCGGCGATCCGTTCATCTTCGGGCGGGGCGGCGAGGAGATCGCCACCCTCGCCGACGAGCGTATTCCGTTCCAGGTGGTGCCGGGCGTGACTGCGGCGGCGGGGTGCGCGGCATACGCGGGGATACCCCTCACCCACCGCGACCACGCGCACGCCTGCACCTTCGTCACCGGCAACCTCAAGGACGGACATGTCGCCCTCGACTGGCCGGCGGTGGCGCGACCGGGCCAGACGATCGTCATCTACATGGGGCTCGTCGGCCTTCGCGAGATCTGCGCGGGACTCGTCGAGCACGGGCTTGACCCGGCCACTCCCGCCGCGCTCGTCGAGCAGGGAACGACTGAACGCCAACGGGTCATCGAGGGCACTCTCGATACCCTCGCCGACCGGGTGGATGGCGCGGGCGTGAAGCCCCCTACCCTCGTGATCGTGGGGGATGTCGTTCGCCTCCGCGGCAAGCTCGACTGGTTTCGGCCCGACGCGGCCGCATCGGGCGGCGCGCCCCGGCGCGCCCACGCGACCCTCGCCCATGCGGGATCGGGGGCGGAGCCTCCGCCGGAGCACGGCCGCCGCTCAGAGTGAGAGATCCTGTATACGCGCAAGGCTCCGGGACGGCGATGAAGCAATCCGAAATGGGACGCACGGCGGGAGCACTTCATTCCGGGAGCGCGGGCTTCCAGACCGCGAAGGAGCGAGGGTCTGCCATCGTCCACGGAGGGCGGCGCCCGCGCTCGCCGGAGGCCGGCCGTCCCGGAACGTCTCCCAGTCGCGATCTGTGCCTCTTGCGCAAGCACGAATGGAATCGCGTTTGGAACCTGGCGCCGAAAATTGCTCCGGCCAGGCGGGTTTCGGAGACGGGCGTTACCGCTTCCGGACGTGCGCTTCCACCCATGCCCTGGCCGCTGCGACCGTCTCCACCCGCTCGCCCGATGGCGGGGGCGGACGGGCGATCATGACGACCGGGAGTCCGAGGGCTCGCGCGGCCTCGAGCTTCGCCTTCGCGGCCGTGCCGCCACTGTTCTTCGACACGACGACGTCGATCCCTCGCGACTCGAGCAGGCTCCGTTCGGCGTCGTAGTCGAACGGACCCCGATCGAGCACGACCTCGAAGCGCGTCCCGTCGAGCGCGATGGGGGGAGGCTCGACCGCGCGCACCACGAACGCGACACCTTCTACCTTTATATAAGGCGCGAGTTCCTGACTCCCGACCGTAAGCAGCGCCCGCTTCCCCAGGCCCGGAAGCGCGACTGCGGCGCTTGCGGCATCCGGCACCTCGATCCAGCGGTCCCCGGATTGACGGGTCCAGGGAGGCCGATGGAGCACGAGCCGCGGCACCGCCGTGCGCTCGCACGCGGCCGCCGCGTGCGCCGAAATGACGTCCGCGTACGGATGGGTCGCGTCGACCACGAGACCGGTACCTGTCTCGCGAAGGTACGACTCGAGCCCTTCGGCGCCACCGAACCCACCCGTACGCACGCCAACCGGGACCGAAACCGGTTGCCGCGTACGACCGGCGAGCGAATACGTGGTCTTGATTGTCGGGTCGCCGGCAAGCAAACGCGCGAGTTCCACCGCCTCGCGCGTTCCGCCGAGGAGAAGCAAGCGCGCTACCACCGAATCGAACCCCATTTGACCCCGCGATCTGGCGATGCGCCGGTCCTTGTCACCCGTGCCGCCGAGTTCACTCCCTTCGTGCCTCGCTCGGCGCAAGCATCTCCGCTCGCGGCCCCGTCAGCTCTCGACCGTCAACCGCGATTCAGTCGCCGGTCCGGGCGCGGATGCTCCCGTCCCGGCCGACGATGACGACTTCGACCTCCGCCGCGCGGCGCGTGACTTCGAGTGCCGTGTCCCGCGCCGCATCGGCGACCGCCTTGGCGAGCGGCACCCCGGCATCCTCGGCCAGCGAGAGCACTTCTCCGGCCGAGCTTGCGGCGCGGATCCGACTTTGCAAGTGGACATCCGCCCCGCAGTTCGCAGCCCGCTCCGCGAGCCGTTCCGGATCGACCTGGCTGCGGGCCGAGTGCAGGTCGAGGTGACCTTCCGCGAGCTTCGAGATCTTCGCGAAGCCGCCACCGATCGTGACCCGCGGAACCGGGTGCCGGCGAAGGTACTTGAGTAGCCCGCCCGCAAAGTCGCCCATGTCGAGCATTGCCTCCAGAGGGAGCCCGTGAAGTCTCCGGACCGCGTCTTCCGAGGTACGGCCGGTGCACCCCGCGACGTGCCGGAGACCCATCGCTCGCGCAATATCCACCCCGCTGTGGATCGAGTGAATCCACGCCGAGCACGAATACGGGATGACGACCCCGGTGGTCCCGAGGATCGAAAGGCCGCCGACGATTCCGAGACGCGGGTTCCAGGTCTTCTCGGCCAGCCGTTCGCCGTCGCGCACCCCTATCTCGACGACCACGTCACCCGGCGCGCCATGCGCGGCGGCAACCTCCGCCACCGTTTCCCGCATCATCCGCCGCGGCACCGGGTTGATGGCCGGCTCCCCCACCGCAACCGGAAGCCCCGGCCGGGTCACCGTCCCCACCCCCGGCCCCGCCCGGAACACGACGCCGGTGCCCGAAGCGCCCTCGCGCACCGTCGAGATGACGAGCGCAAGGTGCGTCACGTCCGGGTCGTCGCCCGCGTCCTTGACGATCCCCGCCCGCGCGAACCCCGCCCCAATCTCCTCCGTCGCAAGCACAAACGAAGGCCGCTGCCCCTTCGGCAACTCGATCGCCACCGGGTCCGGAAACTCCCCCGACAACAACGCCGTATACGCCGCCCGGGTCGCCGCCGTCGCGCACGCCCCCGTCGTCCACCCCCGCCGCAGCCGTTCTCCCGTGGGCACTGCCATCCCTCGATTCTAGCCACTTCCACCGACCTTCCCGGCGCCGAAGGCGGCGACACAATCTGTTCACGCGAACGCGCGAGGAGAATGCGCGTGGCCCTTCAACCCTTGAACCGGAAGCTGCTATACCTCGCTCGAACCCCGATTCGACTCGCGCAAGGCATAAAGAAACACACGCATCACCCGCCGGTTTTCCGCGTTCGTTCGAGTCTGCGGTGCCGGACTCCGCGTGTCCCCCAAGTTCACGTGGCATGTGCCGTCCGGCCTTGGCCCGCACCCGACTCGTTACCCTGTTCCTGCCCCCCCGTCGAAGCACACCCGCTCCAGCATGCCCACGCGAACATTAACTTGACAATTCTAAGCCACCATGATTCGATCATAAGCCACACACATCACTATGAGCTTCTAACAAAACTCCAGAATGTATTTAATAGTCCGAATAGCTTCTTCGAACTATCCTCGGGGCTCCATCCTCACCATGTGCGAGCGGCGTTTTTTTGTATTTCTACATGTAATCCTGCATTATATGCATTATGTCAAATACACCGAATCCCCGCGACCGACCGGTTCATCATATGCCAGTCCCATTCTGCGCTTGACACTGGGGTCGGAACGAAGCGGTACTAGATCGTCGCAACCTTCACAAAAGTTCCATCAACCAGCATGTGACGAGATGCTGACTGAAGGGTTGGTCACGTCCGGAGGTCTTGGTGAACTATTCCTCGCCGCGCGTATTCGGAGAACTCGGGCCAATGTCCCCGGCAGAACGTGGAATCCGGTCACTCCGGACCCAGTCCGCCAGGGCACCCAGCTTCAATTTCGGTCGAACCTGAAGTAGCCGCCTACCGGCTGTAAATCAAACAACTCACTCAATTGAAGAAACAATGCCATGAAATTCTCCAGGAACCCGCTCCGTAAACTGCTTCTCCTTGTCCTCGCCTCGACGTTTCTCTACGTCGCTCCCATCGGTACGACAGATGATACGGAAGCGTCAGCGAATCCCTGTCCAAACCGGCAATGCCGACCAGATCGCTAGATTCCGAAGGCCAATATGCCATGGGATACTGGATTTCCGGAACTGTCTGTGCAGTCTTCATCTATGCAACCCAGCTATTTCTCTTCGGTAGCGGCGCCAAACGTCGTTCTACAGCCAACCTCACGAGCTTTTTCCCACCCAGCGAATATATGAAGAACGACCAACGGGCTTTTATCACCTGCATCACGCCCTTTCCACTGACCATAGCGTTCATCGGAATACTCTCTCTAGACAAGTCCTTCTCAACTCTCTATACCAAGTACCTCTCCACTCACTGTGATCTCGGCCCATTGTTGTCATCAGCTCTATCAACAGCCGCAAGCGTCAAGATTGAGTCGCTGCCGCCCGCTTATTTTCCAATCTTGACGGTGGTGATGATCATAGCGTTCTTTGGGTGGCATCTAAAGGCAATATTTCGACGAGTTGAAGCCACCGTATTATCCGTGTCAGGAATCGAAACAAGAATTCACGAACAAGTCTCTTCTTTCGCCTCCAAAGTATTGGAATTCAACAACAACAATTATGTGGAAGTCATCAAAACGATAACGGCGCACAAGAAAATTGACTGTGTCCCACTAGCAGACGAGTTGGAGCGCTCTCCAGCCGACCAAAAGCTCGCCTACCAACTCATGCATCTCACAAGGAAAGATGTTGGAAAATTGGGCATATATTGCTCTCTCCTTGAATTCACCAACGAAATCTTTGGACTCGAGAAGAACGATGTCGCCGACCTCACGGAAGGTAGCAGGCGGTGGATCTTCGAGCTGATCAGCGCCTGCGTTATCTACATCGTCGTTGCGACTTTGTACGGCCTCTTGGCGCACAAGGGTTCGGGGTATTTTAGCGAACTGGGATTTCCGTGGCCCCGTGAGGACGAGATTGAAGTTCATATGCGGGACGTGTTCTTTTTCTCAGCTTCGGTAGTCCTTCCCGCTATTTTGGGAATAGCCTATTTTTCCAACCAAAGGTATTCCGACGACTACCAGGAGCGGAAGGCGCTGTGCATGCTGTTCGCTGTAGTGCTAGTCGTCAGCTTTTTTCTCCTAGTGCTATATCAACTCATATTTTCATTGGAAATCCTTGCCGATCAAGTCAAGGAGGACTCGGGACCCGTGGGTATGGAAGGAACCAACGGAGACAAGGAAAGGGAAGTTTTTGGCTTTTGCGAGTTTTTCTATTCGTTACTTTATGCGTTGGTCCCGAGCCTGGTGGTGCTTACTACCGTAATGATTGGCCCACGAGGAAAGCGTACCGGCGAAAAGGTGGTAGCTGGTACGCTGGTTTTTGGACTTGGGCTCTTTATTGCGCAATATGTTTACGAGTCCTTGTGCGCAGAAGGCATGAAGTTTTGGCTGCATCAGTGTGTGATGGGAGCTCTTCTCGGATGTACGAGTTTGTCACTCAAGGCGGTGTTCTTTCCACGGTGACCTTTTTCTTCGGTTTCAGAGGAATCGGTCTATTTCGAGAGCGATTCGCAGAGGGGCGGGGTCGTATTGAATTGGAACCTGACGTGTCATACTAGTTGCCGGGTCGAGTTTTTTTTCACGGTGCCAGTCATGCGACGCATCGAAGTTCTGTCGCACGCCCGCGTTGGATCGGGAGTCTGGGCGCGGGCCGCAGGACAGCCATGTAAGTCGACGAATGGGATTTTGATTGCGGCACCGGGGTCGGGGAGCGGGAAGACGACGGTGACGCTGGGGCTGCTTCGGCAGCTGCGGGAGCGCGGTATGCGGGTCAGGTCGCTCAAGGTCGGGCCGGACTACATTGATCCGGCCTTTCATACCGCCGCGAGCGGATGCGCGTGCCGAAATCTAGACCCCTGGGCGATGCGAGTATCGACGTTCTCTTCGGCGATTTCCGCCGCGGCGAGAGATGCCGAGGTTGTCGTCGTCGAGGGGGTCATGGGGCTCTTCGATGGTGCGACGGTGGATGAGGGGTCGACGGCGGACGTGGCGGCGGCGACCGGGTGGCCGGTGGTGCTGGTGGTCGATGCGGGTGCGATGGGGGCGTCGGCGGCCGCGGTTGTCCACGGGTTTTCGACCTTCCGCGATGACGTCGACGTAGCGGGGGTCATATTCAACCGGGTCGGGAGCGATCGGCACGCGGAGCTGCTCGTGGAGGCAACTGCGGGGATCGGGGTTCCCGTTCTCGGGTGCCTGCGGCGGGACGCGGCGCTCGCCCTTCCCGACCGACACCTCGGGCTCGTGCAGGCGTCGGAGCACCCCGACCTCGACTCGTTTCTCGAGGCAGCGGCAACTGCGATCGGGCGGGCGGTCGACATCGATGGGCTTCTTCGACTGGCACGAAGAGGTTCGGTCGGAGATTCGGCGGAGCATGCCGGGGCCGGACGATCCGGCGTGGGCGAAGGCGCGCACTGGCGGCGAACGGCTGAAACGGATCGTCGCCGGGACCGTGGTCCGGACAATCCACGCCATCGTCGGGGGGCGATCGACACCGATGGCGCGGCACCTCCGCTTCCCGTGCTCGGCCAGCGGATTGCCGTGGCATGCGACGAGGCGTTCGCGTTCTCCTATCCGCACGTGCTCGACGGGTGGCGGCAGGCTGGCGTGGAGGTCGCGACCTTCTCGCCGCTCGGGGATGAGGCGCCCTCGGCCGACGCCGACGCGGTTTACCTGCCGGGCGGGTACCCGGAGCTTCATGCGGGCCGGATCGCGGCGGCGGGGCGGTTCATGGAAGGACTCCGCGCCGCCGCCGGTCGCGGGGCGGTGGTCTACGGCGAGTGCGGGGGGTACATGGTGCTTGGTGAAGCGCTCGTCGACGCGGACGGCGAGGCGCATGCGATGGCGGGACTGCTGCCACTCGAGACGACGTTCGCGGAGCGCGGGCTGACCCTGGGCTACCGTTCCGCCTGGAACCTGTCCGATGGCCCGCTCGGTCGGGAGGGCGCGGGCTTTCGGGGGCACGAGTTCCACTATGCGCGGGTGGTCCGCGAGGGCGGCGACGAGGCGCTCTTTCGTTGCGCCGATGCGCGCGGGCGCGATCTGGGGCCGGTCGGGCGGAGGGTGGGTAGAATCATGGGCTCGTTCGTGCACTTGATTGATCGGACAGATGAGGATGACGCCTCCGCGCGGACGTAGCGCACCGATCTCCCCAACCTTCCGTCGCAGCCGATGTTCCGCCTGGATTGACGGGTCGTACGTTCGAGCCGTTGATGCACCGCGCGCGCCATCCGTCTCCCGGTACCCGTCTCCATGACCTTCGCCACCGCGTTCGACCTCGCTCCCGTCCCGGACGCGCTGGACGGGGCAATTCGCCAAGCCATTGACGCGAAGACGAAGCCACCGGGTTCGCTCGGTGAAGTGGAAGCACTCGCGGCGCAGATCGCCCGAATTCAGGGCACCCTCACCCCCCGCCTTCGCCGTTGCCGCCTGACGCTCTTCGCCGGAGACCACGGCATCGCGCACGAAGGCGTCTCCGCCTATCCGCAGGCGGTAACCCGGCAGATGGTCGCGAACTTCCTCGCGGGCGGAGCGGCGGCCAACGCTTTGGCGCGGGCAAACGTAGTCGAGCTTCGGGTCGTGGATGCAGGGGTGGCGGGAAAGTCGATGGATACACCCGGGCTGATTTCTCGACGGATCGCGCCCGGCACGTGCAACTTCGCAATCGAGCCGGCGATGAGCGCGGGGCAATGCGATGCCGCGCTTCGGGCCGGGGAAGAGCTTGGCGCGGACGCGGAAGATGGGGTGGATGCCGCCGCCTTCGGCGAGATGGGCATCGCGAACACCTCGTCCGCGACCCTCGTCGCGCACAAGCTTACCGGCGCCCCGCTCGACGTGCTGACCGGCCGCGGGACCGGTCTCGACGACGCTGGTCTCGCGCACAAGGGGCGCGTGCTCGTGCGCGCCGCGGCGCGCACCTCGGACCGGCTCGACCCTCACGACGCGCTCCGCGAGTACGGGGGCTTCGAGGTCGCGATGATGGCGGGGGCGATGATCGGGGCGGCCCGTGCCAGGGCGGTGGTCATCGTGGACGGGTTCATCGCGAGCGTCGCGGCGCTCGCCGCGGTCCGCCTCGCTCCCGCGCTCCGGGACTACCTCGTCTTCGCGCACCGCTCGGCCGAGCCCGGCCACGCCGTGGTGCTCGATGCCCTCGGAGCACGCGCCATCCTCGACCTCGGCATGCGGCTCGGCGAAGGCACCGGTGCGCTCCTCGCCTGGCCCATCCTCAGGTGCGCGGCCGCGATGCTCTCGGAAATGGCGAGCTTCGAGAGCGCGGGGGTGAGCGGACGCAACAGATGAACGGGCGGTGCCGGGGAGCCGAAAGCCCGATGCTCGGCGCGGGCTGGAAGCCCGCGCTCCCAAGGATTCACGTGGTGGCTCCCCGGGAGCGCAGGCATCTAGCCCCTCTGGACAACCGCGGTCTCCCAGCCAATCGCCGGCGGCAAACGCGCGCTCCCAGGAAGGCAAGGTGAGCCGCGCCCGGGAAGAACTCTCGGCGTTCGGGTTCGCGGTGAGGCTCCTCACCCGCTGGCCGCTCCAGCGGCGCCGGGCCAACCCGGCCGCCGACCTGGCGTCGTCCGCAGCCGCTCCCGCCGCGACGCAATACGCGGCCGCCGTTGCCTGGTACCCGCTGGCCGGCACCCTCGTCGGCGCGTTTGCAGGGATCGTGTTCTGCCTCGCCTGCCTCGTCTTCCCGGTGCCTCTCGCCGTCGTCCTCGCGACCGCCGCCACCCTCCTCGCGACCGGCGCCCTCCACGAGGATGGGTTCGCGGACGCCTGCGACGGGCTCGGCGGCGGCGCTACCCGCGAGCGCGCGCTCGAGATCATGCGCGACCCCCGGCTCGGAACCTACGGCGCAGCGGGGCTCGGACTGCTGCTCGCCGCGAAGGTCCTCGCCCTCTCCACCACGCCGCCCGCCGCGATCCCGT
>MKWU01003912.1_pt1 | contig 18576 bp, 17 predicted proteins | sample 809101 | NCBI WGS metagenome assembly MKWU01 (sample SAMN05860141, study PRJNA318959) | sponge metagenome | host: Aplysina aerophoba | place: Slovenia: Piran, Adriatic Sea, Gulf of Piran | collected 2013-05-07
CACGACCGGCAGGCGCTCACCGAGCCGGGGCGGGGGCGGGGCGGTGGGCTTTCGGACGAACGTGTACAGAGCCTCGGAGGCCGTGTGCGCGTCGAGCCGCAGCCCCGGCACGGCGGGCACGGCCGGCCCCCCGCCGCCCCGCGCCCGTCTGCCCGTGGGCGGCGCCGCGCAGCATTGCCGCCGCATCGTCGTCGCGCCAGCCCAGCGGCAGGTCGGCAACCGGGCCCACGGCCCGCGCCTGGAGCAGGGGGGAGGGGGACGGGGACGGGACGACCGGAAGTCGCCCCCATCCGTCGAGCAGGAGACCGGTCGCGAGGACCGCGAGCAGAACGCCGCGCCGCCGGCCGGCGGCGGGCGCCGGGGGGGCCGAGGGGGGGGGCGCGAGGGCCGCGAGCAGAACGCCGCGCCGCCGGCCGTCGGCGGGCGCGAGGCGCGCATAGGAGAGCGCCGCGAGCGCCGACAGGCAGACGAGGGCCAGCATCCAGAATCGTGCCGGCACGCGAAGCGCCTCGAAACCGGGTATCTGCAGCAACCCGAGATACGGCGAGTAGGCCATGACCCGAGTGCCGCCGACCTCTGGGTGGGGCCCCATGGCGCAGAGGCCCAGCGCGGCGACCGCGAGCAGGTAGAACGCGAACGGGGAACGCCGCTGCCATGCAGCCGCGCACGTCCGGCTCAGGAGGCACGCGGCCGTGGCGGCAACGGCTGCGTGCGCGCCGATCTTGTCGATGCTGCCAACCGAGATGCGCAGCCCGAGCAGCTCCACCGCCCAGGGGCCGGCCAGCAGCCGCACCGCGAGCAGTCCCGCGCCGAGCGCGGCCAACGCGGTGCACGCGATGCGAGCGGCGCGCAGGTATGGAGACTCCGCTGCGCGCGGCTGCCGTCCACGCGCCCGCCACAGGGCCACCCCGATCAGGACCGCGAGCGCCGCGCCGGGAAAGAGCTCCTGCTCGGGCCCGGGAGACCAGTGCAGGGGTCCCCAGAAAGCCAGTCGCGGCGTAATCCCCGCCAGGGCGGTCAGGTCGGCGCTGTAGGAGACGATCTCCGACATCGAACGCTGCAGCCCCTGCTCGGCGTGCAGTTGTCGATACGTCAGGAGCACCGGCACCAGCGGCAGCGTCGCCGCGACCCCGGCGGCGCCGATCCGCGCGATGCGGCGCCACCAGCCGGCCCGGGGGCTGAACCAGATTGCCCACAGCCCGACCAGCACCGGAAAGTAGGCTAGGTAGTAGCCGTTCGTCAGCCCCTGCATCAGCGTGGCGCCGGCGAACGCCGCGAGCCAGCGGGGCCTGCCGTCGCGCGCGTGGCGATGGAGCGCCGCCAGCGCCAGCGGCATCCAGAAGGAGGCCAACACCTGCACGTGGGAAACGTGGCTCATGCGATACGGAGCGAAGGCAAAGGCCAGCCCCGCAATCCATGCCGCGTCGCGGCGCCCCGTCAACTCTCGCCCCAGGACGTAGCCGGCCGCACCGGAGAGCGGGAACGTCAGCAGGAACGTGGCGTTGTAGGCCAGGACGGGGCTGCCGGTCAGCCACTGGAGCGGCGCAGCGATCGGCAGCAACCCGAGCAGGTGCTCCGAGTAGGTGAGCACGCCGGGGTAGGGATGGAACGCCGGGGCGTTCCACCATGGACCGGTCAGGGGCGCCGCCTGCGTTCCCCACCACAGCAGCCACGCGTTCAGCACCGGATCGGCGCGGTCGCCGGGCAGCAGGCCGAACGGATCCCGCAGGAGCGGGAGCGCGATCGCGGCCGTGACGAGAAGGTAGGAGGCGACGGCTACCGCGTCACCGAGACCGGGGCGGCCAGCCGCCGCGGCGGACGACGGGTGCCATGCGGGTTCGGACGTTCGGTTGCGGATCACGCCTCGCTGCGGGCGGAACGCGCCGCCGGCCCACGATGGGGCCGGCGGCCAGCGTCCTCAGTCCTCGTTCGTATCGGCGAACTGCGAGGCCTCCACGTACACCGCGTCGTCCGGCGCCCCGGCCCAGTAGCCGGCCAGCGTGCCGTAGTGCGCGCGCGCGGCACTGCGATCCCCGCTCGCCGCCGCCGCCCGCGCGGCGCCGAGGAGCGAGCGCATCCGGTTCGGCATGCGCAGCAGCGACGTATCGAACCTGGCCCGCGCTTCCGCCGGCCGGCCGAGCTCCAGAAGGATCTCACCGTACAGCTCGTACGGCGGCTTGACCGGATTGGCGGCGCCGTTCGGGAGCCGGAGCGTCTCGACCGTCGCGACCGCCTCGTCCATCAGAGCAATCGCACCGTCGGCGTCGCCCTCCCGAGCCCGGATCGACGCCGCGACCTCCCAATGGGCGATGCGATCCTGCGCTCCGCCGTCGGCGGCCCGCTCGGCGAGCGCCTCCTCGGCCGCACGGGCCGTCGCCAGGTCGCCGGTCCGTACCGCGCTCAGGCCGGTGGCGAGGAGCTCGTGCGTCGACGCCTCCGCCGTGAAGGGCTTCACCTGCCATTGCTCGCTCTCGACGACGTAGCGCGCCCGCACCAGCGGCAGCGTGGCGACCGCCCGCTGCTGGCCGTCGCTCTGCTCGATCAGCGCCTCCAGCCTCTCGATCCAGAGCCGGCCGCGTTCGTAGTCGCCGCGTTGCAGGTCTCCGTACTGGCCCCAGTCGAGCGAGTGAACGGCGTCTCCCACGCTGTCGCCGGGCTGCCAGAGGGCGCGCGCGGCGTCGTGCGCCGACTGGTTGTGGGCCGATACGAGGTCCCACATCCCGTGCTGGATGAAGATGTGCGTCGGCATGTGGCGCGCGTGCGACACCGCCGGCGCGATCTCTGCGTAACGCCGCGCCGCATCCAGCGCGAGCGGGGCGTGGATTGGATCGTCGAACGCGTGAATCGTGTAGTGCGGCGCTCCGGGATGGTCGGGGTTCGCCTGGAAGACCTTCATCGCGATGTTGCCCGCCCGCACCTCGAGGCGCAACGACTGGTCGCCGAGAGCACGGGATCCGGCCAGCATCGACAGCGCGTAGAACGTCGCCACCTCGTGGTCGTCGGGATAACGATCGTAGAGGCGGCCCATCGCTTCCATGTAGCCGACGCGCCGCTTGTCGTAGGAGCCTTCCTCGCTCCACAGGACCTCGACCGCCTCCAGGAAGCCGCGCTCGCGGTCCGTCGGGGCCTTGGCCGCCCGCTCGGCGCGCGTGCCGCCGAGTCGTGCCAGCACGGAGCGCGGGTTCTCTTCGTCGAGCCCCCGTCCTCCGCCGAACAGGGGGTGGTTGTAGCAGAGCGTCTCGCCCCAATAGGCGAGGGCGAAGTCGGGCTCGAGGGCCTGCGCGGCCTGGAACTGCTCGATCGCCTGCTTCCACCCGAAGCTGTGGAGGATGGCCACCCCGCGCAGGAAGTGGCTCTGCGCCTCCTCGGAACGGGCGGACGTCGGGAAGTCCAGGGACCCGACCTCCGTGAACTGTGCACCGGCCGGTGCGGCTGCCAGGGCCGCGACGAAGACAACGGCAGCGAGTCTCATTTACGTGACCTCCCTGGGCGCAAGCGTACCATACGGCGGCCCGCTGGCGACGGGGTTCCGCGCTTCGCGGGGCAGGTCGGAGGGCGTCGGTCCGCTATACTTCTGCGGCAGGTTCCCGCGGGGCTCGCGAGCACCGGGAGAGCGCCCACCGCGTCGCGGGGCGGCGTCGCGACGGGAGCGCACGCTCGCGCTTCGACGAGTGGGCGCGCCGCGCTCCCCGCGGCGGTTTCCAAATGGACAATATCGATCGGCTCAGGACGCTCATTCGTCACGTCCCCGACTTCCCGAAGCCCGGGATACTGTTCTACGACATCACGACGCTTCTGCGCGACCCGGTCGGCCTGCGGGCGGCGCTCGACTTCCTCGCCGCACCCTACCGGGGGGCGGGCATCGACGCCGTCGTAGGTATCGAGAGCCGCGGTTTCCTGTTCGGCATCGGCGTCGCCGAACGCCTCGGGGTCGGCTTCGTGCCGGTTCGCAAGCCGGGGAAGCTGCCCGCACGCACGGCCCGGGTTGCCTACGACCTCGAGTACGGCTCGGACGCGGTGGAGATGCACGAGGACGCCCTCGAAGCCGGCCACCGCGTGCTCATCGTCGACGACCTGCTGGCGACGGGCGGCACCGCGCAAGCGACCGCGGAGCTGGTCGTGGGACGCGGCGGCGTGGTCCATGGGCTGGCCTTCCTGATCGAGCTCGGTGCGCTCGACGGGCGAGCACGCCTCGCCGGGCACGAGGTGTTCGCCGCGCTCCGCTACTGACGCTCGGCGGCGCGCGGTCCCGGTGGGGGCGCGCGTGTGCGTCGTCCGCGGCACATCGGGGAGATGGCAGCGGCATGGGCATGATCGAAGCGCTCGTGGCCACGTTGACGGTGGTGGTCATCGCCGTCGCGGAGCGCGCCAGGCGCGACCGCCGGCACCAGCACCGCGAGCAGCAGATCGCCCTGCTGCTCGCCAGCGTCGGGGGGGCCCGGGGCGGCGCCGGCGGCGCGGGGCGGGTGGGGGGGGGGGGCGGGGCCCGCGCGGACGGCGGGGAGCTGCTGGGCTGGCGGCGCGTGGCGGGGACGCTACGAGGTCTGCTGCCCGAGGCGGTTCGCGAGATCGAGCGCCGCACGGGGGCGCCGTTCCCGTTTCCACCCCAGGTCGTGGAGGACGCCCACGCCCGCTGGACCGCCGACTGGCTCGCGTGGGAACGCGCCCACGACATACGCTTTCGGCAGCGGACGAGCGCTCTGGAAGCGGAGCTGCGGGAGAGCGGCGATCTCGGCACGGCCGCGGGGCAGGCACGGCTCGCGGCCCTCGACGACGAGAAGCTGCAGGACTATCAGCGGCGCTACGAGGAGTACGTGCGGGTCGGCAGGGAACTGGCGGCGCTCGCCGGCGGCGGCGGGGATACGGCGGCGGGCGATCCGTCGCTCGCGCCGGATCGCGCCAACCCGTAGGCCCTGGCGGACGAGCCGGAGCGCCTCATCCGTGCGCGTGTAGCTCAGTTGGATAGAGCGGCCGCCTCCTAAGCTGATCCGCGATTCGACGAGAATCCTAGCGATCCCTATATTCATTGGCCGAATCACGCATCTGAAGGTGTCCCGAAGCGTCAGAAACCGCCGGTCGGCGTCCGATTCGGCTGGCAGTCCGGCTGGCAGCCCCCAAGGCCTTGCGCGACATCCCTGAAGGACGGTAATCGTGCCAGTTGAGATCGCAGCCGGATCGCTGGTCCTCACCGCGGTGAAGGCCGCCTACGAGCTCTGGAAGGAGAACCGGGCGGACGTCGCCCTCGCCCTGACCGCCGATGCCCGGGCCGTTCTCAAGACGATGCAGTCCGACACCACGGGGAACGGGATCTTTCTGGATTCCACAAGGTTCGGGTCCACCGGCCTGCATCTCATCTGCCCGTACCAGGCTCGCCTGAGGATTGAGACGACCCGCCGCGTCGTCGCCGAACTCGAAGCGAAGGGGCTGGTGGAGCCCCATGTGACGAGCCAAGGCAAGGAGGGCGTGCAGCTCACCCACTTCGGGTGGATCCTGAATCCCGAGACTGGCAAGGCCGACAAGGTCGGCTGACCGCGTCGAGCAAGCCCGGCCCCGGGCGCGTGCAGGGCGCCGGGGAGGCCTCGGTCGTAGCAGCCGGTGATCCGTGGCTCCCCTTTCCCATGCCCGATATCAGCATTGAGGCTCTGACGGGAGCACTGGCACTCGCGACCTTCCTGCTGGTGTTCGTAACGGGCGCACTCGCTGTCGCCAACTGGCGAGCAGCGTCCGCTGCCCAGCAGAGCGCCGACGCTGTCGTGAGGGAGTTCCGCCTCAAACGCAGGCCCCACCTCGACATCACGTGGTCGGCTTCGCGTGACCTAGGGCAGACCCCGGTCTGGGTGAAGGGGTTCGTGCGAGAGACAGCCCATGTCCCCACTGTCATCGATGCGGTCCGTGCCAGTGCCAACCCCGTCGGGGCTGCTGAGTGCGCCCTCGAAGTCAGAGGATACCCAGAGGACATTCCGGGGGTCATTCTCTGCGGCCCGGAGACGCTATTCGCTTTCGAGATGATGTTCGAGGCCACGTCAGAGGTCTCCAAAGGCGGCATACTGGCGTCCCTCACGGTCGACGTCACAGCCTCTGTGGAGGATATTCGGGATACCCGGCACTACTACTTGACAGTCGGCGTCGTCTCGTCAATCCATCTCAGGGTCAACGTGCTGAGCTTTGCCCTCAGACCGGAACAGGCCCCCGGCGAGCGGGAACACTGGAGCATGGCCGACGCGCTTCAACGGGCATGGAGAGGTGGGCTCGGCCGGTGATCCGCATGATCTGCCTGGAACCGGGCTGCACCAGCCTGGTGCGGCGCGGCTACTGCGCCGAGCACGCCCCGAAGCACCGACGACGTTCCGTCCATCGGCGCGGCTACACGCGGACGTGGCGCGCGCGCCGGCTGGCCTGGCTGTCGGCGCAGCCGTGGTGCGCGCGGTGCGAGGCAAGCGGGCGGTTGGTGCGCGCGGTCGACGTCCACCACACGGTTCGCCACCGCGGCGACGTCGCGGGGGTGCTCGGGGGCGGCCTTGAGTCGCTGTGCAAGGCGTGCCACGGCCGCGCAACTGCGGCCGGCGAGTGAACGGTACACCGTGCGGCCTGGGCCGTAGGCCGGTCCCCTGGGCAGCAGCGTCAACCGGTCTTCTGGGTGCGGGCGCGCCGTGCCGGCATCTGCCGGCGCAGCAGGTCGGTGTTTGCCCTGTAGCCTCGTGCCGATGCGTCCGCCACGACCAAGTCCATGTCGATGAGGAACCTCACGTCTCGGAGCAGCGTTGTGCTCGTCAACGCCGAGTACTTTCGTGCCAAATCGATGGACCGCATCGGCAGACGCTCGAGCGAGACGGTTCTATCCAACGGGAACTGGAGCATCAGCTCTCGCCGCCGCTTGAAGACGCGCTTCTTCCGGTAGCCCTGCTTCGCGAATCGCTCATGGACGAGCGACTGCCAAGCGATCCGGAATTGGATCTTCTGAATCGTCTTCAACGTGTCCAGCAGGCCGTCGCGATAGCCCTCGACCGCGTAGGCGATGAACTCACTGAGGTCACGCCTTTTGTTCGCCTGGTGAAGCTGCCTATAGTACGCAGATCGAGTCTCGTTGTAGAAGTTGGACAGGATGTGCGAGCCGATGTCCGGATTGCCGGCGCGCAGCAGCAAGTAGAACTCAAGCAGCCGCCCCGTTCGCCCATTGCCGTCCCCAAAAGGGTGAATCCACTCGACGTAGACGTGGGTCACGATCGCCTGAATCACGGCGTCTGCGAAGGCCAGCGAGCCCTCACTCGACGCGAATTCCTCCTGACGCCACTCGCAGAACAGATCGACGACGCGGCGCACGTCTGACCCTCGGGGGCACTTGTAGGGTCCGACGACCCGCTCGTCCGTGCGAAACTGGCCAGGGATCGCGTCGAAGTGCTCGCCGAGCTCGGAGCCGATCCGTTGGTGAAAGCTGAGCATGAGTTGCGGCGAAACCGGTGGAAGCAGCGCACGTTCAACCACGTCGGTGAGAATGCCGTTCATGGCGTCGATGACGTTGCGAACCTCCCGTTCCTGGTACCCCTTGCTGGGTGGCAGCGAATCACCGTCAGCCACTTGGCGCACCTCTTCGTCGGTCAGAGTGTTGCCTTCGATCGCGGTGGTCGCTTGAGCCCCCTTGATCAGGGCCACCCTCCCGAGCTCCCTGTGGCGGTCTGGGTTCAGCGGCGTCTCTCTGATCGCCCGAATGATGGCGTCGCACTGCCCAAGTTGATAGCGCACGTCGGGGCCGAGCTCCCAGTGCTGACGGAACTGGAGGTGGGGGTACCGCTTCTGGAGATCTGAAGGGATTCCTCGCACAACAGATACAGCATGTTATTTGTCGTCGTGTCTGTCAAGCGGCGTCGATCGCAATCTCGACCGTCGGCTACGCCGGGCAGTAGCCCCAACATTTGGGCTATCTGTCAGCAGGTGTAGGCGGTCAGGCTCGCGCTCCGGACGACGCACCCGTCGGCGCGCATGCTGGATGTCGGAGTGATCGCCAGGGTGCTGCCGCTCGGCGTCGCGTGGATCCGGCCGGTCGAGCTCACGTGCTCGGTCTGGCCCGGGTAGAGCGTCCAGCGGCGGACGCCTGATTCGACGAGCCAGGAGAGCGTGGGGTCGTGCGGCTCGCGCTTGCAGTCGTAGGTGCCGGCTTGGTGGGGCGAGGGGCCGCAGCGCAGACTGGCCGACGTCGCCGGCGGCTCGGGGTCGTCGTCGGGCTCGCAGTGCTCGGCCTGCCAAGTGCCGGTGTCCACCTCGAGGCCGTCGCCGTTCGTGCAACGGGGGACGCCGGTCAGGTTGCAACTGCAGGCCGGCGCCTCGGGCTCTGGCTCCGGTTCCGGTTCGGCGCAGACGACCCTTTGCCACGCCACTCCGTCGACGACGGCGCCGCTAACGTCGCGGCAGGTTCGGCCGTGGGGCTCGGTCGCGGCGCCGTAGACGGCGTCGCAGCGGCAGGCCTCCGGCGCCGGCGGCGGCGCCTCGGGCGCCGGCATTGGCGTCGGGCCCGTCGGGTGCTCACCGCACGCCCAGGCGGCCGCGGCCAGGGCGAGGGCGACAAGGGCCCGGCGCGTGGGTGGCATCGGGGGGGGACCTCAGCAGACCGCCGTGTTGTGGCAGAGGAGGACGGTGCCACCGACGCCGGCGCCGATACCGATCCAGGTCCAGGGCGACCGCCAGGCCTCGCCGGCGGCGCCGCGCGGGGCGTCGACGGTGAACTCGTGCTGCAGGTCCGTCTCCTCGAACGCGTGCCCGGGCGAGGCGCGGAGCTCGACGTCGGCCGTGACGCGGTACTGCCCGGGCGCGCCGCCCTCCCACTGCAGCTGCTGGCCGGCGGCGCCGCGGCGGCTGCCGGTCTGGCCGGCGGCGGCCGAGGTCCGGACGACGTTCCAGTCGACGCGGTAGTCGGTGGCGTCGGTCAGGCCGCGGACCGAGCAGGTGAGGGAGCTCGCCTGGCTGCAGCGTGCTCTTGTCGCACGTGACACGCGGACGGTCGCCGCCGGCGCGCGCCGGCTCGGGGAGCTCGCGGAGTGCCTGCAGCAGGATCGCCTGAATGTTGACGGTGCCGGCTGCGGGAGTCGCCGGCGGCGGCTCCGGCTCGGGCTCGGGTTCGGCGTCCGCGCTGCAGTCCGGCAGGCAGTCGGTGTTGATGATCCAGGCGCCGGTGTCTTCGTCGTGCACCGGAGGACAACCCTGCAGCTGCAGCCAGTCGCGCGCCTCGCCGCCGGTGTGGTCGGCGTTGTTCATGGCGTCGTAGGCGCGATCCCAGACCGGGACGCCGTCGCAGGGCGGGTCGCCGTTGGCGGCCGCGGCCTCGAGGGCGATCCAGGGCGCCAGGAGGGCCGCCGTTGCGCCGGCGAGCCAGCGGAGCGTGCGGTGCTCGGGCGACGCAGGACGGCGAGGGCCGCCTGGCCCCAGATGCTGCCGGTCAGGACGCCGATCGCGAGCAGGGCGGCGTCGTCGGGGTTCATCGGCCGAGCCCCGGGATCGCGTCGCGGACCCGGTCGACGGCGTCGGTCGCGGCTTCGCCGACGGTCTCGGCGGCGTCGCCGGCGGCGTCGAGGTACTTCGGCGGCGTCGCCGGCGGCCCGGTCGATCTCGTCGGCGATCGCGGGGCGGAGTTCGGGCTCCGGCTCGAGCTGGGTGCGTACGTAACGTGGGGTCACGCCAGGAGGCTACGTTGACTCCAGGTTACGCGTCAGGAGAGATTTACGGCTACTCTAGGGAGCGTGGTAGGCGAGCGCTTTGCGGCAGCGCGGAGAAGCGCTGACGCCCTGAGCGCTCCAGGGCCCTCTATCGAGAAGCAGAAGCGCAGAAGGCAGGGCAGAAGGCGCCGACCGAAAAAGCGAAACCCGTCGACGTGCTCGAGATGGCCCCAGCCGCCGGCGACGGCGCCGCCGGCGATAGCGAGCGCGTCACGGGGCGGATCAAGTTCCCCGGCTCCTGGCTCCGACGACACGGCCTCGTCGCCGATGATTGCCGCGTCCTCACGGTCGCTGGCGAGTCGATGGAGCCGACGCTCCCTGAGGGCTGCTCGATCCTCATCGCCCGCCACCCGAGACCGCGCCGCGCCGGTCGCATCTTCGTTGTCCGTACCGCGGACGGTGTAGTCGTCAAGCGCGCCGGCAAGAATGCCGCCGGTCGGTGGCGCCTGGAGAGCGATCACCCGGCGTGGCAGCCGGTGCCGTGGCCGAGGGACGCCGAGGTCGTCGGAGAGGTCCGGTGGGCGGCGCGGACGTTCGCGTAGGCCGGGCCGCTGGCGCTGCGGGCAGCGGCGCAGCGCCTTGAGGAGAAAGATCGGAGAGCCATCGGTCGCACAACCAGATCCGGTAACTGACGGCGAGTAACTCGGGGAATCTCACTTCTGGACGGCGAGGAGGCAACGAATGCGGACGTTTGTCGTAGCAGCAGCAGCAATACTGGCGGCGCTGCCAGTCTCGGCAGGAGCGCAAGGTGGTTCGGCGTACGACGTTGCCGAAATCGAGGCGGCGATCGAGATCGGAGCGAGAAACCGTATCGGTCGCATTGAGCACAGCTGTAAGGCCGAGATCGGAGGGTTCTGGAACAAGGTCGGTGAAGCGCTAACGGCCTCGCAGGGTGTCGGGGGCCAGTGGCATGGTATCCGAAGTTTTCGGATCACCGGGCAGCCACCGATGGCCCGAGTGGCTCACGAAGCGGCGGCAGCGAAGCGACAGTACCGCCCCGTTCCGCTGGCCACGGACGACCACGTACTCGCCATCGCGTCGGCGGACGTGTTCACCGTGTGGGTTCAACCGAACACGGGAGGGAGCATGATTACGGCCTCCCGATTGGCTGATACGGGAGTTGAGCATATCGTCATCCGCCCGCGGGGCGACAAGGAGGGGCGTCGCACCGTTCAGCCAGTTGGCATCGACGTCACTGGCTCAGAGACAATCTCAAATCTGTTCGGGGCTTCGGTGGATCTGACGGGCGTAGTGGCCACGTTTGCCAGCCGAGACGTGATAGAGATCGCTCAGGATGCCGACGTTGAAGTCGTCCTGGTCACGACCGCCGGCGAGTTCAAGTGCAACCTCGACGATACGCGGATTCTCCGAGGGTATGGCCTCGAGGACTGAGCAGGCGGGGAGAGTGCGGGTACGTGGCCGTCGCACGCGGGTCGCCGAGGGCGTCTACCGGGACAGCTACGGCCTGGCGGCCACGGTCAAGGTGAACGGCGTCCAGCGCGAGGTCCGGTTCCCGCCGGGCACGTCACTGAAGACGAGCCGGGCGCGCCGGGACGAGCTCCGGGCGGCGCCGGCGGGGGAGCGGCAGCTGCATGCCTGGCGCGCGTCTCGGGCCGCGAGCACGTGCAACCACCGCCGCCACGCCCTGATCCACCTGGTGCGGCTCCTGTGCGGTCGGCGGGCCGCCTTCGACCTGCTCGACCTCGTTCCGTTCCGGCCGCCGCCGGCGGCGCGCGGGCTCGACCGGAGACACATCGATGAGGTGCTGGCGCAGCTCACGCCGGGGTCGAAGACGCAGGCGCCTCGAGCTCATGCCCTGGACGGGGATGCGACCGTCACAGATGGGGCGGATGGGCGCCGAGGACTTCCAGCTCGACGAGGCGATTCCGTACGTGACGGTCCCGCGCGGGAAGGGCGGTCGCGTCGCAGCGGTGACGCTGGTCGGGGCCGGACTGGCGGCTGCGCGAGACTTCGTGGCCGCGGACGCCTGGGGGGCTGGTCGTGCTCCGCGGCCGCGGCCAACAAGGCGATCGGGATCGCGGCGCGAAACCTGGCCGACGTGCGGGACCTGTACGGGCACGTGGACGAGACGACGACGCGGATCTACGCTGTGCCGACGCTGGCGAAGCACCGCGAGGCGATCGGACGGCTGGCGCAGAGGAGCATCAACGCGCTGTGACTACCAACGACTGGCCCGCCGTTGAAATCGCGGCTCGGCAGGCGGGATGGTGTCGAATCGGTGACGCGTGGGTGGGTCCGTGCCCGGTTACAGGCGTGGGGCACACGTCGGTTGAGCCGGGCTATGCGGCGGATGGCGTGTTCATGAGATGCTCCAACCCCGTGTGCATCAGCCCTCGGCAGGGGAAACCCCAGATCAAGCTTGGCCTTGAGAGGTATCTCAATCACAAGGCGAAGCTGCTGGCAGCACTGGCTGGCAGCGCTCCGCAGGGTCCTCGCAAGTGATTGATTCTAAAGCGTGCGCGTGTAGCTCAGTTGGATAGAGCGGCCGCCTCCTAAGCGGCAGGCCCCCGGTTCGAGTCCGGGCACGCGCGCCATCCTACCGTTTCGCCGGTTCCCGCCTAGCGCCAAATATGACGACTAAGCCCGTAAATACGGGCAGTTCTCGTCTTGACCGTTCCGGCCGATTCCCATAGAGTCCCGGATACAACGTGGGACACACGTGGGACAATCCATGGAACGGATGACCGTTGCGCGGGTGCGTTCACTGTCGGCGCCGGGCCGGTACGCCGCCGGGCCGACCCTCTACCTGCGGATCGCGCCGGGCGGCTCGAAGAGCTGGGTTCAGCGGCTCACGATAGACGGCCGGCGCCACGACATCGGCCTGGGCGGCTATCCGCTCGTGACGCTGGCCGAGGCCCGCGACCATGCGTTCGAGAATCGCCGCCTCGTGCGGCAGGGCGGTAATCCGCTCGGCGACAAGCGCCGGGCCAAGGTGCCGACGTTCCGGGAGGCCGCCAAGCTCGCCCGCGACGCCAACCGGGGGCGCTGGCGGAACGCGAAGACGGCGGCGCTCTGGGAGACGTCGCTGGCGACGTACGCGCATCCGGTCCTCGGCGAACGGCGCGTCGATCAGATCGGCCGGGAAGACGTGCTGCGCGTGCTCACGCCCATCTGGACGGCCAAGCCCGAGATCGGCCGCAAGGTCCGGCAGCGCATCCGCGCGACGCTGGCCTGGGCACAGGCTCACGGGCACGTCGAGCACAACGTCGCCGGCGAGGCCATCAACGCCGCGCTCCCGTCGACGCTCGCGCTCAAGACGAACCTGCGGGCGCTGCCCTATCGGGACGTCGCCGCGGCGCTCCAGACCATCGAGGCGTCTCGGGCATCCGTCTCCGCGAGGGCGTGTCTGCGGTTCGTGGTGCTGACCGCCTGCCGGAGCGGCGAGGCGCGGGGCGCGACGTGGAGCGAGGTCGACGTCGAGGCGGGGGAGTGGCGCGTCCCGGCCGCGCGCATGAAGATGGCCGCGGAGCACCGCGTGCCGCTCTCCGATGCGGCGCTCGCCGTGCTGGAGCAGGTGCGGCCGCTCCGCGGGCCGGCCGACCTGGTGTTCCCGTCGCCATTGCGGGCGTCCCGGCCGCTCTCCGACATGACACTGACGAAGGTGCTGCGCGACACCGGGCTGGCGGACCGCGGAACGGTCCACGGCTTCCGCTCGGCGTTCCGGACGTGGGCGGCCGAGCGGACCAGCTTCACGCACGCGGTTTGCGAGATGGCCCTGGCGCACCGTGTCGGCAGTGACGTCGAACGGAGCTACGCGCGGAGCGACTTGTTCGAGAAGCGCCGCGGGTTGATGACCGCGTGGGCGGAATACGTGACCGCCCCCGGGGCCGACGTGGTGCGGCTGCCCGGAGGAAAGAGGGTGTAGCTCACGGAATCTCCTGTGCTACACTTGCGGCAATGCCCGTACGGAACTCTAGCTCGACGCTGTTCACGGTTCGACTCCCGAACGATCTTCTCGACGAGCTTAACGGCCACGTTCCGGTCGGACGCCGCACCGAGTTCGTCCGAGATGCGGTCGTGGCAGCCTTGCGCCGAGCGGGCGGTAATGCGTACCAACAGGGATACCGGGCGGGCGCGACGGATGCACTCGGGCTACAGATCAAGCGCGAACACCGGCAGCGCTGGTGTTCGCAACGGACGCGTGACCTTGTCCAATCTGGCACGCCGCTATTGGAGGCGGAATCCCAGGCCTTCCGCGAATGGACAGTCAAGGTGTTCGATGAGAACAGGGCGCGTCAGAGTGAATGAGGGGGAGACAGCGGCGTGGCGTCTGACGATGATCGACTGTTGACCCGGGCCGAGGTCGAGCGCCGAACCGGCTTGGGCCGCTCCGCCCTATACCGCGCGAGGCGGACGGGGATCGCCTGTTGCCCGGGGCGGGGGGCGAGCGCCGAACCGGCTGGGCCCCCCCCGCCCTATACCGAGCGATGCGTTCGGGGAGGTTCCCCGAGCCGTTGCGAGTCGGGCCGAAGTCGGTCCGCTGGCCGCTTTCCGAAGTGAAGCAGTGGATCAGCAGCCTCGAGCGCAGCCACGGCGACGGCATCCGCCGGACCGCCAAGCAGGGGCCCTGACCGAGGCGATCAGAAGGCTGGTGCGGCCCGTGGCCTCAAGGGCCGGTTAAGGATGGAGCCGTTTCCGACGCCGCTCCGCGTCGAGGCGTTGTTGTAGTCGCCGGGCGGCCCAAGCGGGCCGGGCTGACGGCCTCGATCCGGCCGGCGGGGCCGGCTGCGGCCGGGCCCCAGCCGCCGCCGGGGGCCGCCTCCCAGCCCCCGCCGGCGGGCCGGGGAATCCTCAGCGTCTTGTGGACCGTCGGCCTGAGCGCGTCCAAGCAGCCACCCAATCCGCCGATCCGGCAAACGTGCGACCAAGCCCTGACTGCCGCCACGGGCCGTCCCTGAACTCACGCATCTCCAACACTGCCCGCGCCGCAACGACTCAGGTGTGCTCCTCTGCGTCCAGCTCGGTTAGCGATCTCGTCCAGCTCGTCGGTGACACCGCCGGCTCGTTCGCGAGTAGCTCCGCGTACTCGAAGATCGTCTCGACGTCGATGCCGAGAGCTTGGGCCACGGCCTGGTCCCACGTGTCCCGGACCGCGCACCGGCCGTCCCTGTACTGCGGCGTCTCCTCGTTCTTCGTCAGCTCGTACGCCGCGTTGAGCGCTTCGATCGCTTCTGTTTCACCGGGATCAGGGCAACGCGTCGTCGTCATACCGGATGGCGTGTATACCGGGAACGCCAGCGTTTTACCGCGGTTCCGCAGCGTGGCGATCCGGCCGAGAGTGCTGTTCAGCCAGACCGCCCAAGCTCTCGCCGTGCTGTCGTCGGTTCCCTGTATTGGCTTTCAGCGGGTACCCAGTCCCCCGTCGGTAGTTGTGTCGACGATCGCGGCCAGCCTTCCAGTATTGATGCGCTGGCCCGCGCTCACCAGGAGTCGTCCGCGTATTGCCGACCACCGCGCGTGCGCCTTTTCCGCTGTCGCGATGCGTTGGGTTCCTGTCACGCTAGCGGGGATACTCTTGATCTTCGCGGCGGTGTCCGGCGTCGTGGCTATCGTCCGATGCGCGTCCTCCGCCTTGCTCCGGTAAACGAGGATGTCCACGTCCTCGTTTGGGACCCGGCGCCTTGCGGCCGTCTCCCGGCGCTCTGGGCCGGGACACCGCGTAAATGTGCCGTCTCCCGGCGCCCGCATTGTCACCCCGGGAATGTCGCACATCCGCTTCAGCATCGGGTGGCGGTCGATCAGCAGCGCCGCCTCGTCGAGCTTCAGGTTCCTCCAGCCGGCCGCGCTCCAGTCGCCGTCGCGCATCCGCTCGTTCGAGACCTCGCACCTCTGTCCGTCGATATCCCCGCCTCCGGCGATGGCGTCCGCAAGCGCGTGCGCTTCCACGACGCTTCGGGGGAAGCGGTCCAAGCTCACGAAGGTGGCGCCAGGCCGTCGTTCCGGCCCATTCTCGTTCCGACCACGAGGCTCTCGTTGACCGGGTCCGCCCTGAAGCTCTGGCTCAGGTTCTCCTGGCCCGGTTCGTGGCAGGTCACGACGTAGCGGATGTGGAGCTCGCTCGCGAGCTTCCTGCGTTCCGCCAGTCCCGAGGGTGCCAGCAGAGCGACGGTCGTGATCACCGTCCCGAGGACGCCCCTCTCGAGATCCATCGCGAGCAGCCCGAGCGCGATGTAGAGCGGTCGGGTCGTGGTCTTCTCGCTGAACCCAGCGTACTCCGGCAGCTTGTTCTCCAGCTCCTCTTGGGACTTGTCGATTCGCTCCCGGATCGCGCGCTGCACCTCGGTGCCGAACTTCGCGCCGAGCTTCTCGCGCGTCACGAACGGCGGGTTCGTCAGAACCACGCGGGCCTTGAGCGCCCGCTCCGTCGCTTCGCGGGGGGCGAAGCTGTTCAGCTCGTCGTCGAAGAAGTCATCCTGGCCCGCGTCCGTCTTTCCCCCTTGGTGCGCCAGCACATCGGGCTGCCGCAGCAGCTCCAGCGACCCTGCCGCGGCCGTTCTTCGGTCTCTCTGGGGGCCGTAGGGCATCGTCTGGAGCCCCATCCGCGCGTACTGCACCCGCGCGTCGCCGATCATCAGCATCGCGCCCGCGAGCTGAATCGAGACGGGGTTGACATCTAGTCCGGTCAGGGCGTCTTCGACGATGCGGCGGTGCATGCGACTCAGCACTGCGTCTGTGGCGCCGTTGTCCCGCGCCTTCCACTTGATGGCGGTGAGCCACGCCTGCAGCAGCGTCCCGCTGCCGCACGTCGGGTCGAGCGCACGCAGTCGGCTGACGGTCTTTCCGTTCGCGAAGTTCGTCTCGTCGGTGGCGTGGAGCGCCAGTCCCGCCAGCAGCGCGCCGGCCTCCGGCCGCGTGAAGTACGCGCCGTCCGACGCCCGGTCGTGCATGATGCGGTTGAAGAGCTCGCCCGCGTAGTCCGCGCCCGCCGTCGCGTACTGCTCCGCGGCGTCCCGCGATTGCTCGATGATCCCGGCCACGGCGGCGTCGAGCATCGCCGTCTTGCGCCCCGCCCGCGTCACGTCGCACAGGACGTCCCGTGCGATCCTGAAGACCGGCTCGTAGTCGTGCTGCAGGATCCGGTTGAACGCCCGTTCGAGGTTCTCGGCCGGTCTCGCGCTCGCGCCGATCTCCGCCAGCGGTTCGACCTCGATGCTGTGCAGTCCCTTGCCGGCCTCCAGCCGGGTCTGCACCAGCACTGCCACCGTCAGCACCAGCGCCGCCACCATGCAGGCGTTCCCTTGCTCGCCCCTCGCTGCCGTCGTGCGGTCCATCTTGAGCAGTGCCGCGAGTTGCTCCTCGAGGTCGTCGGCCTTGAGCTTCCCGGCGGCTCGCTCGACTGTCGAGTAGAGCACGTCCATGTGCCGCTCAGACTCGGTCTTGAGGCCGCTATTCCGCAGGACCCGCATGCGGATCGACCGGCCGCGCTCGTTGTTCTCGAGGATGCATCCAAGCAGGCCGTGGCTGGCCGGCGTTTTCCCGCCGCCCGCTCTCGCGGGTTCCCGGCGCACTGGCGCGCGCAGGAACACCGTGTTCTTGTTCCGGCCCTTCCGCTTGTCCACGATCGCCCCGCTCAGGAGGGTGCGCTGCGCCTCCGCGATGGGGGCGACCGGGTAGCGGTCGTCGCTCTCCCGCCGTTCCTGGGCGGCGCTCACGTCGACCGGAGCGACCTTCGGCTTCGATCGCCGGCGGCAGTCGGCCACCCAGGTGCTTCGGGGCTTTTCCGGCAGGCTCTCCTCGCTTTGGGTCTTCGTGACCTCCGTCACCTTGTCCGCTACTCGTTCCAGCAGCTGGGCCACGGTCTTCTTCCTGTCCGCCTCCGCGAGCGCGTTCTCGATCACGCCGTCGCGTCCGATGGCGACGTACGTCTTCACGCCTTCCGGTTCGCTGGCGGTGAGCAGGTGGTAGCCGGTCTTCTCGGCGCGGCCGTTCCCGCTGGGCTCGTAGATTTTCAACAGGTGCTGCAACTGGTCCTCGATGCGGGCGTCATGGGCTCGGAGCGCCTGCAGGATTTGTCCCAGCTCCTTGAACTGGTTCTCGCTCGTTCGGCTCTCGAGCCACGCCTCGGCGTCCTCGTCGGGCGGGATCTCAAGCGGGACGAGGATAAGGCCGATGTTCTTGGCCTTGCTGCGGCGCATGACCCGCCCCACGGCCTGGATCACGTCGATCGGGCCCTTCCGCGGCTCAATGAACGCGATCGCCGCGAGGTCCGGCGTGTCGATCCCTTCGCCGAAGATGCCGACGTTGCTGATGCCGACCGGGTTCTCGGGGTCGGCCCCGGCCAGCTTTGTCAGCGCCGTGTGGCGCGCCCCGGCGCGGCTCTTGGCGTCCCGGTGGTGCACCTCGTAGCGCTTCGCTGGCCCGTCCGTTCCCTGGCCCGTCACGCTGGCGATGTGCTTCCGCACCGCCGGGTCGTTGAGTTCCTCCGCCATCTCCCGCGATGTCTTCGTCCGGTTGCAGAACGCGATGCTCGACGGCACCGCCAGCTTCTCCCGGCCCTCGCGTTCGTCGATCCCCGCAGCGAGTGCCGTGCCGTACGCGATCTGGCGGACCAGAATCGACGTCGATCGGTCTCCGCTCTTCTTCGACGATCCGGCTTCGGCTTCCTTCTTCTTCGCGTCCCGAGCGTGCTTCCTCGCGCGCTTGTCGGCGAACTCGTAGCTCTCGTTATGGGGCACGACCGCGGCGATCCGGTAGTCGGTGAGCGCTTCCTGCTCGACCGCCTCCCGGTGTCAGCGGTCACGTAGAAGTGAAGGAATCTCGACACCGGACGTGTTCCGGTTCGTCGTGTGGGTTTCGTCCGGGTACTTGAGTACCAACAACAACAATGAGGCTGTGGGCGCTTGTGCGAAAC
>MKWU01003913.1_pt1 | contig 18556 bp, 14 predicted proteins | sample 809101 | NCBI WGS metagenome assembly MKWU01 (sample SAMN05860141, study PRJNA318959) | sponge metagenome | host: Aplysina aerophoba | place: Slovenia: Piran, Adriatic Sea, Gulf of Piran | collected 2013-05-07
CGCGTGGGCGGTGCCTCACGCGCCGAAACGCCGGGCAATGGTGCTCCTGGTCATACCGGCGCGAACGGCGAGCGTCGGTCCGGGTGGTTTCGGTGAGGGACGGTGCCTTTCCACGGCACACGGTACGTAATCAGGATCTCCCTTCACACTGGCAGGCGTAATCGAGTGCCAGCAACAGTTCCGAAAACAGATGCAACGCTGGCACCTCTCGTCTCGTGGTCACGGGGGGCTGCAGCCGCGTCTCTTCCAGTGACTATTGCATGCTTCATGCCGGGCGGGTCAAGCAGTTAATTGTCCACCCCCCGTTCGATTTTTCTTTCCCTCCCGAGGTAGTCCTGGACTCGCCAACCATCTTGTAGCGAGCCCGGCAATTGTTCGCAGTGGCGGTCGAAGCCCGGCCAGCGAGCCATCGTCGTCGACCGATTCGAGTGACAGAATTCGGACGGAAACTGCTGGAACGGGGCCGTGCTCGGTGCGGGAATGACGGCGTCGCGGTTTGGTCTCGGTGGCTATTCCCACTCGGTCGTGAACCGGGCGAGCTCGGCTGTCAGGTGTTCGGCCATCGTGCGCACCGCCACCGTCGGTAACCGTTCGGAGGAATGGATGAAAGTCAGATTCAGGGAAGCGAGCACCTCGTTCTCAATGGGGCCCGCCATCAGCCACCCGCTGGCGAGCGCCTTGACGAATCCGAGCCGCGTGTAGAAGGCGATGCCGCCGCCGTCGAGCAGGACCTGGTTCACGAGCGCAGGTGCGTTGGAAACAATCGCCGGCTCGTGCGCCTGCTTGAACAAGTCCATCTCCCGGCCCAGGAACATCGGTACTGTCATAAATTGAACTGGGGAATCCTTTCAAATCAGGACAGTGCGCGCTCTACGACCCTCGTTGAGAGTCAAGATGATAGTAGGCGAAGGTCACACGCGGGGTGAGATCATTCAAGCCGAGCGTCCGGGTATGAAACTTTGCAGCCCAACCTACAGTCTAACCAGTCAGCCCCCAGCAAACGGGCTCGCTCGGACAATCCCGGCGAGCGTCATGCTACGGGAGCCCGAGCGGTTAGAAGGGGATTTTCCAGAAGACCCCGATCGAGGGGATACCGGCCTCATCTATCGCATAGTGGAGTCCGGTATTGCGCCTCTTGATCGGCGGCGCAAAGTCGCTCAGAGCTTGGGCCGTCCGCTGCTTGTTCCACCACCAGATAGCGACGCCGACGACGGCTAACCCGCCCAGAACGGCCGCAGCCGCACCCCAATCGGGATCGCCCGAACTCGATCCGCGGTGGCAGTGATACCCGCCCGTGGCGGTCTCCCGATGGCATCCGTCCTGATTGAGTCCCCCGCCATGACCGTATGCCGGCGCAGCCGGGGCGGCGAGGCAGAGCGCCAGCGCCGCTACTGCTGTCCGGTTCACTTTGGATTGTGGCAGTGGTACCCGCCGGTCTTGTGATTGTGGTGACAGCCGGAAGAATTGGTGCCGCCACTATGCGCTTGTACGGGGATTGTATACCACACAAGGAAAGCGACCGTTGCCGCCATCGCCAGTATCTTCATGATTATCGTGGCCTCCATGGAAAAACAGCTTCCCACTGCCATGTTCGCATGTTGATGCCGAAAGAACAAGGCGTGGCTCAAGCTGTTAGGTCGCGCAAACAAAACGTTCGGGTATGAATAGAAGTCGTTGAGATTGACGACCCGGCCGGATCGTGGGACGATCACAACTTCGGATCATGCAGAAATAGGGGCACGGATGAAGGCGGTGAACCTAGACTGGATGCACTCGACTTGGGAAGATTATGAGTCGGTGAGCGGGCACGGGGTGTACGTAATCTGGTCTGACGGCGGACATAGCCTCGTTCCCTATGCGGTCTACGTGGGTCAAGGTGACGTAGCTGATCGGATTGCCAACCACGTCAAAGACCCCAAAATCCGCAAGCACACCAAAGATGGTGACCTCCTTATAGCGTGGGCATCCGTACCCGAATATTACCGCGACGGGATCGAGCGGTACTTAGCGGATAGACATTCTCCTGTTGAAGGAGATCGACATCCGGAAGCTCAACCGATTCGCGTGAATGATTATTAGGGCGTATCGAAGGGAATATAATGGAAACGCCCTCAATGAGCTCATCTGTCGCCTCGATGAGTTGCATGAGTCGATAATGGGTCCACATGGCGGAGCTGGAACGTCTCGTCCCCGTCTGCGCGGACGAGGCCTGCCACGACCGCGCGACGCTGGATGCGCTTGCCGGGGGTTACGACGTGATCAACATCAAGCTCGACAAGGCCGGCGGCCTTACCAAAGCGCGCGCACTTCGAGAGGATGCACGAGCGCGGGGCTTCGACATCATGGTGGGGTGAATGATCGCGACCTCGCTCTCGATGGCCCCGGCACTGCTGGTGGCGGACGGCGCTGCCTTCGTCGATCTGGACTGACCATTGCTGCTCGCCGAAGACCGCGACCGCGGGCTGCGCTACGACGGTGCCCTGGTCCATCCGCCGAGTCCCGACGTGGGGGGGGTCGAGGACGCAGCGCTGCCCCCGCAGGGCGAGGAATACGACATCGCTCACTCTTACCCGGGCATCGCACGCTCATCGTCCGAGACCGGCTCTTCGGCGCAGCCGTCTCATGCGCATGTCCTTGATCGCCTCGGGCGTTCCGTCGTGGAACGAGTCGAACCACTTGTCCAGCGGGACATCCACCGTGCCGTAATTGCAGTCCAGATGGCGATGGTGCAGCTGGTGGTGAAACTCCCCCAGTGCGAGCCGACCCTCGCCCCGGACCTGGAGATCGGCAAACCCCGAGTGCGAGGCGAGCGGATTGAGCGCTTGGGCCTGCATGTGGAACAGCATGAGCAGGGGATTCGAAGGCACCACGAGATGGATGAGGATGGAGCTGAAGTAGAGCAGGTGCTCCAGCGGGTGCATCGAGATGCCGCTCCAGGGACCCGTGTCGACGTTTCGATGGTGCAGGGAATGGGCCATGCGGTAGAGCGGGCGCCAGTGCAGCAGGCGGTGTATCCAGTAGAAGTGGAACGACAGCCATAGCGGAGTCAGCACGAACAGCAACGCCAGAGCGCCAGGGCTGCTCGCCCAATCGAGCGTCGGCAGATACCCGTTGGCATGGGCCCATAGATACACGACTTCATAGGCGCTCCAGATGGGTACGCCGCTTGCCAAGGTCCAGAACATGTTGTCCAGCACCTGATCGCCCCACGTGAACCTGCGATGCCTTCTCTCGGCACCGGGTTTCATGAAGCGGCGCTGCGCGTCCTGTTTCCTGAACGTATGGAAATAGAGATGAAGGCTGCCGGCAAGGACGACCGTCAATACAAGATTGCGCAGGAGAATCTGGGCGATCCACCCGAACTCGAAGGTGACACTGCGTTCCAATGCTGGGTGGAGAAAGATCCAGGTCAGTGTGGCGCTTCCAAGCACCAATACTGTCATGGAGAGTCGCAGCCAGGATTTCGCAAACCACCGGACGATCGCGCCTGGTCTCGGCGGCAGCTCGAACAATGGCGAATTCGCGATCGGGAGAGAGGGATGCCAATTCCATTGTGGGTTCGTTGCCGGGCTCACTCCGACCGATGGCTCACTCGCAGATGCGTTCCTCGACATGACCGTGCTTCCTTTTCCACTGTGGTTTTGCTGCCGGGTGCCCTTTCGCTCCGCCGGTTCGCTCACAGGTGCCTTCCTCGACATGATGGCCGGTCCCTGGTTCGCGCCCACCTCATGTCTGCTTCGCCAACCCCTCCTGGAGTTTCTAATACTCCTCCGGCACCATCCCGACGGTCTGCCCGCGGCCCGGATATCCACGCATGGGGCCGGTCCCGGTGCCGTGACAGCACCGACATCTCAGCCGCGAATGGCGGCCCCCTTCGAATAGGCGCGGTCCAGTCTTTGTGAGAACTGACGGAGTTCCACCTTCAGGTGCGAGGTGAGCGTCGTCGCCGCAACGGTGCTCACCTGGTTCTTCGGGACCACGAGGGCCATCTCGAGACTGGAAAGGCGCGCGTCGTCGACAGGAACCGCGACGATCCGACCCTCCGTGATCTCGTCCAGGAACCCAACTGCGGTAAAGAGCGCAATCCCCATCCCGGTCAGAATGAAGCTCTTCGTCAGAGCGAGGGTGTTCGACGTGACGACCGGGGAAGTCCGCTCGCGAAGGGCCTGCACGTCCTCTCCGAGGATCGAGTCGACCGCCGTTGAGTGGTACTGGTAGATGAGGGGGTGTCCTTCGCACTGATCGAGGGTCACCATCGATTTCCGGGCGAGGGGGTGTTCCGGGTGCATCAGCACCTGCAGGGGCGTTCGGATCCGTTCGACCACCGAGGCGCCCGCCCGCCCGGTGTCATGGAACCCGAAGCCGATGTCCGCCTCTCCGCGGGAAACGTGACCGATGGTGGCCCCGGGGTCGGCGGACCGAACGTGCATTTCGACCAGCGGGTGGGCGGCGTGGAAGCGTACAAGCGCCTGCGGGAGGAACTGCACGGTCATGCTGTCCAACGTGAGGATCCGAACGGTGCCCGTGATCCGTCCACGCCGCGCATCGATTTCGCTTCGCATCCGAGCAAAGTCCTGGAGAGTGACGCGGCAGTGGCGGAAGACGATTTCGCCCGCCTCGGTGAGTTTCATCCCGGTCCGGCGCCGCTCGAACACTGGCTCTCCGATCAGCTCCTCGAGGTTCAGGATCTGGCGGTTGACTGCGGACGCGGAGACGTGGAGGCGTCTCGAGGCCTTTCGGATGGTGCCGAGCTCGGCTACGGTCGTGAAGTACCGGAGGATCGCTGCGTGCATGAGCAAGGGTCTAACGTCGTGTCCGTCTTCCGGTCACCGACAATGGGGGAAGCATCCTCGCGCGGTTGTGTCTTCGACACATTGGCGTCGTGTGCGCCCTTGTGCGCATCGAATCGGGCAGGCTTCGCGATTTTCATGAATCCGCCGGCAGGCAACCAGGACTAAGGATGGGCTTGATAGCCGGTCGAACCGGTATTGGTGTCGTCGGCCCGGGTTTCCGGTTCGTCGCCCCGGTACGCGTCCAGCTCGATGACATTGCGGTCGTCCTTTCGGATAGCCCTATTGCAGGCGCCGCACGGACGACAGCTGACTTGCGATGTCGGCGAAAGCGGCCTCGAGATTCTCCGGCGTCGAGTTGTTCAGGAAGACGTAGGACGTTGCTGCGTCGGGGGTCTCGCTGGAGCACGCGCGCAGAGAATCGGCGAACGCGGCGTTGATTTGCCGGGGATGCACCGCCGCGATGACGAACACCTCGGAGCCGGCAGCCTTCGCCGCCGCGCACGCGTCGAGGCGGGCTATTCCCGCCGTGCTGTCCTCGCAGGCGCGCTTTCTCCCGGCCCCCATGTCACAGTACGTGTCCTCGCCGTCGGTGAGGAGCACCAACGCCTTTCGGGTGTCCGGGTTGGCCATCGGGTCCACGGGATGTACGGGATCATCCCACGTCGTTTTCCACCTGGCGTCAAGAAGGCGTTGTCCCCACGAAATCCCCAGGGCGGAATAGGTCAAGGTCCCGACCGCAGCGAGCTCGTCTATCGCGGCGTCAATCCGGGCCCGGTCGGACGTGAGTGGCTGGATCGTCGGGAAGGCCTCTCCGCAACCAAATTGCGGGGGCTGGACGTATTGCCAGTTGGGTGCTGTGGACGACGATTGCTCCTCGCTCTGTGCGTAGCAGTAGTTCAACCTTCGGTCTGGTGGGGACTCGGTCAGGCACTCGTAGCCGGTCCCATACGGGGCTGCAAAGAAGGCTTCGGCGAACGGTACTTCGTCGGGCGGTGACAGGAGGTTCGTGATTGCGGGGAGCCCTGCATGGGTCCGTGGTGGCGTCTGGCGGTGTTCGTCGAGGCAGCCGAACCAAGGCTCAGGTGGGCTTGTCGGGAGGGCGTGGTCCGCCGCCGGGGCAGAGCACGACCGGTTGCGTCCACACGAGTAGATTGCGCTGTAGTGCCGGCTTGCCGGGTATCGTGCCCATCCGGCGCGCTCCCACTCGTCTCGGGTCTCGGGGTCGAGACGCACGGTCATGTGCCAGGGGACGACGCCGACCGCGACCTGGTTGTCGACGCTTGGCCGGAGGATCTCGACCAGGTTCGCGGCAGCGCGTTTGACGATCGCGATCCGCATGTCGTCCGGTTGTCTGCACCGGCTGCGTGTATCGACGCAGTACTCCATCGACTGGCTGATGTCGATGGCCAGGACCACCTCAATCGGGTTCACGGTGCGTTCCACCAGCGCCTGGACCCGGATGGTCCGGTCCGTTTGTGAGTCCGCAAGGAACGCGAGCTGTTGGGAGAGCAATCCCCCTCCCAGGTCTGCTTCGGCGGATACGTCGACGGTCCGCATCGCGCGGTCCGGAATGGTGTCGATGACGAGAGTATCCACCGCTTGCGCATTGCGCTCGGGGGACAGGTGCGAGAGGTTGATGAGAACGAAATTGCGGGCGACGGACGCGAGTACGTCCCGGAGGTCCGTGTCTGAAATGGTAGGGTCCTGGTTGAGGAGCCGGCCCATTTCGATCGTCGCGGCGACGGCGGCGGCGTCGGACGCCGACTTCAGCGTGTCTCGCTGGTCCACCAGCCACAAATGGTCGGTGACGAGCGCGACTCCGCCCAGCGTCATGACTGTGACAGCCACCGCCGCGAGCCCGGTTGCCCCGGCTCGAGCGCTCCTGGCGAACGTCCAAATCGAGTTCAGTCGCGCTGGTGCACGAGCCACGCGTGGTCGATGAGGCGTGCGGCCCCGCCGACGCTCATCAGGGTCACGCAGGCTGCGGCGATCGCTGTTGCGCCGGCACGGGCTTTCCTGCACGAAGCAGGTCAAGCGACTGAATCCCTTTTCGGGGATCCTTTCGATCATTTCGACGTGTTCCTCCCTTGCAGATTCCGGACGCGGCATCTCGTTCAAGGAATGGCAGGGTTTGTTGAAAAGCGGCATGGCGCCGCCTAAGTGGTCGCACCGCTTGTGGAGCCGGTCGTGCCGGTCGTTCCTGTGGTTCCGGTCGTGCCGGTCGTGCCGGTCGTGCCGGTCGTGCCCGTCGTTCCTGTGGTACCGGTCGTGCCCGTCGTTCCTGTGGTACCGGTCGTGCCGGTACTTCCGCCGGTTCCGCTCATCGTCCCGGCAATCCGCTTACCCGCGTTGCCGATCGCCGTCGAAATCTGTCCTTCGAACGTGACCAAAGCGGTCCCGATTCCGACGGCGATGACCCCGACAAGGATCGCGTATTCGAGGGCGGACACCGCCCGGTTCGTACGGGCGAAGCGGCGAAATCGCCGCCACCACCTCTTCACTTGCGTCAAATTTGTCATCCTGGTCTCCAGAAGCTTGGTCTGCGTTGCAGCGCCGGTTTGTCGAGAATTTCCGCCCGGGGCGGCGCCTTCGTACCGAGATTGCTTTCGTGAGCGAAGATGCCTCCGTGCCGCTATGCTGCGGTCGCCTCGTCGGTTTGGTGCACGAGCTGAGCGATGAGGGACCGGACCCGGGCGACGGCTTCAGCGGGACTCCGTCGGGCTTCGGACTTGAGCAGATCGGCGATGCAGGTCCCGAGTGTCTCCATCTCCTCTTTTCCGAATCCACGTGTTGTCACCGCCGCCACCCCGAGACGAAGGCCCGTCCACCGTGCGGGGTTCGAGGGATCGAACGGAACCGGGTTGGCATTCGACGTGATCCCGGCGCGAGCGAGCGCGCGTTCGGCTTCTTTTCCAAGGAGCCCGACTGCTGAGAGATCGAGCAGCACCATGTGCGTGTCGGTCCCGCCGGCAACGATGTCAAGATCGTTGTCGGCGAGGACCTTGGCGAGTGTCCGGGCGTTCTCGACGACACGCCGCCCGTAGTCTCCGAACTCCGGTCGAAGGGCCTCGCCGAGGCACACTGCTTTGGCCGCAAGCACATTCGAGTGAAGGCTTCCCTGCACGCCGGGGAAAACAGCCGATTGAAGGCGGTCGGCGAACTGGAATCGCGCGAGGATGAGGCCGCCTCGGGGTCCCCGAAGCGTCTTCGTCGTCGTGCCGCTCACGATGTCAGCGTGCGGAAGTGGAGACTCGTGTGCTCCGGCGGCGACGAGCCCCGTGATGTGCGCCATGTCGACCAAGAATGTCGCTCCGACGGCTTGGGCGATCTTCGCCATGCGCGCGAAGTCGATTGTGCGTGGGTAGGCGGAACCACCTGCGATCAGAAGTGCCGGATGCACCTCCTGGGCACGCGCCTTGATCTCGTCGTAGTCGAGGAGGCCGGTTTCTCGGTCCACGCCGTAGTGATGCGACTCGAACCAGCGCCCTGAGAGGTTCGCCCGGGCGCCGTGGCTCAAGTGTCCCCCCGCCGCGAGGCCCAGACTCAAGACCCGGTCTCCGGGCTCGAGCAGCGCGAAGAACACGGCCTGGTTCGCCTGCGTCCCCGAGTGGGGCTGCACGTTTGCGTAGGGCGCGCCAAAAAGAGACATCGCCCGATCGATCGCGAGCTGCTCCACGACGTCGACGTACCTGCCGCCGCCGTGGAAGCGTGCTCCGGGGTAGCCTTCCAGGGTCTTGTTGCCCATCTCGTGCCCGAGCGCTTCGCGCACCGCATGGCTCATGATGTTCTCCGAGGCGATCAGCTCGATTTCGTCGTGCTGACGGCGTGCCTCGTTGTCGAGCGCATCGCGCACTGCGGGGTCGGTGTCGGCGAGGGAGCGCGAGGCGTGCACGGTGGATTCGTCGGAGGTGCGCATGGTCTGGTTCAGCCGATCCCGAGCAGCGTGCGCGGCAGGAACAGCGCGAGCTCGGGCACGTAGGTGACGAGCAGGATCACCGGGAGGTACCCGGCGAGCAGGAACTTGAATGTCGGCCCCAGCATCTCGGGCAGCGTCGCCTTGCCCACGGCGCCCGCGAGATAAAGGAGCGGGGCGCAAGGGGGCGTGATGTTCCCCGCGGCGATGTTGACCCCGACGATGGCGGCGAAGTGGATGGGGTGGATCCCGATCTCGGTTGCCACCGGAAGCAGCACGATGGCGGCGAGGATCGATCCCGAGGCGTCGTCGACCACCATCCCGATGGCGAGCAGGATGACGTTGATGAGCAGCAGCAGGACGAGCTTGTTGTCCGAGAGGCTGGTCAGCCAGAGCGCGATCTCCTTCGGGATCTGCTCGAGGACCATGGCTCGGGTCATCACGAAGATGAAAAGGAGGATGATCATCACCGTCGCCGTGACCGCGGCGCCCCGCACGATCACGTCGGCTGTGTTTTGGAGATTCAGCCTTCGGGTGATGAAGCCCAAGGCCACGGCGTAGGTGAAGCAGACCGCCGCGGCTTCGGTGGGGGTGAAGATCCCGCCGTAGATGCCGCCGAGCATGATGGCAGGCAGGATGAGGGCGGGGATGCCGCGTACGGTATGCGTGCGCGCATTGGCCGCGAATTCCTTGAACGTGCCGCTTGTGGCGACCCGGATGTCGTACTTCCGCAGGTGGTGGAAGTTCAGCAGGCTGAACAGGACGACGAGCACGAACGCCGAGCCCACGGTGGAAAGGAAGCATGCAGTGACCGGCAGGCGTCCTGCCAGGGCGAAGAGGATCATGGGAATAGACGGCGGCACCAGGATGGTGAGCACCGAGGAGACGGCTACCAGGGACGCGACGTAGCCCCGGGGGTATCCCTCCTCCGACATTCGCGGGATCATCACGCTGCCGATTGCCGCAATTGCGGAAGAGGCACTCCCGGACATGGCCCCGAAAAGGGCACACGCGACGATGGTGACGACCCCCAATGCCCCCTTGATGTGGCCCACGAAGGCGTTGATGAGGTTGACCATGCGGTCGGAGATACCGCTCGGGATCATGACCGCGCCCGTCAGGATGAAGAGTGGGAGCGCGAGCAGTGCGAAGCCGCCCGCCTGCCAGAAGGCATACGGGAGCAGGAAATCAAGATCGCGTCCGGTCAGGTAGCCGAACCCGAAGGCAACACTTCCGAACGAGAACGCGATCGGGACGTCGACCAGGATGAAAGCGAGGACGACGAGGATGGCACCGGCAAACAACAGCATGTTTCGTGCTCCCCAACAGGCCTAGGCGGGTTGATCCCCGGCGGTCGCGTCGTGGGCGTTCGGTGGTTCGGGGTTGGCGATTGCGCGCCACAGTTGGGCGACGAACAGGAGCGTCGCGATGGCGAATCCGAACACCATCGAGCTGATCCACACGGTGGTGGGCCAGCTCAGGTACGTGCTGCTTCGTCCGCTCTCGGCGGTCTTCAGCCAGTACAGGACCGAGAAGTAGAGGAAGACGCCCGAGCTGAGGGTGCACAGCGCGAGCTTGAAGATCTCGAGCGCCTTGTGCGCCATCTGACTTTGAAGGAAGAGCTGCACGACGCCGCTCGAGATGTGCTCGCGCGTTCGGGTGATGTGGACGAGGCCGAGAAAGTAGATCCAGAGCCCGAGCAGCACGGTCACTTCCTCGAAGCCGAGGAAGGGCGCGACGAAGACGTAGCGCATGATGATCTGGAAGACCATGAGGCCCGCGAGCGCGAGGCAGAAGAAGATGATGAGCACCCGCTCGAGCCGCACGAGGACGTTGAGCACGGTCGACATGGCGGTTTTCCCCTGAGCCTGGAACGACCGGGACTGCGGTGCCCGGTCCGGTCCGGTCCGGCGCAAAGGCTTGCGCCGGACCGTAAGCGCGTTTCGCGTCAGAGCCCGAGTGCCGCGCGCACCGCGGCCATCGTCTCGGCGCCGACCTGTTCCTCGACCCAGGGCCACTCGGTGTCGTAGACGATCTGCTTCGCCGCCGCGAGCTCCTCGTCGGTCAGGTAGTGCACTTCCATCCCGGCGTCCTTCATCGCCTGGATGGCTCTGTCGTCGATGGCTTTGAACTCGGCCCAGGCGACGGTGACGGCGTGGTCGACCGCGCTCTGGATGGTGTTGCGGTCGGACTCGGAGAGCCCGTTCCACCAATCCAGGTTGGCGAGCCAGAATGAGTAGCCGCAGATGTCGGACGTCCGCACGTAGTGGTCGTAGACGTCGGCCATGGTCGCGACCGTAGGGGCGTCCTGGAACGCCGCACCGTCGACGGTGCCGAGCTGCAACGCCGTGTAGAGCTCGGAGAACGGCATGGGCACCGCGGAGAAACCGAGCGCCTCGAAGCGGGTGATCCCGATCTTGATCGGCGGCACGCGCAGCTTGAAGCCCGCCGCGTCGCCCGGGAACGCCGTGGGAGCGTCGACGCCTTTGCGCACGGCAACGCCGTACATGCCGTCGGGCAGGATCCCGGCGAGGTGCATGTTGAGATCGGGGAAGACGGAATTCCAGAACCCGGCCATCGCCCCGCCCGGCTTGTACGTCTCGACGCACTCCTCCCAGGTGCCGGCGGTGTAGCCGAGGGTGGCGAGATCGAGGCGCGCGTCGAACTCGCTCGCGTTCCAGGTCTGGGTCATCTGGATCCCGCCCTGCATGGTCTGCTCGAACAATCCGACCCAGTCACCGAGGTCGCCACCTGGATGGTGCTCGACCTCGATCTCGCCTCCGGAGAGCTCTTCGAGCTTTTCGATGAAGGCGCGCGAGGCGACGTTCTGGATGTTCTGGGCGTCCATCACGTTGGCGAGGATGAAGTCGGTGCCGGCCTGGGCGGGTGCCGCGAGGGGCAGTGCAGTGAAGGCCAGCAGCAGGGCTTTGGCGGTGCCCGCCGAGGTCAGACGTCGAATGGTGGTCTTCATGATGGGTCTCCTGCGGTGGAACGGACCGGGTCTCTAACCTCCGTCGAGGCCGGAGGGAACGGATCCTGGATATCGACCAAGGTCCATATGTTGGACTCTTGTTTTAATTATCAGCGATGCTAAACGTGTTCCAGACCCAGAGTCAAAGGGGCCGGATCCCTGCTTTCGGAGGGACGTGTGGGGGGAGTTTGCGATGGACGCCGGCGGGCGCGCCGGCGTGCGAGAGGGCCTAGGCTGGCCCTCCTTGGGCGCGGTCGGTGGTGCCGTATCCGATGCGGCGAGATATCGTCGCTGCCGCCTCCATCACCGCTTGGGCGTTCGCATCGAGGATGGACGGGTCGTAGCGATAGCTCGGAATGGTCGAGCACACGGATGCGACCACAAGACCCAGGTGATTGCGGATCGGTGCGGCGATCCCGTGGATCCCCAAGGACTGCTCCTGGCGGTTGAGGGCGTAGCCCTGTCGGGCGACTTCCTTGAGGTGGGCCCTTAGGGTGCGCCGGGAGGTGATGGTGTGCTGGGTCAGCGGGGTCATCGGCAATCGGCGGATGGTGTCGCTCTGCTCGGTCGGAGGCAGGAACGCAAGAATGGCCTTGCCCACCGCGGAGGCGTAGAGCTGCGAGGTCGACCCGATTCTGTCGGTCGGGCCGACCGCGAGCCCACTTTCGACGAGGTCGATGTACACCGCCCGCAAATCGTCGTGGACGGCCAGGGCCACCGCTTCACCCGTAACGTCCCGCAGTCGGACGAGCTCGTCCCGGGCGATGTCTCTGATATCGAGATCTTCGAGCACCTGATAGGCAAGGCTCAGCAGGCCGAGGCCCAGGTGGTAGGTGCGATCGGTCTCCTGGTAGCGCACGAAACCCTCGGCCATGAGCGCCTTGAGCATGCGGTGCAAAGTGGCCTTGGGGAGCCCGGTGGTCTCCTGCACTCGGGCGAACGCAGGGGCGCGGTCTTCGCCTGCGATTGCGCGCATGACCGAGATCCCCTTGGTGAGGGCGGCGGTGCCGGGGACAGCATCGGCGATGACGACTGTGTCTTCCCCAGGTTGGTTGGATTCCGTAGTGCTCAATGGAAGTTTTCTGGTGCTATTATTTGGTCTTGTGTTTCACATTATGGATTGAATCGGAGTGCGATCGATCCCTGGACGCGAGGCGACTCCTGTCACTTGCGAGTTGATCCGATGGACTCAATTCATCGCTTCGAAGTGAGACGAATGGCACGGTCGGCATCCAAAGAGCCGCGGAACCGAGGTCAGCGCGGCATTGTAGGTTCGCGTCCGGCGTTGCGCCAACGGCGACCCAGCGCATGCGCGAGGCTTCCTGGTCTCTCCCTGTGACACCGTGCAAGGCTGCTCCAGCTTGCGACTGGCCGCCTCAGCGCTCAGCGCCCATCTTGGCTGGAGACGGACATGGCGAGATGCCGCGCCCAGCGACTGTCCCTTGGAAGCATCGCGTTTCGGTGACGTAGCTCCGAGTAGCGAACATGCTGATCGGCGTACCCAAGGAGACCAAGGATCATGAGTACCGGGTAGGGCTCACCCCTGACAGCGTGAACGAGGCGGTGCTGCACGGGCACGACGCCATCGTGCAAAGCGGGGCGGGGGCCGGCATCGGTGCAGACGACGAGGACTACGCCGCCGTCGGGGCAACCATTGTCCCGAATCCGGAAATGGTGTTCGCTCGCGCGGAGATGGTCGTCAAGGTCAAGGAGCCCCAGCCCGAGGAGCGCGCGATGCTCCGCGAAGGACAGGTCCTCTTCGCCTATCTCCACCTCGCCCCCGATCCGGGTCAGACCACGGACCTCGTCGCGAGCGGGGCCGTGTGCATCGCGTACGAGACGGTCACCTCGCCGGCGGGCGGCCTTCCCCTCCTCGCCCCGATGTCAGAGGTGGCGGGACGGCTCTCGATCCAGGCCGCCGCGCATGCCCTCGAACGGATCAACGGCGGAAAGGGAATTCTGCTCGGCGGTGTTCCCGGGGTGCTGCCTGCAAAGGTGGTCATCATCGGTGGCGGGGTGGTCGGCGCCCACGCGGCTCACATCGCGATCGGAATGGGCGCCGACACCTGGATCATCGACCGCTCTTCGGACGCGCTCAAGGCGCTGTGGCGCCAGTTCGGTCGGCAACTGGACACGGTGTACTCCACCCGCACCGCGATCGAGCGCCACGTCACGGACGCGGACGTTGTAATTGGCGGGGTGCTCATCCCGGGGGCAGCGGCCCCGAAGCTCGTCACCGCCGACATGGTCCGCCGCATGAAGCCGGGCTCGGTGGTCGTCGACATCGCCATCGACCAGGGCGGCTGCATCGAGACCTCGCGCCCGACGACCCACAGCGATCCGACCTTCATCGTCGACGACGTGGTCCACTACTGCGTCGCGAACATTCCCGGGGCGGTACCGCGCACGTCCACGTTCGCACTCAACAACGCGACCCTGCCGCACGTGCTCGCTATCGCGGACAAGGGCTGCCGGCAGGCCCTTGCCGACGACCCCCACCTTCGCAACGGCCTCAACGTGTGCGCCGGGGCGGTGACGTGCAAGGCGGTCTCCGATGCGCTCGGCCTTGCGTATCGCGACCCGGTGAAGGCCATGGCGGCGATTTTTCCGAGTTGAGACCCCCTCCTCATTGGGCCGAACTCTCGTGGGTGCGCCGACGACGAAGGCGACCAGGCTCCACCGCGAAGAGATCGTCGTGAGTCCCTCGGCACAGCGCTCACCGCACAGCCTGTGGGGTACGGACCCCCGTGCGTGCAGCCTACGGTTGCCCGTCCGTGCCATGCTTGGCGCTCGAAGTGCCGCTCCGGGCAAGGCGCTCGGCAGGCGTGTTCCAACCGGACCGCGCGCCGGGTTGGAGAGGGTGGACCACTGAAGGGTCCCGACGAGTTCGCGGCGCTTCGCGAGCGCATCTCTGCGCTCAATGCAGCGATCCTGCGCATCGGCGCGAGCCTGGACCTCGACACCGTAGTGCGCGAGGCTGCCGCCAGTGCCCGCGCGCTGACCGGGGCCCGGTACGGACTGATCGCGACCTTCGACGAAAGCGGCGCGATTGAGGAGTTCATCGCCTCCGGAGTGTCGCCGGAGGAGCGCCGGCACTTTGAGGAGTGGCCGCACGGGCACCAGCTCTTCGAACATCTCCGGGAGCAGCCGGGCGTGCTGAGGTTGGCGGACCTGCCTGCCTATATCCGTTCGCTCGGCCATTCCGAGCAGTTCACCCTGTCGAAGACCCTGCTGGCGACGCCGCTTCGCCATGGGGGTGTGCCTGTCGGCCACTTCTTTCTTGGCGAAAAGACGAATGGCGAAGAGTTCACTGATGAGGACGAGGAGGTGCTGGTGCTGCTCGCCGGGCAGGCGACGACGGGGATCGCCAACGCGCGCGCGCATCGTGACGAGCAGCGGGCCCGGGCCGGTCTGGAGGCCCTGTTCGAAACCTCGCCGGTCGGGGTGACGTTGATCGATGCGGGAACCGGTCGACCGGTGTCGTGCAACCGCGAGGCACGGCGGATCATCGGGGGACTGAAGAACCCGGACGCCTCACTGGACCAGCTGCTGGAGGTGATCACCTTCCGGCGAAGCGACGGGCGCGAGATCCGGTTTGACGAGTTCCGCAATGCCGAGAGAGTACGGGCGGAGGAGATCGAGATCTCGCTCCCGGACGGCCGGAGCACTACCACGCTGCTCAATGCGACGCCGATCCGTTCGTCGGACGGCGCCCTCGAGTCCGTCGTGGTCACGATGCAGGATCTCGCGCCGCTCGAGGACCTGGAGAGGCTCCGGGCCGAGTTCCTCGGCGTAGTGGGGCACGAGCTCCGCGTGCCGCTGTCCTCGATCAAGGGATCGGCCACTACCGCGCTCGGTACCGACCCGGAGCTCGACCCGACCGAGATGCGAGAGTTCCTCCGGATCATCGACGAGCAGGCCGATCACATGCGCGGCCTCATCGGCGACCTGCTCGATGTCGGGCGCATCGACGCGGGAACGCTCTCGGTATCCCCCGAGCCAGTGGAGGTCTCGGCCCTGGTTGAGCGGGCCCGCAATACCTTCCTGAGCGGGAGTGGCCGGCACAGCGTGCTGGTCGACCTGCCGCCGGATCTGCCGCGCGCGATGGCTGACCGTCTGCGCATCGTCCAGGTGCTGAACAACTTGTTGTCCAACGCCGCCAGGCACGCGCCGGAGTCCACGCCCATTCGGATCAGCGCGGTGCGCGAGGGCGTCGACGTCGCCATCTCGGTCGTCGACGAGGGCCGGGGGGTGGCGCCGGAGCGACTGCCGCACCTGTTTCGCAAGCACTGCGGCTTCGGCGGCGCCGAACGCAACGCTGCGCTCGGGGGGGCAGGTGTCGGCTTGGCGATCTGCAAGGGCCTGGTGGAGGCACATGGAGGGCGCATCCGGGCTGCGAGCGGCGGTGTGGGCCAGGGCACCGAGATCACCCTCACGCTGCCGGCAGCCGAAGCGGCAGGGGAGGACTCCGCGACGGGCACTGTTCCGGCCCCCGTGCCCGCCTCGCGGGAGGAGCCGGAGCAGACTCCCATCCTCGTGCTGGACGACGACCCGAAGACGCTCAGCCACGTGCGTGAAGCGCTCGCCGGGTCGGAGTTCCAGCCGCTCGTGACGGGCGATCCCGTGGAGCTGCCTGGCCTCATCCGCTCGGAGGGGCCGCGGCTGGTCCTGCTCGACCTGATGCTGCCCGGCACCGACGGCATCGAGCTGATGGCGACTGTTCCGGAGCTGGCCGACCTGCCGGTCATCTTCATCTCCGGCTACGGGCGCGACGAGACCATCGCGCGGGCGCTGGAGGCTGGCGCCGTTGACTACATCGTCAAGCCGTTCTCGGCGATGGAGCTCACGGCACGGGTCCGGGCGGCCCTTCGCAGGCAGGCCGATTCCGCGCCCTTTAGGCTGGGCAATCTGGAGGTCAACTACGAGGAGCGCCGGGTGAGCGTGGCCGGTCGTCCGGTGCAGCTGACCGCGACCGAGTATGAGCTTCTCCGTGTGCTATCGCGCCACGCGGGGAGGGTAGTGAGCTACGGAACTTTGCGGCGCCAGGTGTGGGGCGGGCGGACCAGCGGCAATCCGGTGCTGGTGAGAACGTATATCAAGAAGGTCCGGCGCAAGCTCGGCGACCCCGCCTACATCGTCAGCGAACGCGGGCTGGGCTACCGTACGGCGAGGCCGGACGATGCGTGAGATGCGCGCCGGGGCGGATACCGTCCACCCCGGCACTCACGCGTCACCACCGTGAGGTGAGCGTGAACCCGGCCCCGTGGAGGGTTGATTCGTTCTCCGGTCGCTCCGTGCGTGTGAGGTCCACCTTCAGCTCCACTGACCCCTGGTCGCGGGCCGCAAGCCCGAGCCTCCAGCCCAGACGGTATTGCCGTTCGTTCTCCGAGAGTCTGAGTCCGAGTTCCGGGGTCGCCGTGAAGAGCCCGCCGAACGCCGGGACGCCGTAGCCGAGCCCGAGTTCGATGTTCTGCCCGTTGTCGCTCCGGTCCGTGAGCTCAAGGCCCTCAAGGGTAGTCCTACCGAGGAGCGCGTCCATTCCGCCGGTTGCGGGTGCTCCCACCGATTGCGTGATCCGCAGGCTGAGTCCCCGGTCGCTCTCCGGGCGCGGGTCCCAGGCGAGCGAGCCCGCGATCCCATGGTCCCCGAATCCGTCCGACTCGTGGGCGAGGAGCCCTCGTGCGTGGATGCTTCCGGAGAGTCCGATGTCCGTGTTCGACCAGTCGATCCCTGTGCCGATGTCGATCCCGGTGCCGGTCTCGGCGTCTCCACCGTCGCGTCGCAGGCCAAGCTCGAGGCTTGGTTTCAGGGTGAAGCCGTCGGCGTCGAGTCCCTTCCACGACCCTTCGACGCCCAGCCGGACGCGGTGCACTTCGGTCTTCGCTGCGGCAAGGTTGCCGGCATCGGTGTCCTGGACGGCGTCGGAGTTGGTGCGTACGCCCATCACGTCGGTCACCGCTGCGATCTCGGGTCCGCCCTCGTCAGGTGCCTCCACAAGGACGCTCCGAAGCCCCAGGGCGGCCATGGTGAGGTCGATGTCGGTTTCGAGCGAGGGCTGTCCCTCCGGCGTGAGAGAGAGCGTTCCCGTCCCGTACCCGGCGACGCCCCACATGCTGAGCCGGCTCGTGAACGCGTGCTGCCCGTACGGGTAGAGCCCGGTGAGGTCGCTCTCGACCCGTCCCTCGTCCGCGCCCCGGTAGCTGCCCGTCGCCCGGGTGTGGGCAAGGAGGACGCCGGCGGTCCAGGCGTCGCGTCGCACGTCCGCCCCGAGCATGGTCGAGAGCACCTCGCCGTCGAGCGAGAGCTCGTCCTCGGTCCCTGAGAACCGGGAGAGCGCCCCCCGTCCCCAGAGCCCCGCGGTGCCGCCCTCGGCGGTCCCGGTCGCGAGCGAGAACGAGCTTCCCGTCAGCACATCGCGCCGGGTAATGGTCCGCTCGCTGAAGGTGCTCTCCTGCCCTTCGAGCACGTCAAGGTTTGCGTCCGGGCTCAGGGTGTACCCGGCGATTGTGATGCTCGCCCCGGCGCCCGGTGTCCCGGAGAAACGGCTCTTCGCCGCATCGACCATCTGGTCGGCCACCGTCCGTCCGAACCGGGAGAGCCACGCGGCGGGCATGTGGTCGGAATTCTCGATGGTGCCCGTGGCCTCGGCGTCGGTGATGTACGCGCCCGACGCGTTCGAGAGCGTGAGCGTCATCGTCTCGTTCCCTTCGTCGTGGGAGTCGTCGAGGACCGGCACGTTCACCGTCTTCGCGGTCTCGCCCAGCACGAATTGGACGTTGCAGGGACTCGCAGGATAACTCCCGGAGTCCTTTAACCTTCTGATAACAAGGAAGTTATTGGTTCTGCACGTGTCTCGGCGGCACACTCCTTCTCGTACAC
>MKWU01003914.1_pt1 | contig 18552 bp, 14 predicted proteins | sample 809101 | NCBI WGS metagenome assembly MKWU01 (sample SAMN05860141, study PRJNA318959) | sponge metagenome | host: Aplysina aerophoba | place: Slovenia: Piran, Adriatic Sea, Gulf of Piran | collected 2013-05-07
CCGGTCGTGCTTGCGGTGCAGGTGGCCGCCCATCGCGGCGACCAGGCCCATGGCGCGGCCGAGATTGTCCGGCCTGGGGAATCGCCGCTCGGTCGCGAAGTCGGCGAGGATCGCGATTTCGATTTTCGTGAAGAAGCATTTCGCGTCCAGCTCCGGTGTCTCGCGCCCGCACATCGTCAGGGCGGCCAGCCTCCAGGCGATCACGGCGTTGATGGCGGCGGCGCGCTGGAGCCGCTCGGCGGCGGCGTGCGCGATCTTCTCGACCCCGCAGCCGGACTTCAGGACCCTGTGCCAGTCCTCGATGCGCCAGCGCAGGGCGTACAGCTTCAGTATCTCGCGCGCCTGCTCCTCGCCGGCGACTGGAAGCGTCGTCAGCAGAAGCCATTCCAGGCGCGCGGAGCCGTCGGCGGGATCGCCGGCCTCGACCGCGTGCACCGCGGTCATCCGGAACGGCTTGGAGCCGAACCGCCCGCGCTTCCTCTCCGGCACCGGAATATCCAGCGCCTGCCAGCGCAGGTCGCAGTCCGCCAGGCGCGGCGCGCGGAATTCCGGGCCGAGGCGGGCTCCACGCGGACCGCGACCCGCCCGCGGACCGGGGATCTGCGTATCCGCTCGAACAGGCTGCGCTTCTTCCGTCCGAGGCTCCGGTCGTGCCGGGCGCGCACGAGCAGGTCGATGTCGCCGCCCAGGTTCCGCTGCTCGGCGAAGACCTCGACGGCATCGCCCTCGCGGTCCAGCACCGCCACCGTCCGGACGCCCTCCAGCGGCGCCGCGAGCTCGGCGCTGTCGCGCAGGACGCGCCACCCACCGCTGCGTCTTCCTCTCCTCCTCCGGGACCTCGCCGCCCTCCTCGCGGGCGCAGGGGGCGTCGAACTCGATCCTGGGAACGCCGAGCGGAATCCCGTCGCCGCCGACGGCGTAGGTCGAGTGCATGTGCAGGCCGAGCGTGCCTGACGACTTCTTGTTCTTCGCGATAAGGCCCAGGCCCCTGCATCCCGGCCGCGCACTTCAGGAAATCGCGCCTGGCGTGAGCCCAGCAGAAGCACAGGATGACGAGGGCGGGCAGCAGGCGCGCCAGCTTCTCGTACGCGCTGTAGCGGTCGCAGACCAGATACACCGGGCCGGCGGTGCCGGAGAACAGCTTCTCGGCGACCTCGGCGCTGCGCGAGCGGTGGACGCGGAACCGGCGGCGTCCAGATATCCTCGATGCGAATCTCCATGCGCAGCCAAATAGCACGCCGGATTTTTCGTTACCAGATCTAATTTCGCAGTGACCGAAATGACGCCGCGAAGGACTGTCGCCACCGCTCGGCCGAACGCTTGCGGCGCAACGATGTCAATCTAAGGAAATGCCATTGTCCCGCCCCATGCGGGCATCGAACGCCAGATCCGAAAGCCGCTGTTCGGAACAAGCGAACAGCACCCTTTGGATTTCGTGGAGATCGCGTGAGTCCAACAAGGTCAAAGCCACAACCATGAATTCGCAAAACAGCGAAGACCGTGACCTGTTTAGTCTTCGAAGAATTCGGCATGCGACTTGCGGATTCCAGCAATGACATCGTCAAGCCTGGACAAATGGGCCGTGATTGCGCCGATCAACGCACTCTCGTCGCGTCTGACTAGCGTTTCGGCGATCAGCACATGGTCCGCGAGGAGTTCCTCCATCGTCGCCGGTTCGGAAAGGCTCAGGACACAGATGCGATCGACCGCCGCCTTGTTTTCGGCAATGGTGCCAAACATCAGGGCGCAGTCGCCAGCATCGCAAAGGCGCTTGTGGAAATCGTAGTCCAGCGCATGGAAACGCTCCACGTCGCGCTTCTTCATCGCCGCCCGCTGGTCTTCGAGGTCCTTTCTCAATCTCTCGTCGTGCAACGAAGTGGTCGACTTGCATGCCCGCCGCAGTATTTCACATTCCACCGACATGCGAATGAACCGCGCACGCCTGATCTTCGCGGAGGAAAACTGCCGAACCACGGTCGCCTTTTGCGGGCGGACCAGCAACAGGTCTAGATTCGCCAAGCGGATGAATGCTTCGCGTACCGGCTGGCGGGACACGTCAAACTGCCCCGCTACCTCGATCTCGCTGATCCGGGTACCTGGCAGGAGCCGCAACGAAACGATCTCGCCGTGCAGATAGTCGAATATATCGTCTGCGTTAGTCCTGCGGTCAGATCGTGCCAATGACTGCGTCATGGAGACTCCCTTGCGTCCATGCCTCACTACCATACCAGATTGCTCAACAAAAGCCGATATAGGCGCGGGATCGCGCAAGGGGAAGTCCTTGAGTCCTTTAGCGATAGTCGGCATTTTCTTGCACCTCTCCTTCCTTCGTTGCCGGCGCCAGTTCGGAACAGCCACCGATTCCGACCCTGGACGGCGCTAGCCGGTCCATCCTCAATGCGCCGTCGATGTTCCGGGTTGCCCGGCTGATCGGAAAGATCCTGCGAACAACGGTCCACGAAATCGGTTCAGAAGGGGGCAAGGATCCGTCAACGTTTCAGGCGAACATATTCGTGGGCGGCCAGATCCGGGGGGGCCCCCCAAGAATGTTCATGATCTACCCGGAAGGGAACTTCGTCGAATCCGGGCCAAACACGCCGTACTTCCAGCTTGGCGACACCAAGTACGGCAAGCCAATACTGGCAAGGGCCAATCGTCCAGATCTGACATTCGAGCATGCAATAAAGTCTCTCATTATCTCGTTTGATTCAACCTTCAAGTCGAACCTGTCGGTCGGGCTTCCGCTCGACCTCAGCGTCTATGCGGCCGATACGCTCGCCCCCGGGCCGACGCGCCGCTTTGCGGAAACCGACCCTTACTGCCGGACCATTTCGAAGGGATGGAGCCAGGCCATTCAATTGGCATTCGATTCGCTCCCGGACTTTTCGTTTGATGACAGCTGATCTCCGGCCTCGAACACGAAATGGCCGCGGGTCGACTTCCACCGAAAGTCGGTATCGCTTTCGCCAGAGGCGTCAGGTTCAAGGCACCGTCCGAGTTCGGAATCCTGTCCGCTCTGGCGGCAGCGATGGATGCTCGACATCTTCCAGCGAGATGTGGGCAAGCGAGGAGGCGCGCCACAAGTTCCGTGCAAGTTCACGCTGGCAAGCCCCGGTCGACATCGGCCAGGCTTCGATGCTTCAAGGACGCATTCTACAGCCATTTCCTAAACGAAACGCGTCCACATTGCCGGTTTGCGCTGCCCGGATGTCAACAATCGTCGCGGAACACTACCATCGCGGCACCTTTCTGACATAGTCGGGAATGTACCGGCGGATTTCCTCCGTGTCGTCCCGATCCTTCACGGCGTTCTCCAGGTAGAGCGTATGCAATTTCTGCAGCGCCTCGTGATTCAGCGAAACCCCAAGGCCAGGCCCGCGTGGAACCGCTAGCCGCCCTTCCTTGAATTCAATCCCCTTCCCTTCGACGATGTCATGACCTGTCCACATGCAATGCGTGTCGCAGTCATGGGATAGGTTCGGCGTGGCCGCCGCCACGTGGAGCATGGCCGCGAGGCTGATCCCCAGATGCGTGTTCGAATGCATTGACACACCCATGCCGGCAGCCGCGCACATCCGCCCCAGAGTAACGGCCCCGGTCGCTCCACGCCAGTAGTGATGGTCTGAAAGCACGATCTGCACGGCGCCTTTCCGGTGCGCTTCGAAGACCTGCTCGAACTCCACCACCACCAGGTTGGTGGCGAGCGGCATGTCAGTTCGCGCCGCGAGCTTCGCCATGGCGCCCATGCCCCGCACCGGGTCTTCAAGATATTCCAGGACGCCGCCGAGCGCTTCGCAGACCCCCGCAGCCGTCTCGACCCGCCATGCCCCCATCGGGTCGATGCGAAGGGCATGATCCGGGAACCGCTCGCGCAGTTTCAGCATGGTCTGGATCTCAAGCTCCGGTTCCAGCACGCCGCCTTTCAGCTTCAGCGACCGAAACCCATGTTGCCCCACGAACGCCTCGGCTTCCTCCACGAGCGCGTCCGGGGTCATGACCTCGCCGAAGGGATCCTCGCCAGGCTGGTCGGAGGGCTTGGCGAACTTGTAGAAAAGGTATCCGGCAAATCCGACCTCGTCCCGCACCGCCCCGCCGATCAGGTCGCAGACTGGGCGACCGAGAGCCCTGCCCTGCAAGTCAAGACAGGCGATCTCGAACGCGCCGTAGGCCACATCTTCCACCTTGTGGTCCGCGAGCATTGTCGGACCGTTGATACCGCCGGCATCCGGCAAAGCTTCCGACACCCGACGCGCCAGGTCGTTGAGGTTGAACGGGTCCAGGCCCGTCAGCGCGTCCGCCGCGTTCTGCAAGCCTGACAGGCAACGCACCTGCCCGTAGGTCTCGGAGACCCCGACCAAGCCGTTGTCCGTCTCGACCTCGATGATAGAGCGCAGAAAATACGCGCCGTGCACGCCCTTGGTGTTCAGCAGCGGCACGTCGGGCACCGCTACCGGCGTTATCCGCACCTTCGCTACACGCATATCCTGCCTCCTCCAATTCGCCCCGTTGCCATTCTTCCCGAATCAGGTATACTTGTATACAAGTTTGCGAATTCAGGCGACGTCGACGGAGGATTGCACGCGCCGCATGTAGAACGGGGGATGGATGTCAGCAGTCGTCCTGAAGGACATGTACAAGCGCTTCGGCGCCGTGCAAGTGGTTCATGGAATCAATCTGGAGGTTGCCGCGCACGAATTCGTTGTGCTGGTCGGCCCCTCCGGCTGCGGAAAATCCACCACGCTCAGGATGATAGCCGGACTGGAGGAAATCTCCGAGGGCATCCTGACCATCGACGGGCAGACGATGAACCGGATCGCGCCAAAGGATCGCGACTGCGCGATGGTGTTCCAGAACTATGCGCTCTACCCGCATCTCAACGTTGCCGAGAACATCGCCTTCGGCCTGCGCATCCGGCGCGTGAAGAAGGACGTGATCGCCCGTTCGATCACGGAAGTCGCCGCAATCCTCGGACTTACGGAATATCTCGAACGCCGGCCCGCCGACCTCTCCGGAGGCCAGCGCCAGCGGGTCGCGATGGGACGCGCCATCGTGCGTCATCCGAAGGTGTTCCTGTTCGACGAGCCGCTCAGCAACCTCGACGCCAAGCTCCGCGCCCAGATGCGCGCCGAGATCCGGCGCCTGCACAACCGTCTCGGCGTCACGTCGATCTACGTTACCCATGACCAGATCGAGGCGATGACGCTGGCCGACCGGATCGTGGTCATGAACGACGGGCGAATCGAGCAGATCGGCACCCCGATGGACCTGTTCATGAATCCGGTTAGCACGTTCGTCGCAGGCTTCATCGGTTCACCGCCCATGAACCAGTTCAGGGGAACCCTTGCAAACGATGCCGAGGGCGCATCGGTGACGATCGGCGGAGGAAGAATTTCGCTTCCCGACACGGTTCCGAGGGACCCTGGACGCGACGTGATCATCGGCATCCGTCCTGAATACGTCTCTCTCGCCGCTGGCGAGGACACGTCGCCTGTATCGATCAAGCTCGACCTCGTAGAGCCGCTTGGATCCGAGGCGCTGCTCCACGCCGCGATCGGAGAGGATCCTTTCATCATCAAGGCGGAGACCCTCGGTGGCGTTTGCCATCTCTCCGGCCTGACCGAAGTGCACGTCCCCGCAGAGATGGTGAAGGTCTTCGATGCCGAGACAGGCCGCGTCCTCAACCAAGGTCCGAAACGGTGAGATTCGCGCAATGACCGACCTGCCTGCATCTTCCGCCGGCTCGGCCAACTCTGCCGGCGAACAGGCGGACGGCGCCTCCGCGAGACCCATGCAGGAGCGGCTGGTCTGGCTGGCCGACCACTTCAAGCGCGAATGGCAGATCTACGTGATGCTCGCACCTATGATCATCTGGTTCCTGCTGTTCCTCTACAAGCCGATGTACGGGTTGCAGATCGCGTTCAAGGACTATTCGATCTTCCGGGGCATCGTCGAGAGCCCGTGGGTCGGATTGGAGCATTTCGAGACGCTGTTCAACAACTCGCAGTTTCTTCGGGCGGTCAAGAACACGGTCATCATCAGCGCGCTCAGCCTCATCTTCGGCTTCCCGGTTCCGATCTTCCTGGCGTTGATGTTCAACGAGATCCTGCATGCGCTCTACCGGCGCACCTGCCAGACAATCGTCTACCTGCCGCATTTCATCTCGACCGTGATCATCGCCGGTATCGTCATCACGGCGTTTTCGCCGAGCGCCGGGATCGTCAACACGATCATTGGCTGGATCGGGATCGAACCGGTCTACTTCCTGATCAAGCCGGAATGGTTCCGACCGATCTTCATCGGCTCGGGAATCTGGCAGGAGGCCGGCTTCAGCTCGATCATATTTCTCGCGGCAATCGCCGGCGTGAACCCCTCGCTCTACGAAAGCGCGGTCGTCGACGGGGCAAGCCGCTGGCAGATGATGTGGAAGATCACCATCCCCTCGATCATGCCGACGATCATCATCATGCTGATCATTCGGATCGGCAACCTGATGGAAGTGGGCTTCGAGCTGATCATCCTGCTCTACCAGCCCGCGACCTACCAGACGGCGGACGTGATCAACACGTTCATCTACCGCCAAGGCCTGCAAAGCGGCCAATACGACCTGGCCGCCGCCGCCGGTCTCTTCAACGCCGTCGTCGCCTTCGTCCTCGTGATGGCCGCAAATTCCGTTTCCAAGCGCGTGTCGCGCACGTCGCTCTGGTGAGGGAGGAGGCGGCATGCAGAACATGAACCTCTACTCGCGCGGCGACCGGCTCTTTGTCCGGGTAAACATGGTCCTGATCGGACTGTTCACGCTCTCGACGCTCTACCCGTTCATCTACATTGCCGCCGTCTCGTTCAGTTCGGGCTTTGCGGCGCGGGCCGGACTCGTGGTGCTGAGCCCCGTCGAAGTGACTCTGGCGGCCTACGGTCGCGTCTTGTCGGAGCCGCAGTTCTGGAACTCCTATGGCAACACCTTCATCTACACGATCGGAGGCACGCTCACGAGCCTCGTCATCATCATTCCGGGAGCCTACGCCCTGTCGCGCCCGCAGCTGCTCGGACGGCGGTTCTGGAACCTGATGGTCGCCTTCACCATGTGGTTCCATGCCGGAATGATCCCGTTCTGGCTGAACATCCGGGACCTCGGGCTGCTCGACAGCTACTTCGGCATCATCATCGCATTCGCCTGCAACGCCTTCAACATCATCCTGCTGCGTAACTTTTTCGAAAGCATCCCGAGCTCGTTCGAGGAGGCGGCGCGAATGGACGGCGCCAACGAGTTCCAGGTGCTCTGGAAGGTCTTCGTCCCGCTGTCCAAGCCCGCCATCGCAACGATCACCCTGTTCTGTGTCGTTTCGCGCTGGAACGGGTTCTTCTGGGCGATGGTACTTTTGAACGACGAGGGCAAGATCCCGCTGCAGGTCTACCTGCGCCAGACCATCGCGACGCTTTCGGACGACGAGGAATTTTCCTCGACCCTGATCGACGCACCCTACAGCGTCGAGACCGTCACGGCCGCGATCATCGTCTGCTCGATCATCCCGGTGCTCTGCTTCTATCCGTTCGCGCAGAAATACTTCAACAAGGGCATCCTACTCGGGGGTGTCAAGGAATGACCGCAGACACCCTTCCCTGGGCGTCAAGAATTGACCAGTAGTTCGCAATCAAGGAGAAACTCATGCGACATTTGACTTTGGCATCGGCCTTGCTGACCTCGATGGCGGTAACCACGCCCGCCATCGCGGATAGCCACCTAATGATCGTGGACGATCCGTTGGAGCTGACCGTCCACATGCACCACAAGCGCTATCCGGCCTATGACGAGGACTGGCCGGTGGAGCAGGAGGCGCGTCGGCTGACCAACATCCACCTCAAGAACGCGACCGTCGGCTCGAACACCGACAACAGCGGGGAAGCGATCAACCTGCTTCTCGCGTCGGGCAAGCTTCCCGACATCATCGGCACCTCGCGTATCAAGGATGTCGTGAACCAGTACGGCCCGCAAGGCGCATTCATGCCGCTCAACGACCTGATCGAAGAGCACGCGCCGCACCTGAAGGCATTCTTCGAGAAGCGCCCCGACATCAAGGCCGCGATCTCCGCCGCCGACGGGAACATGTACTACATCCCGTACCTGCCGGACGGAAAATACGGTCGGGCCTACTTCATCCGCTACGACTGGCTCGACCAGCTGGGCCTCGATCTTCCGCAGAACGTCGACGAGGTGAAGGCGGTGCTCGAAGCGTTCCGCGACGGAGACCCAAACGGCAACGGCCTGAAGGACGAAGTTCCCTACTTCGCCCGGCAGTGGGAAGAACTGATCCGTCTCGTGACGCTTTGGGACGGCCGCTCGTCCGGATCCGACACCTATCATGACTTCTATGTCGACAGTGGTCAGATCAAGCATCCGTATGCAGGCGAGGGTTATCGCGAAGGCGTCAAGAATCTTGCCGAGTGGTACGCCGAAGGCCTGATCGACCCCGAGGTCTTCACGCGCGGCTCTTCGGCCCGAGAATACCTGCTCTCGGAGAACCTGGGCGGAATGACCCACGACTGGTTCGCTTCAACCTCGGGCTACAATCGCCTGTCGAGCGAAATCGACAGCTTCGTCTTCAAGGCGTTCGCGCCTCCAGCCTCGATTTCCGGCAAGCGCATCGAGGAGCATCGCCGCATCCCGATCAAGCCGGACGGCTGGGCCATCGGCGGGACCAACAAGCACCCGGTCGAGACCATCAAGTATTTCGACTTCTGGTTCTCGCCCGAAGGCCGGAACATCGTGAACTTCGGTGTCGAGGGCGTCCACTGGACCATGGAGGACGGTAAGGCGATCTTCACGGACGCGATCCTCGGGACCGGACGGCCGGTCAACTCCCAGCTTTACGAACTGGGCGCGCAGCTTCACGCGCGCGGCTACTTCCAGGACTACGGATATGAAATCCAGTGGTCGAACGAGTTCGCGCTGGAAGGCATTGCCCTCTACGACGAGGGCGAATACCTGATCGACCAGTTCCTGGGCGTGGCCTTCAACGAGGACGAACAGGCGGTCTACGACAAGTACTGGCCGTCGATCCGCACCTACATGCTGGAGCGCCAGCAGGCCTGGATCCTGGGCACCGGCGATGTCGAGGCCGATTGGGACGCCTACATGGGCGATCTCGACAAGATGGGCCTGAACGACGTGCTGGCCGAGATGCAATCCGCCTACGACCGTCAATACGGCAGCTGAGGCATTGACACGGCGGGGGGGGGGGGGGCGGCGCGCGCGCCCGCGCCGAACTAATCAATGAAAAGAAAGATATCATAATGGCCGCAACAGTGCCGAATCCTGCGCGAATCCTGCCTCTGGACGAGCCGCCCGCCGGACAGTTGACGATCCGGTACTCGCCGGAGCCCGACACGGAAATCGTCGAGAACCCGCCCAGGTTCACGTGGATTCCCGCCATCGAGGACGAGGCGTCCTATGCCGTGACGATCACGTGCGAGGACGGGTCGGAGCGTGTGTTCCCGGATATTCCGGTCAATTTCCTGACCCCGCCGGAGACGCTTCCGGCCGGCAGCCATGCCTGGCGGTATTGTGTTTGGGCCGACGGAATGCCTGCGAGCGAATGGAGCCGGGCACGGAAGTTCGCCGTTGCAGAGGACTTGCCGAACACCCCGCTTGCGCCGCGCTCGACGCGGTTCGACGCCGTTTCCAAGACGCATCCGCGTCTTTGGCTCGACACCGAAATGCTCAAGGAGTTTCAGGCGGCGCTGGCGCAGAATCCGGATCATTGCGGCTGGAGCAAGTTCCACGAGCGCTCGGTCATGCCATGGGCCGAACGGCAGCCGATGTCCGAGCCTGCGCCTTACCCGGACAACAAGCGTGTCGCCTCGATCTGGCGGCAGACCTACATCGACTGTCAGGAACTCATCTATGCCATTCGCCACCAGTCGATCGCCGGCAAGATCCTGGACGATCCGGTTCTGACGGCGAATGCCAAGGCCTGGCTGATGGAAGCCGCAAGCTGGGATCCGGACGGCACCACGTCGCGCGCCTACACGGACGAATGGGCGTTCCGGGTCGCCCTGGCCCTCGCCTGGGGCTATGACTGGCTTCACGACGACCTGGACGAAGGCGAGCGCGATGCGGTTCGTGCCGCCCTCCTTGCCCGAACCAGGCAAGTCGCCGACCACGTCATCCGAAACGCGCAGATTCACCTCTTTCCCTTCGACAGCCACGCCGTGCGTTCGGTGTCCGCCGTCCTGGTTCCCGCCTGTCTTGCCATGCTGGGCGAAGAGCGAGAGGCCGAGGACTGGCTGCATTATTCGGTCGAGTTCCTTTCCACGCTCTATTCGCCCTGGGCCGACACGGACGGAGGCTGGGCCGAAGGGCCGCATTACTGGATGACGGGCATCGCCTATCTCATCGACGCGGCCAACCTGCTGCGCAGCGTCTCGGACATCGATCTGTACCAAAGGCCGTTCTTCCGCAGGACGGGCGACTTCCCGCTTTACACCAAGGCTCCCGACACCCGCCGCGCGACCTTCGGGGACGACAGCACGATGGGCAACCTGCCTTGCCTGAAGCTGGGCTACAACGCGCGCCAGTTCGCGGGCATCACGGGCAACCCGGCCTACCAGTGGTATTACGAGGAGATCCGCCGCAACGATCCCGGCACGGAAAAGGAGTTCTACAACTGGGGCTGGTGGGACCTCAACTTCGACGATCTCGTCTTCGCCCATGACTACGGATCCGTGGAACCGGAGCCTCCCTCCGCGGACGACCAGCTGCGCTGGTTCCGGGGCACGGGCTGGGTCGCCATCCAGTCGCACATGGGCGACCCGGACCGGCACATCCAGTTCGTCATGAAATCCAGCCCTTGGGGCTCGATCAGCCACAGCCACGGCGACCAGAACGCGTTCTGCATTTCCGCTTTCGGCGAGGATCTCGCGATCCAGTCCGGCCACTATGTCGGCTTCAATTCATCGATGCACCAGGACTGGCGGCGACAGACCAGGTCCAAGAACGCGATTCTCCTGAACGGCAAGGGCCAGTACGCAGGACGCGACAAGGCCGAGGCGATCAAGGCGGCGGGACGGATCATCGATGCCCGGGACGCCGGCGATCACGTGTTCATTCGCGGGGATGCCACGGCGGCCTACCAAAGCCTCGTGCCCGAAGTTACCCAGGTCCTTCGCGAAGTATATTTCGTGCGGGAAAGTTATTTCGTGCTCGTCGACCTTGTCGACGCGACCGAGCCGGTGACGCTCGACTGGCTCTTCCACGCCAATTCGGCAATGGAACTCGGGGCGGAAACTTTTCGATATCGCGGCGAGCGATCGAGCATCTACGGCAAGTTCCTCTGGTCAGAGGCCGGGCAGCCGCAGGTCGGGCAGACAACCGGGTTTCCCGGCGTCGAGCCGGACGAGATCAAGGGCCTTGCCGAGAGCACGCATGTCCGCGCGGCGTTTCCTGCGGCGCGTTGCCATCGAGTTGCAACGCTTCTTGTGCCGCACCTGTCAAGCGCGCCGAACCGGATCTTCCACTTTCTCGACGACCAGGGATACGACTGCGAGTTGTACTTCACTGGCGCGGACAATCATTCCTTCAAGGTCGTCATCCCGAAATCCTTCAAAGCCAAATAGGAAAACACATGTTGCAAACCCAGATCAGCGCCTCCGACGCGCAACCAGACCTCAAGGGAAAGACGGCCATCGTCACCGGCGGCGGGCGAGATATCGGTCTTGCATGCGCGCTTCGGCTCGCCGCTTCAGGCGCCGCGGTCGCCATCAACTACCACAACTCGGCCGCTGGCGCCGAAGGCGCGGCGACAGAGATCACGGCGGCGGGAGGAAAGTCGTTCGCCCAGAAGGGCGACATGACATCGAACGATTCCGTTGCCGACCTCGTCGCAAGGACCGTCTCCGAACTCGGGGACCGGATCGACATCGTCGTGCATGTCACTGGCGGGCTGGTCGCCCGCAAGAAGGTTCCGGAAATGGATATCGACCACTGGAATCAAGTGATGGACTTGAATGCCACTTCCTTCCTTCGCATCGTGAAGGCAGCGTTGCCCCACATGACGGAAGGCGGCGCCATCGTCGGCTTGGCAAGCCAGGCCGGCCGCGACGGAGGCGGCCCCGGCGCCATAGCATATGGCGCGGCAAAGGGCGCGATGATGACAATGACGCGCGGCATGGCCAAGGAGCTCGGACCAGAAATTCGGGTCAATTCCGTCTGCCCCGGCATGATCGACACCGACTTCCACAACACCTTCACCACGCCGGAGGTACGGGCGCACGTGGCAAGCATCACGCCGCTTAAGCGTGAGGGCGCGCCGGAAGACGTAGCAAACCTGGTCACCTATCTCGCCTCGGACCAGGCCGCGTTCATCACGGGCGCGAACGTCGATATAAACGGCGGTACACTGTTCTCATAGCGGCGCATGACAATGGACGATCCCGCGGATACCGGCGAATCCTACGCCACTCTGACGCTGTTCCAGCCACCAACGGCACACAAGGAACTGTTTGCCGACGCCTTGGCGAAGGCCCTCGCCAAGGTGGAATCCCTCGTGCCGAAATTCGGCCTGCGCAATCCCCGGATGGGCATCCAGGGCACCCTCAAATACGAATTCTGCACAGATGACGAATGGGTCGCGAGCTTCTGGACCGGCCAGCTTTGGCTTGCATATGCGCTGACCGGAGACGAGCGCCTCAAGAACAGCGCTCGCGCCCGGCGCCCGTATTTCCGGCGCGTGCTGGAGAACCCGGCCTGGCACGACCACGATCTCGGCTTCCTGTTTCTCCTGTCCTGCGTTGCCGACTTCAAGCTGACCGGCGACAAGGAAGCGCGCACCATGTCATTGCGCGCGGCTGATTTTCTCGCTGCGCGCTGGCGTCAGCCAATGCCCTTCGTGATGTGCTGGAACCCGATGCTGCGCGACGAACCGGAGTTAAGGAAGCGAAAGACGCGCACGCTGAACATCGACAGCCTGCAGGGCATGTCACTGCTCTACTGGGCGCATCGCGAAACCGGGCAACCGTCGTTCCGCGAAATCGCGGACATGCACAATGAGACGGCAATCCGCCATCTGGTCCGTGACGACTTCAGCTCGTTCCATGCCTTCGAGTTCAACCCGGCCACCGGCGCGGCCATCGCGGGCTATACCCATCAAGGCCTGCATGATGCCAGCTGCTGGTCGCGCGGTCAGGCCTGGGCCATTCACGGGCTTGCACAGAGCTTCCTGAACACTGGCGTTGAAGCCTACCGGGACACGGCGGCCCGAATGGCTGATTTCGTTTCGGAGAGGCTGCCGGACGATGGCGTGCCGCAATGGGACTACGACTTGCCCGAGGACCAGGCCCCTTACCGCGACTCGTCGGCAGGTGCGATAACGGCTGCCGGCGTCTACGCGCTCGCCCGTGGATTCGGATCGGGCGCGGAAGTTGGAAAGTACACTGCACTTGCCGACCGGATCCTGATCGGGCTTGTCCGGCACTGCGACATTTCCGGAATCGAGGAAGCCGAAGGTCTGCTAAGGGAAGGCGCAGCATTCGTTGCACTTGGACGCGCCGACAACCTGCTGCCCTATGGCGACTACTACTATCTCGAGGCGCTGATGCGCGCGGTCGGGCACACCGAATTCTTCTGGTAGCCACTTCCCGGGCGCGGATTCGGCACTTCGGGCGGAAGCTCCATGCCAAGTCGGGACCGAAGGGCTGGACCGAATGCTTGCCATCGTCAAAGTCGAAGCCATGCGTTGCAGCCTGAAGTGACAAGCGATGCCCGGCGCCGCTCTCGCCCTTGGGATTGCTTGAGGCGCTGGTCGTTGCGGTCCGTTGAGGTCGGCATTCCCGCCAAGAGCAACGGCTTGACGGTCACAGCCTTGAAGCATCGGAGACATTTGTCCGAAAGTGCAAATCTCGGTGTAGTCATCGGTCAATGATGCTGGTCCTCCTTTGCCGGAAAGTGCGCGAATAGCCGGACACGACTGCAAATCCTTGAATCGTCGAGTCGAATCCGGGCTCCGGCTTCGGGACATGCCCACGTCACGCAACCCAGACCCACAAGCCTGTCGCGTGTCCGGACGTTCGGGGTCCCGGCCAGTTAAAAATGTTCTTGACAAACTGGTATACTAGTCTATCAGATAATGTGCGTGAAAGGCGATGTTGGCCTGCAGCTGAGTTGCGAGGCCGCCAATTTTTTGAAATGGAGAGCGGGTGTCGTCGTTGTGCTTGGAAGTATTGCCGTCGAATGAGGTTGAATTCCGACAGTCGCCACCGTCGCTCTGAAGACACTCAAAGGAGAATTTCATGTACGAGAAACTTATGATTGCATCGATTGCCACTGCGGCAACCATAGCCGCCGTCAGCATGGCAAGTTCCCAAGCAAATTTTCCAAATAAGCCCATCACAGTGATTGTGCCATACGGCGCAGGCGGAGGAACAGATACCACGGGGCGCTTCCTAGCGAAGGAGGCGGAAAAGCATCTTAGCCAGCCAATTGCAGTGATCAATCGATCGGGCGCATCCGGCACTGTTGGAACTGCCGAGGCTGCAGCTGCAGCCCCTGATGGATACACATTGTATTTTGGAGCTTCAGATGCCTTGATCACGACGCCGCATTCCTTAAAGGTCCCGTATTCGGTCGACGACTTCAGGGGGATTGTCGGAGTGAGTTATGCGCCTAGCAGCATTGCGGTACGAACAGATTCACCTTGGGAAACACTGGAAGATCTTCTCGCGGAAAAAGATACTGACACGGTAATTGATCGCGGACATTCCGGAGTGGGTGGCGTGCACCACACGCTTTTGAAGACCCTGTTCCTTGAGACGGGCATCAAATTCCGGGACATCCCGTTTCAGGGCGGTTCAAAGGCAATTGCAGCGTTGCGCGGTGGGCATGTCGATCTGATCGGCGGTACACCGGGTGCAATGCTCGCAAGCGTAGATGCGGGAGAAACCAGGATCTTGGCATTGTCGTCGCCAGAACCACTCGATGCGTTCCCGGGAGTTCCGACGTTCAAGGAAAAGGGACTCGATATCGTCGCAACGGTTGAATGGTATTTGCTGGCTCCAAATGACACGCCGGATGAGGTTGTCGCAATACTTGAAGAGGCGTTTCTCAAAGCTGCTAGCAGTGATGAATTCAAGGCATTCACTGTTACAAGAAAGCAGGAAAGCCTAGTCCGGAATGGCGAGGAAATCATGGCAAAGCTCAGGAGTGACTCTGAGTTCTTTGGCGAGATTATCAACAAGTAGAACACGGCAGCGCGCGCATCGAATGCGCGCGCTGTACATTTCCTAAGCGCAACCGAGCGCCCTGTCCGCTCGCCAACGGAGGCGTCGAATCGCCCGGAAGTCCCAGTTGCCACGGAGGCGACCAAATGCCTGGCCTTGGTCTCATACTTAGAGGAAGTACCTCGTCTATCGTGACCTTGCTGGTAGGATTGTTTGTATTCCTCAGCATCCGCGACCAAATTGTTGTCTTTTCCAACGATGGCTTGAGTGGTGTTAGCGCACGCACGCTGCCGTACTTGATCACGTCTGCAATCATCTTATTGAGTCTGCTCAAGATCGTTTCCAATGCTATCGGAAACCTGAAGGGTGAAACAGACTCCTTGGAAGACGGACCAAAGGAAGCAACAAGCTATCTCCGGGTCCTGCTAGCTTTCTCGGCGATCGCATTGTGGATCATAATATTGCCGTATCTCGGGTATGAAATCTCGACAATGATGCTGGTTGCATCAGTCATGATTATCATCGGAAACTGCCGGTGGTGGCAGATCGTTACATTGTCGTTAATACTGAGCATTCCGGTAAAGCACCTGTTGGCAAATGTATTCCGGGTGTACCTGCCATCAGGCAGCGTTTTTGGGTAGGGTGACGCGGGATAATGCTTGAAAACATTCTCTATGCTATATCTGTCGTATTCTTATGGCAGAATATCGTACTGATTCTTTTGGGAACAGCAATCGGCATGGTCTTTGGGGCTTTGCCCGGATTGACCGTCACTCTTGCCGTCACATTGGTCCTCCCGTTCACGTTTGACCTTTCGCCCGAGTCCGGGATCGTCCTGTTGACTGGGGTTTACTGCGCGGGGACTTATGCAGGATCCATTTCGGCGATCTTGATCAATACTCCCGGCACTCCGTCATCGGTTGCAACGGCCTGGGACGGATTTCCTCTGACGCGAAAGGGTCGGTCCTTTGAGGCATTGAGCGTCGCACTGCACGCATCTGTCCTTGGGGGCCTCATCAGCGCCGTTGCTCTCATCTTCTTTGCACCAATGCTTGCGAAGGCTGCCTTGGCGTTCGGTCCGACCGAGCGGTTCGCCCTGACATTTTTCGGACTGACGATCATCTCCAGGGTCAGCGGCAACTCACTAACGAAAGGCCTAATCTCTGCATTGTTCGGATTGCTCATCGCAACCGTCGGCGTAGATCCGATCATGGGTGTGCCACGATTCTCATTCAACACGTTCTACCTGTATGGCGGCGTCGGCATGATTGAGGTGTTCATCGGGATTTTTGCCGTCGCCGAGATTTTCAACCAAATCGGGAAGCGCGCAGTGGCTGGCGTGCTGTCGAAGGACGATTCGCGAAGGAAGATCATTCGTTGGAATGCAATCGTTCCTCATTACTGGACGGTGATAAAGTCGAGCGTCATTGGCATTGTCATAGGCGTTATCCCCGGGACCGGCGGAAGCATCGCCTCCTTCATCGCATATGATGAGGCAAAGCGGTCGTCCAAGGAACCAGACAACTTCGGCAAGGGAAGCCTAGAGGGGATCGCGGCATCCGAAAGCGCGAACAACGGCGTAACCGCGGCAACGCTCATTCCGACTCTTACATTAGGGATACCCGGAAATACTGTTGCCGCAATTTTCCTTGGCGCACTCCTGATCCACGGCCTTACCCCCGGGCCACAGCTCTTCGAGAATCAGGGCGGCCTTATGTACACGATCATGATCAGCTTCATTTTGGCGAATGTCGCGATGTATATTCAGGGCCGATTTGCGCTCAAATCCTTTGACAAAATAATAAACATCCCACCGGGAATTCTGCTGCCAATTATCCTTACGATGTGTTTGATTGGCGCGTATACAATATCTAATTCTCTGAATTCAGTTATTGTCGCTTTGGTCTTTGGTTGTGTTGGTTATGCCATGATCAAATTTGAATACCCGACCGCCCCGATGGTGATTGCGATCATACTCGGCGGAATGGTTGAAGAATCGATGCGCCAATCTCTGATATTGTCTGATGGCAGCGCCATGATATTTCTCACTCGTCCAATTCCGCTAGTGTTTTTCATACTGACTGTTTTCGTGACATTTTTTCCCGTAGTAATTCAACAATGGCGTAAGTGGAGAAAGACCGCAGTTACGCGGAATCTGAAGTCCTTCCGCGAAAACTCAAAGGATTCCGAATGACAATTTCTAGGACGCAGGTCGGCTGGCATTTCGAAAGACTCATCGTGCCGGCCGCAGGCGGTGGAGCAATGGCATTGCCTTAGAGTATGAATCATAATACCACATATTATGAATTTATGTAAAAAGTTCTTAAATTGATCAATATATAGATAATTTGCCGACTTAAGGAACAAACTCTTAGTGAATCGACCGTTCGAATTTCAGTTTGGAATTCGCGCATTCGGTTGATTCGGGCTTTTTTTGTCGCCTTTTTTTGAAGTTTCAGTCGCGCCGGGCGCGATTTCCGTCGACGGGCGGCATCCGGTTGCAGGATTCCGCTTCGGCGGCCGGCGTCCGTGGCCTGCAAGGGGGAATTGTCGGAATCCGGCGCGTCGGCGCCGTGCTTCGGCACCGGGTTCGTCGATTCTCCGGCGGGCCGGTCGTCAGGCGGGCTGCGCCGCGCCGGCCTTTGGGACTTTGGGTTTTTTGCCGCGCCTCCGCGTCCATTTGCTCGCCGGTTTTTTCGATACGCGGGGGTACGAGCGGCCCGGGCGCAGCCGGTTTCGCGCCTTGAGAATCCACTCCGCCGCCCGCGCCGCGGCTTCCGCCGCGAACACGGCTCCGGCCAGCAGAAGCTCCTCCAGATTCGCCGCCATCAGGGCGAGCGCATTCTTGAAGTTCACGGTCTGGCGCGGCTTTCCCTTCTCGCGCATTTGCGCCAGCAGGTCGTCGCCCTCCTTCGCGAGCGAGCGCGTCGCCGCGATCAGGGCGAAGTGGGCGTAGGCCTCCTGCCGGACGCCGCGCTCGCTCCGGGCGTGGAATTCGTCCACCGCGATGAAGTTCTTCGAGATTTTGTAGAGCTCCTCGATCGACCAGCGCCCGTGGTACAGGTCCGAGAGATCGGCCGCGCCGTAGCGGTCGGCGTCGGCAAGTGTGGTGGCGAGGCAGTATTCGCTGCCGCCGGCCTCGTATCGGACCAGACGGACCCGGAGCGGGCCGAACTCCCGTCCGGGATGCTTCCGGCGCAGATCTCGGAGCGCGTCCTCGCCCGGCTCGACAACCACCGTCGCGTCGTCCCGGTCGCCGTCCCCGGACCTGTCGAAGGCGGGAACCGAGTTGCGCTGGATCCGGAATACCGGGTGCGCGCCGCGCCCGACCAGATCGTAGAGAAG
>MKWU01003916.1_pt1 | contig 18551 bp, 17 predicted proteins | sample 809101 | NCBI WGS metagenome assembly MKWU01 (sample SAMN05860141, study PRJNA318959) | sponge metagenome | host: Aplysina aerophoba | place: Slovenia: Piran, Adriatic Sea, Gulf of Piran | collected 2013-05-07
CCCTCGCCACAGCGACCGGGCGTTGGTACACTCCCCGAAATCTCGCACCAAGCGCATAGCTTTAGGTAGTTTTGTGGCGAACAGCAGGTTCCGAACGGCTCGCGGTCATGCTCCCGCACGCGACGCTGCCGATGGCGGCGACAGCCCACGCTGGGTCAACCTCGGCCGGGCGTGCGAGATCCTCGGCGTCAACGAGTCGACCGTGCGGCGATGGGCGGACTCGGGCGAGATCCGCTGCTTCCGGACTCCGGGCGGCCACCGCCGCTTCGCCGAGGAGGACCTGCTCAACCTGATCCGCGGCGAGCACGACCACGCGCTCGAAGCCGCGGCCGTGCGGCGCATCCGCCGCCGCCTCCACTCCGGCAGCAAGGACTCCGGCTGGTACGGCTCCCTCGACGCCGACGAGCGCGAGGCGCTCCGCCCGCTCGGGCGACGGCTGGTCGAGCTCGTCGGTGACTACATCTCGCGACGCCGCCCGCACGCGGAGATCGAGGACGAGGTCGACGCCATCGGCGCCAGCTACGGTGACCTGCTCGTGAACCGGGAGACGCCGTTGCTGCGCGCGATGGAGGCGTTCACGTTCTTCCGCCGCTCGCTCGATGAGACCGCGAAGCAGCTCGCCGAGCGCGACCAGATGGACGCCGAGGAGGCCGCGAAGGCGCGCGAGCAGATCGGCGGCCTCGCGGACCGGGTCCTGCTCGGTGTCACCGCCGCGTACGACGACAGCTAGCGAGGACTGCGCGTGGGCTACTACCCGATCTTCGTCGAGATGCAGGGGCGGCGCGTCCTGCTCGTCGGCGGCGGCAACGTCGCCCATCAGAAGATCGGCAAGCTCGTCGACGCCTCGGCCGAGGTCACCGTCGTCGCGCCCGAGCTGATCGAGCCGGTGCGCGCGATCGTCGAGGAACACGGCTGCGCGTGGCTGGAGCGTCCGTACGCGTCGGGCGACGTCGAGGGCTACGAGGTGGTCATGGTCGCCACCGACGACGGAGCCGTGAACGCGCAGGTCGCCTCCGAGGCGCGCGCGCTCGGCATCTGGGTGAACGCCGCCGACGACGTCGCGAACTGTGACTTCATCCTGCCCTCGCTGACGAGGCGCGGGCGCATTGCCCTCGCCGCTTCGACCGGCGGCGCGAGCCCGGCGCTCGCGCGCTGGCTGCGTGAGCGGCTCGAGGAGTTCCTGGACGACGAGGTGGTCGCGCTCGGCGACCTGCTGGCCGAGGTGCGCGTGATCGCGCGCCGACGCGACCGCGAGTGCGCGGCGGAGTGCGACCGCACGCGCACGCCGCCGCCGCTGCTGTGCACGGAGTGCCCGAACCGCATCGCGGGTGACACATGGCAGGAGGCCATCGACGCCGAGCTTCGTGCGCTCCTGCGCAACGGCGAATACGAGGCCGCCCGCGAACGCATCGTCGCGAGCCTCGAACTCGACCAGCCACGCATGGTTCCCGAGTGGCAGCGGCAGCCCGCATGATGACGGCGCGCGGCGACACCCGGCAGGCCTCGATGCTGACGATGGTCGGCGTCAGCCACCGCAACGCGCCGCTTGCCGTGCGCGAGCGGTTCGCGATCCCGGCCGACGAGCTCCCGGAGGTGCGCAAGGCGGTCGTCGGCGAGTTCGGCGCGGGCGCCATCGTCGCGACCTGTAACCGCCTCGAACTCTACGTGCCGGGCAGTCACGAGCCGGCGGAACTCAGCAACTTCCTCGCGAAGGCTGCCACGGTGCAGCCCTCGCTCGCCGAGCGCTACCTGCTGCCGCGTCGTGACGAGGACGCGGTAAGCCACCTCTACGCCGTCGCTGCGGGGATCGACTCGATGGTCCTCGGCGAGTCCGAGATCCTCGGGCAGGTGCGTGGGGCGTTCTCGGCAACCGTCGCGGCCGGCGCCGACACCGCGCTGCTGTCACGCCTCTTCCACACCGCGATCCGCCTCGGCCGCCGCGCCCGCAGCGAGACCGCGATCGGGCACGGGGCGCTCTCGATCTCGTCTATCGCCGCACAGCAGGCGCGCGCGCTCGTCCCCGACCTCGCGCGGGCGTCCGTGCTCGTCATCGGGGCGGGCGAGGCCGGACGCCTCGCCGCCGCCGCGCTCGTCGACCACGGCGTGGGTTCGATCACCGTCAGCAACCGCACGGCGTCGCGAGCCGAGACGCTGGCCCGGGAGCTCGGTGGGCGCAGCGTGCCGTACGAGTCGGTGGGCGCGGAACTCGCGAGCGCCGACGTGGTGATCGCCGCCACCGACGCCTCGGAGCCCGTCCTGAACACGGGCCGCGTCGCGAGCGCCCTCGTGCGCCGCGAGGGCAGCCCGATGCTCATCGTCGACATCGGCGTGCCACGCGCCGCCGATCCCGCGGTCGCCGCCGTGCCGGGCGTCACCTACCGCGACATCGACGACCTCCAGGATGTCGCCGCGCGCCACGCGCAGGCCCGCGCGGCCGAGGTCGCCACCGTCGAGACGATGATCGAGGCGGAGACCGCTAGCTTCCTCGAGTGGTGGGAACAGCTCCGCATCGTCCCGACGATCAGCGCGCTGACCGAGCGCGCCGAGTACATGCGACAGACCGAACTCGACCGCACGCTGCACCGCCTCGATGCGACGCCGGAGCAGCGCGACCAGCTGGACGCGATGACGCGCGCGCTGGTGCGACGCATCCTGCACGACCCGATCGCGACGCTGCGCGAGCGCGGCGACCGCGACGTGTACCTCGACGCCGTGCGCAAGCTCTTCCGGCTCGACGAGCACGAGAGCCCGAACGGCGACGCCGACGGTGGCTCGTAGGCGCACGCCGGGAGTACATCGATGCCCTCGCTGCGGCTCGCTACTCGTGGTTCGCAACTGTCACGGGCGCAGAGCGACATCGCCGCCGATGCGCTACGCGAGGCCGATCCCACCCTCGACATCGACTACGTGGTCGTGCGCACCGAGGGTGACGTGGACCGCACCTCACCACTCCACGAGATTGGCGGCCGGGGCGTGTTCGTGCGCGCCGTGGAACAGGCGCTCCTCGAAGGCCGCGCAGACATCGCCATGCACTCGCTCAAGGACGTGCCGACCGCACCCGTCGAGGGGCTGACGCTGGCGGCGATCCTCACGCGCGGCGACCCGCGCGACGTGCTCGTGGCCTCGGGCGGCCGCCGCCTCGCCGAGCTGCCCGCCGGTGCGCGCGTCGGCACCGGCTCGGTGCGGCGCAAGCTGCTCCTGCACGTCCTGCGCCCGGACCTCGACATCGTCGATATCCGCGGCAACGTCGACACGCGCATGGGCAAGGTCGCGAGCGGCGAGTATGACGCCGTCGTGATCGCCGCCGCCGGGCTCGACCGCCTCGGCCGCCGCGGCGAGGCGACCCAGGTGTTCGAGGCGCTCGAGTTCCTCCCCTCGCCCGGCCAGGGCGCGATCGCCGTGCAGTGCCGCGAGGACGACACCGAGACCGTCGAGCGCCTGCTCGCCATCGACGACGCCGGCACGCGCGCGGCCGTCGAGGCCGAGCGGGGCTTCCTCGCCGGGCTGGGGACCGGCTGCTCGCTCCCCGTCGGCGCGTACGCACAGATAGACGGCGACCTCGTCGCGCTGCGCGCGATGCTCGGCGACGACGCGGCCGAGCACGCGCGCTTCGGCGATGCGGCCGGCCCGGCGGCCGATGGCGCCGACCTCGGGCGCGGCCTGGCCCAGCAGTTGCTCGCGCCTCCGCCCACCAACAGCGCACCATGACCGACGCCGCGCCGGGCCACGTCTGGCTCGTCGGCGCAGGGCCGGGCGATCCCGGCCTCGTCACGCAGGCCGGGCTGCGCGCCCTGCACGACGCCGAGGTCGTCCTCTACGACCGCCTCGCGCCGTCGGAACTCCTCGACGCGTGCACCGACGACGCCGAGCGCATCGACGTGGGCAAGGCGCCGGGCCGCGCGGCGATGACGCAGGAGCAAATCAACGCCGCGCTCGTCGAGCACGCGCGCGCAGGCAAGCGCGTCGTGCGGCTCAAGGGCGGCGACCCGTTCGTCTTCGGCCGCGGCGGCGAGGAACTCGAGGCACTCGCCAAGGCCGGCGTCGAGGCGACCATCGTGCCCGGCGTGACCTCGGCGATCGGGGGGCTGGCGGCTGCCGGCATTCCGGTCACACACCGCGGCGTCGCCGCGAGCTTCGCCGTGGTGACCGGCCACGAGGACCCCTCGAAGCCCGCGGCACAGGTGCGCTGGGCCGAACTGGCCACGGCCACCGACACGCTGGTCGTGCTCATGGGCGTGGGCCGCCTCGACGGCATCACGCGCGCGCTCATCGAGGGCGGCCGACCACCATCGACACCGGCAGCGCTCGTCGTCGAGGCCACGACGCCGCGCCAGCGCGTGGTCGAGGCCACACTCGATGGCATCGCCGAGGCAGCGCGCGACGCGGGCGTCGAGCCCCCCGCGCTGCTCGTCGTTGGCGACGTGGTCGCGCTGCGCGAGCGCATCGCGCCGGCGCTGCGGCGCCCGCTCGCGGGGTGGCGCGTGCTGGTGACGCGCACGCGGCGACAGGCCTCCACGCTCGCCGAGGCGCTGCGCGCCGAGGGTGCGCGGCCGGTGATGCTCCCCGCGATCGAGATCGCACACCGCGCCGACCCCGACGCCGTGCGCGCGGCCATCGAGGCGCTGCGCGCGGGCGCCTACCAGTGGGTGGCCTTCACCTCCGCGAACGCCGTCGAGGCGTGGTTCGACCTCGTGCGCGAGGCAGGCGAGGACGCCCGGCTCTTCGCAGGCGCGAGCATCGCTGCCGTCGGCGCGGCGACCGCAGGCGCGCTGGAAGCGCGCGGGCTGTCCGCTGACCTCATGCCCTCGCGCGGCAGCGGCGAGGGCATGGCCGACGCGCTGATCGAGGGCGGCGTCGAGGGCACACGCGTCCTCGTCCCCCGCGCCGAGCACGCCGACCCGGCACTCGTCGAGCGCCTGCGTGCCGCGGGCGCGACCGTCGACGAGGTCACGCTCTACCTCGCCGCGCCGCCCGCCGCCCCACCGCCCGAGGTACTCGAAGCCGCCCGCGCCGGCGAGATCCACGCCGTGACGTTCACCTCGTCCTCGACGGTCCGCAACCTCGTCACCCTGCTCGGCGGGGACATCGAGGCGCTGAGCGGGGCGGTGGTCGCATGCATCGGGCCGCAGACGGCGGGGGCGGCGATCGAGGCGGGGTTGCCGCCGCAGGTGGTGTCGGAGCAGCCCTCGGTCGACGGGCTGGTGGGGGCGCTGCGAAGATACGCGGCGGAGGAGGCGTGATGGCTGAGCCGGATCTGGGCGAGTTGACTCGCGAACAGGGTCTTCGATCCGTATGGCCCCACGAGGCCAACGATTTCACACCCTGGCTCGGGCGCAATATGAACCTCCTCAGCGAAGCCCTGGGTATCGACGATGTCGAAGTGCTCGGCCTTGAAGAGCGGGTAGGCTCGTTCTCCCTGGACATCCTTGGACGGGAGGCTGGAACGGGTCGGACCGTGATCGTCGAGAACCAGCTCGAACCGACCGACCACGGGCATCTCGGGCAACTCCTCACATACGCTGCCGGCCTCGACGCGAAGATTGTTGTGTGGGTCAGTCCCGAGGTTCGAGACGAACATCGCGAGGCGGTCCACTGGCTCAACGCTCAGACAGGGGACGACGTGGGGTTCTTCGCTGTGCAGGTGGAGCTCTGGAGGATAGGTGAGTCACCGCTCGCACCGCGTTTCAGCGTCCTTGCAGAGCCGAGCGACTTCCGGAAGGACCTTCAGCGTGCGGCCACACGGTCAGACGAAGGCCAGGCAGGTTTCCGTGACTTCAATGATGACTTGCTGCGACGCCTCCGCGCCTCGAGTCCAGCGTTCCCGGCACCACGTGCTCGACGTAAGCAGTACATCACGTTCCCCCGGATCGGCCACGCGGGCTTCCGGCTTGCCACGACGTTCCAGCGGGAGCAGTTCGAAGTCGAGATGGTGATCGAGAGAAGAAGCCGCGCGATTAACGAAGCCGCCTTCGATCGACTCTTCGAAGATCGAGACGCGGTCAATGCTGAGGTTGGGCTGCCACTAGAGTGGGACCGCCACAATCACGACCGCGTCTCGTCGCGCGTGTTCGCCGGGCGACCGGGCACCATCGACTCACCGCCCGAGGACCTCGAAGAGTTCAAGAAGTGGGCTGTAGAGTTGCTTCCCAAGTTCCGGAGCGCGTTCGAGCCCCGCATCGCCGCACTCGACCTCGAAGCACTGGCAGTCGAGGCCGCGACCAACGAGGAGGCCGCGCCATGACCATCGCCACCCGCGCGGCTGGGTTCGCCCGCACCTGACGCATCCACCCACCGAGGCACCGCGAAGATACGCGGGGGGCGCGTAGCGTCGCCGGCTATGCCGACTCCGTCCTTATCCGCGCCAACTCCTCCGTCTCGCGGATCACTTCGTCCATGAAAGGCATCCGGTCGTGCGTGACGGGGTAGCGAGCCGTCTCGTTGCCGTCGGCGTCGAAGTCGTGGCGGTGGAGTGTCGAGAGGTCCTGGCCATAGTTGTCGTAGCGGAACAACTCGATGCTGACGCCGGGGCGGGGTTGCCAGAGCGCCTCATAGCGATACCCGACTGTGCGGACACGCGGGTCGGCCTGATCTACAGGGCCTACCGGGCGCAGGACCTTGCGCACATCGAGTACGCCACCGCTTCTCGTGCGCACCCGCCCGCGGAGGCGCATTCCGCCTTCGTACGGTTCGAATGTGAGGGCGTCGGAGACTACGATTCCCGCACCGCGGAGGTTGTCCATGCGCCGCTCGTGGACAAAGGTGTAGCGCCTGTACCGTTGGAATCCGCGGCGTCGTCGATCTGCTTCAGGCGGTAGTAGTCCATCAGCCACAAGCAAATCTCATCCGTCTCACGCTCGGTCCCGGCGAGCACCGCGTTCCACATGTACTCCGACGTGCACTTGTACCGGAGCTCCATCTTCTGAATGTTCGCCCGCAACGCTCCGAGTTCCTCATCGGGTGAGGCGGTCCTCCACTGCGAGGCGAGGCGCGCCTGCTCGGCCCGCTCGGCTGCAGCCGCTGCTTCGTCGTCCGCGGGGTCGTCGGGAGGTATGAGGTCTTCGTACCGGGGGTTGGCGAGGATGTCCCGCAGGAGGCGCCAGTTCATGATCCAGTCGAAGACTTCCTCCTGGCCGGTTTCGTCCTTCGGCTCACCGCCGTCCTGCCAGCGGCTCCACATCTCCTCGGACGTGCAGCCGTAGCGGCGCTCCATCCGGCGCATGTGCGCGCGGAGTTGACGGACCGTCTCCGCCACCCACCTGGCCCGCTCGGCGGTGTCCATGGTCGCGCCTTCCGCTGCCTCTGACGTTGACTATCATACCTACGACTCTGTCGCCGCCACCAACGAGGAGGCCGCACCATGACCAGCGCAACCCGTGCGACGACGTTCGCCCGCACTCGACGCCTCCGCGCCAGCGAGGCGCTGCGAGGGCTCGTGCGGGAGACGCGCGTCGACCCTGCGTCGTTCATCTACCCGCTGTTCGTCGTCGAGGGGCACGGGGTGCGCGAGCCGATCGGCTCGATGCCGGGGCAGTACCGGCTCTCGACCGACATGCTCCCCGCCGAGGGCGCCCCGCTGAGGGCAGTCCGCGGGGCGGCCCGGCCAGCAACCCGCCATGCTCGCCGCCGAGGCCGCCGAGCTGAGCGAACTCGGCGTGCGCGCCGTGCTGCTGTTCGGCGTGCCCGACCACAAGGACGCCGAGGGCACGGGGGCATGGATCCCCGACGGCATCACGCAGCGGGCCGTCGACGCCCTGAAGCAGGCCGACCCCTCGCTCGCCGTCGTCGCCGACGTGTGCCTCTGCGAGTACACCGACCACGGCCACTGCGGCCCGCTCAACGCGCGCGGCGAGGTGGAGAACGACGCCGCCATCGCGTCGCTCGCGCGCACGTCGGTGTCGCTCGCCGAGGCGGGCGTGGACATGGTCGCGCCCTCGGACATGATGGACGGGCGCGTCCACGCCATCCGCGAGGCGCTCGACGACTCCGGCTTCGCGCAACTGCCGATCATGGCGTACAGCGCGAAGTACGCCTCGGCGTTCTACGGGCCGTTCCGCGAGGCTGCCGACTCGGCGCCGCAGTTCGGCGACCGCCGCGGCTACCAGATGGACCCGCCGAACGTGCGCGAGGCGATCCGTGAGGTCGCGATCGACATCGAGGAGCAGGCCGACATCGTGATGGTGAAGCCCGCCCTCGCCTACCTCGATGTGGTGCGCGCCGTGCGCGACTCGACCGAACTGCCTGTCGCGGCGTACAACGTGTCGGGCGAGTACGCGATGCTCAAGGCTGCGGCCGCCCAGGGGTGGATCGACGAGGAGCGCGTGATGATGGAGACGCTGACCGGCATCCGCCGAGCCGGCGCCGACATCATCATCACGTACCACGCGAAGGAGGCGGCACGCTGGCTCCACCAGGCCTGATCGACGTTCCCATCGACCCCGAGCCATTCGACCCCGGCGCGATCCGCGCCGTGGCCTTCGACGCCTACGGCACCCTGTTCTACTGGGACTTCCGCGAAGTCCTCGAGCAGGCCCTCAACGACCAGGGCCTCGCCGTCGACGACCTCAATGCGGCCGCGCGGAGCTTCGAGTCGGCGTGGAACCGCGTCAGCCCATGGGCGACGCGCGAGGACGGCAAGCTGGACCGCGACGAGATGTTCGGCGGGCCGCCGCCCGAGTTCATCACCACGTGGGAGATCTGGCGCCGCCAGTTCACCGGACTCTTCGAGGACAGCGAACTCGACGGCGACCCCACGCTCGGCGCGAACCTGTTCCGTGAGGTCCTGAGCCACGCACCTGCATTCGACGACGCGCACGACGTGGTCGACGCCCTCGACGCCGCCGGGTACCGGCTCGGCCTGCTCTCGAACGCCGACGAGGACTTCCTGCAGAGCGCGGTCTCGCACAACCGGCTGCGCTTCTCCGTGATCCAGTCGTCGGAGTCGCTGCAGGTCTACAAGCCGAACCGCGCCGCATTCGAGGAGCTCTGCCACCGCCTCGGCTGCGCGCCCGACGAGGTGCTCTACGTCGGCGATTCCGCGCAGGCCGACGTGGCCGGCGCACGCCACGCCGGGCTGCGCGTCGCGTGGCTGAGCGAGCGCGCCGGGCACGAGCTGCCCGACGGCTACCCGCGCCCCGACTTCACAGTCGCCTCGCTGACGGCCGCCGCCGAGGCCCTCGGCGTGGCCGTGCCCGCAGAGGCCGCGAGCTGAGGCTGATGCCCGACCCCGCGCGTGGCTACGAGCGCTCGCGTGCCGTCATGGAGCGCGCGCGCCGCGTGCTGCCCGGCGGCGTCAACTCACCGGCGCGCGCGTACGGCGCGGTCGGCGGTGACCCCATCGTGATCGCGCATGGCGCGGGCGCCACCCTCACCGACGTCGACGGCAACGAGTACATCGACTACCTCGGCTCGTTCGGGCCGCTCATCCTCGGCAGCGCGCACGCCGACGTCGTCGCCGCCGTGCAGGCGGCGGCCGCGGGCGGCACCTCGTTCGGCGCGCCGACGGAGGCCGAGGCGGAGCTCGCCGAGATCGTGACCGGCGCGCTGCCGTCAGTCGAGATGGTGCGGTTCGTCAACTCGGGCACCGAGGCGACCATGTCGGCGCTGCGCCTGGCGCGCGCCGCGACCGGCCGCGACCTGATCATGAAGTTCGACGGCTGCTACCACGGCCACGCCGACGGGCTACTCGCCTCTGCAGGCTCGGGCGTCGCGACGCTCGGGCTGCCCGACTCGCCCGGCGTGCCCGCCGCGTTCGCGGCGCAGACCCTGGTCGTGCCGTTCAACGATGCCGCAGCGGTCGCGGCGACGTTCGAGGCGCACCCCGGCATCGCCGCGGTCGTGGTCGAGCCCGTCGCCGGCAACATGGGCGTCGTGCCGCCCGCGCAGGGGTTCCTCGAAGCGCTGCGCGAGATCTGCGACGCGCACGGCGCGCTGCTCGTGTTCGACGAGGTGATGACGGGGTTCCGCGTCGCGTGGGACGGCGCGCAGGGGCGCTACGGCGTGCGGCCCGACATCACCGCGCTCGGCAAGGTTGTCGGCGGCGGGCTGCCCGTCGGCGCGTACGGCGGCCCTCGCGCGCTGCTCGAGCGCATGGCGCCGGCCGGCGACGTCTACCAGGCCGGCACGCTCTCCGGGAACCCGCTCGCGATGGCCGCCGGGCTCGCCACGCTGCGCGCACTGCGAGCCGACGAGGGCGCATACGACCGTCTCGAGTCGCTGGCGGCGCGCCTCGAGGCAGGGCTGCGCGAGGCGGCCGAGCAGGCCGGCGCGACGATCGCGGTCGGCCGCGTCGGCTCGATGCTGACCGTGTTCTTCCGCGACGAAGCGCCGACGAACTACGCCGAGGCGGCGACGAGCGACACCGCCCGCTTTGCGCGCTTCCACCGGGCGCTCCTCGACCGCGGCGTGATGCTCCCACCCTCGCAGTTCGAGGCGTGGTTCGTCTCGCTCGCCCACGACGAGGCGGTGATCGACCGCACGGTCGAGGCCGTCCGCGAGGCGCTGGAGGCCAGCGCAGCCGCGGACTGAGCCCGGACCGACGCACCTCATCCACGTGCTCCCACGACCGTCGAGCGCCGGAGCTCAGCCGCGCCACCCCGGGTTGCCCTATTCTGTTTGTGATCTACGTTCGTTATGGAAGGGTATTGATGCGCCCTCGAATCAGCGGTCTGCTGGTGGCGGCGATGCTGGCGCTCACCGTCGGCATCGTGTTCGCGAGCGCGCCCAGCCGTGCATCGGCGGAGTCTGAAGAGGCGCCGGGCCCCGGCACGATCACCACGACCCTGCACCCCGGCTGGAACATGGTCGCGTGGCTCGGCCCCGAGGCTCCCGCCACCGACCTCTTCGAGGCGATCCCGGCGCTGGTGCGCGCCTCCGCCTGGGACGCCGACAACCAGCGCTACCTGCGGAGGACGAGCAACAGCATTGCGCGCTATGGGCTGCGGGAACTCGAACCCGGCATGGGGCTCTGGCTCGAGCTCGGTGGCGACACGCCATTCGAGTGGACCCGCGCCACTCCGGAGGGTGGCGTGCTGCTGTCGCTGCGCGCCGGGCGAAACCTCGTGGGGTGGGGCGGCAACAGTGCCATGCCGGCCGGGGACGCGCTTGACCGCTTCGGCGCATCGCTGGTGACCGCGTCCCGGTGGGACGCAGTCGCGCGGGAATACGATCGGTATCGCCCCGACACCACGGGCACCTCGAATACGCTCACCGAGCTGGGTCCGGGCGACGGGCTCTGGGTCGAGTTGACCGAGGATGCTTGGTGGTGGCAATCCGGCACGTCCGGCATCGAGTTCACGTTCCCGGACAGCGTCCCCGCCGAGAAGCAGACCGCGATCCGCGACGACATGGAAGACGTCGTCACGTTCTTCGCCGAGCGCTACGGGATCGTGCCGCCACCGTTCACGGTGATCGTCGACCTCAACCTCGACATCTTCGCGGGAGCGCGCGCACGGGAGATCCTGATCAGCCGCAGCGCCCTCAACTACTCGCTCCTGTCGGTGACGCTCGCGCACGAGTACTTCCACGTGTTGCAGCGTCGCCTCGGAGCGTACGCCCCGTCGGTCCACGACCCGTCACCGCGATGGATAACGGAAGGTTCGGCGACCTACGCGGGCGGCCTCTACCGGCAGGAGCGTTGGACCAAGTCCGCAGAGGAGCTGCGTCACGACCGGCTGCGCCACTCGCTGCCGGTCACACAGCGGCTCGACGAGCTCGAACTCTCGAGGCTGTTCTACGCCGGCGCCGGGCCCGCTTACAGCCTCGCGGCCATGGCTGTCGAGTGGCTGTCCGGATACGCGGTCACGGGTTCAGCGGAGGAGTTCGCGCCGGAAGTCCCCGGCTGGAGGAGCGGCTGGGCGGACCAGGCAACATACGTGGCCTACTACCAGCGGCTGTCGGCCGTCTCCGACTGGGAGGACGCGTTCGAGCGTGTGTTCGGACTGTCCGCGGACGACTTCTATGACTCGTTCGAGACCTATCGCAGCGCGTTGACCACCTCGCGCTTCCCGCATCTGGGCGACGACGCCGACGAGCCGGTGCTCGTGTTCGTCGGAGATGCGCAGGAGGAGACGGAGACGGCCGTGCGCGCAGCCTTCGACGATGTACTGACGTTCTTCGGGGAGCGCTTCGGGGCCGGATCCGCCGACTACACGGTATTCGCCGCCGTGGATGCAGAGTCGGTGACCGAAGCGTACCTGCGAGCGTTCGGCGGCGATCCGTACGAGGGGTTCTGTAGCCGGGCATCAGTTGGCATGGCCGCGCTGGCGGTGATCGACCTCACCTGCCGAGCCTCAGCCCCGTACTACATGGACCGCTACCACTTCGATCACGTCCGGGACCGCCTGGCTCCGCGGTCCTCGCTGCCGGTCGCGGAGGCCGGACTCGACCGGCGCGGCCCCTGGTGGTTGCGCGTGGCGACGAAGAGCTACACGGAGCACGCGTACGAGGCGACCGACGACGAGGTGACGATCGAGGCGATCCGAGCCGAACAGGTCACGCTCGCCCGACGAGTGACCCCCTCGCTCGCAAGCCTGGAAGTCTGGGCCGACGTGGTCGATGTCGGGTACTGGGAGGCGAGAGCGCTGGCCTTCCTGGCCGGCGCGTGGCTGGCCGAGCACGCCGACGAGCCCGCCCTGTTCGAGTACTACCGTCAGCTCCCGTCCTCGACGAGCTGGGAGGCTGCGTTCGAGGCCGCGTTCGGGATGAGCGTCGCCGACTTCCATGCAGCCTTCGAGGCGCATCGCGCCGAGGTAGCCCCACCCACGACAACCGGCAACGGGGCCTGAGTCGCGCCGCCTCGCCCGCCGCGACGACCGCGACCTGCCTCCCTCGGGCCTTCGCGGAACCGCGAAACATTGCCCACGGCGCGCGCTGGCTCGTATACTCGCGGCGGTGAGGGCTCAAAAGCGCAGCGCTTGAGCGATTCTTCCCCGGGGGCCACCGTGCAACTGAACGTGCAGCAAGAGGACCTGAATCGAGGCCTCAGCGCCGTCGCGCGAGCCGTACCGACCCGATCCACGCTGCCCATCACCAACAACATCCTGCTCGAGGCCGACGACGACCAACTGACGCTCTCGGCCACGGACGCCGAGACCATCGCGATCACCTACCGGATCGTATCCGGCATCACCGAGCCGGGAACCATCACCCTGCCCTCGCGGCTGCTGTCGGACTTCGTCGCCACGCTGCCGCCGCAGCCGATCGACATCTCGCTCGCCGAGCGCTCCCGGCAGGTCAGCCTCTCGTGCGCGCGCAACGAGGCATCCATCGGCGGGCAGGCAGCAGACGAGTTCCCGCCCATCCCGCCCGTCGAGGACGGCGACACGATCCAGCTCGACGCCGACGCGCTGCGCCACTCCATCAACCAGGTCGCGTTCGCGGCGGCCACGGACGATTCGCGGCCTGTCCTCACCGGCGTGCACTTCGCCCTGCGCGACGGCTCGCTCCGGCTCGCCGCCGCCGACGGCTTCCGCCTCGCCGTGAACACCATCGAGGTGGGCGAGGACGGCGCCGACCGCGAAGCGATCGTCCCGGCGCGCGCCCTCAACGAGCTGGCGCGGCTGCTGCCCGAGGTGAGCGAGCAGATCTCGGTCACGTTCAACCCGGCGGGCACACAGGTGCTGTTCGACCTGGGCCACGCCACACTGATCGCGCAGCTCATCCAGGGCACGTTCCCGAACTACGAGCAGCTCATCCCCAGCGGCCACGCCACGCGCACCGAAGTCACCGTGGGCGAGTTCATGCGCGAGACGCGCATCGCCTCGATCTTCGCGCGCGACGGCTCCGGGATCGTGCGGCTCGTCGCCAGCCCCGGCGACGGGTCGACGGGACGGCTGACAGTGACGGCGCGGGCCGAAGAAGTGGGCAACAACGAGGGCGAGATCGACGCGTTGGTGGAGGGCGAGGAGGCGCGCATCGCCTTCAACAGCCGCTACCTGATCGAGGTGCTGGGCGCCCTCGACTCGGACCGCGTCGCCATCGAGACATCCTCACCCTCAAGCCCCGGCGTCCTCCGCCCCGTCCCCGACGACGGCTACGTCCACGTCGTCATGCCGATGTTCGTTCAATGGTAGCAAAATCCGCTGCCTCCACTCCCTCGATCATCGGGACTTCGACGCGCACATCGGCCTCCTCCGGCGTGACATCGATACGGACGTCGAGTGCCTGAAGCAGCAGGTCGAGGTCCTCCGTCTCAGCGTTCGTCACCCACTCGCGGATGAAGCCCAGCACCTCCGGCATCCGTTCTCGCAGCATCTCAGGATCGGGGCCGGGCTCGCACTCTGAGCGGAGTTGAGCCTGCTCGCGCTCAAGCGACGCCTTGCGCTTCGTGAGCCGTTCCCGCTTCTGCTGGTAGGCCTCCTTGGTGACCTCGCCGTCCGTGTAGAGGTCAATGAGGCGGTCCTGGCTGTCGTCGAGGTGGCTGAGTTCGCGCGCGAGCTCAGCCAGCCGGGCAGCGTGGTCCGTCCCTTCCCACAACCGCTCTGCCATGCTGATCGCGAGTTCCGGCTGGGCCAGGACGTCTTCGAGGGTGCTGCGGACGGCATCCTCAAGGGTTTCCTTCCGAACCAGCCGGCTCGTGCAGCGCTTGTCCTCGCGGGAGAGGTAGACGCGGTTGCAACGGTAGTAGAGGTAGCGTCCGCGGTTCACAGACTGCCCAACCATGCCCGCACCGCAAACTCGGCAGCGCAGGCGCCCGCGCAGCGGATACGTCCGCGACGGCGCCCGTGCGTTGCGACGCTCGGGGTCTTCGAACCGAGACTGAGCACGGGCGAACAACTCCGCGGAAACGATCTGCGGCGACGCCCCCTCGATTACGATGTGCTCGCTCGGATCCTGCTCGACCACGCGCCGCTTCCGACCGCGACCCCCGGGTTGTCGGATCATCTCAACCTTGGTGCGCCGGTAGACTGTGCGGCCGGTGTAGGTCTCGTTCCGCAGGATCCGGTGGACCGTCACCGGGTACCACTGCTTGCCGGTCAACGTCGGGATGCCGTCAGCGTTCAGGTCGGTGGTGATGCGATTCACAGCCTTGCCCGAGACCCAGCCCTCGAAGATGCGCCGGACCACGGCTGCCTGTCCGGGGTTGAGCTCACGCTGCCCCGTTTCGGGCACGTAGATGTACCCGTAGCAGCCCGTACCCGTCCCCTGCGCGAGTTGGCCGTTGCGGGCGCGCTCCGCCTTGCCACGCATCGTCCGTTCCGCGATCTTCTCGCGCTCGACCTCCGACACGAAGGCCCGAGCAGCGACGATGAACTTCCCAATAGCCGTGTCCTCGAAGTCCTCGGTCACGAACTCGAGGCGCACGCCGCTCGTCTCAGCCTCGTCGAAGAGCACCCCTATGTGATTCTGATTGCGGGACAGGCGGTCGAGGGCGTACGCAAGCACGACATCACACTCGCCGTCGCGCATCAGGCGTCGCACCTCGGCCATCCCCGGCCGCTCAAGGGACGATCCGCTCTCGGCATCGCGGATCGAGCGGACAACTGTGTGCCCCACGGCCTCGGCGTACTCCACGCCCGCTCGTTCCTGCGTGTCGAGTGAGGTTCCTTCGTCCGCCTGGGAGTCGGTCGAGACCCTCGAATAGATGACCGTTCGCATGTTCTACCCCTGCCCCATCTTACCGCGGTCGACGTCCGGAACCGCGGTGGTCGTCGCTGTATCTGCTTCGTTCTCCAGCGTCGCGTCGGCCTCTGCCGTCTGCGTGGTCGTGAATTCGGTGAGGATCCGAACCCAGAGGTCGTTCCAGACCCTCCCGGGCTCCTCCCCGCACACGTTGACCTCGAGCCGCGCACGAACCGCGCACGAGCCCTTCGTCTGTGTCGTTTCGCTCCTGCTGTGTCCACTCATCTCACTTCACCCGGCGACTCGGCCGCGACTGAGACACGCTCATCACGGCGGCTTGTTGCTCGCCGCCGTTGGGTTCGCGCCGGCGGCGGGCGCCCGGCCCCCCGCAGGGGGCCGGGCACGGCCAGGCCGCACGCCCGACGTGGGAGAGGCCACCGGGGAGCGGTGAGTCGCGAGAGCGGAGCACGGTGGGCGGTGTGGAGCGGGTCTTGGTCGGTGTGAGGAGTCGAGCTGCGAGGTGGAGCGTCAGGCCTCGGCGACAAGGATTGGCGATCCCGCCTCACCGGGGATCTCGAACACTGGCTGGTTAGGAGGAGAGAGAATCGCAACCGTTGGGGAGGTTGAGGAGGAGGGTGGGCTCGGGGAGGTGACCGACTTCTAGAACACTCGGTGAGACCGTCCGCGGCAGGACGTATTGGCGTGTACACGCCGGACGGAGCCAGCGTTGCCGTCACCCCCGCGCCGCATGCGCGAAAAACCCGCCTCGCGGCGGGTCTCCGTACGGCGTAACGCAGGACGGGGAGCGTTACGGGGTGACTGTCCCGTCGATGACCGGTTGCCCGACCTCAACGATGCGCACAGCCGTGCCGGCCGACAGGTCGGCCAGCTTCCCGTACAGCAGCGAGAGGCCGGCGACGAACGCTGCCACCGTGACGCCCAGGGCCCAACGGAGCGAAGCGACATCCCTGTGCAGGCCGTCGATCCTCGTGTTCACGTCAATGCTAAGTGACGCAATCTCCGCCTGAATGACGGCGAGGTTGGCGGTGCCAGCGGCTTGCACTGCTTCCGCCTTCCATGCGGTCCCCCAGTCGCTCCATCCCGGCTAACACCATAGCGACCTCCCTTCAGTCCTGCTCCGCCAGACCCTCTGGCGGTAACGACACCTGGCCGGACCCGTGAAGGGCCATGGCCGCGCGTCGTCGTAGTGCGGTACTAGGTGAGTGTTGGTGGCTGCCGTGAGGGCAGCCGGCGCGCTGAGTACCTCGAGTGGGACCGACCCGAATGGGCTGCTGCCTGCTAGTTGCCGTGGATGCAGCCGATCCGGCGCTCGCTTGCCTCCTGGGCCAGCGCGACAAGTTCGTCGCGATGCTGCCCCATCGCCGGGTCCACGCCGGCGCGAGGCCCTCGCCCACCATCAGGGCGTCAATGGAGACCCCGTCCGCCGTGTAGACGTAGCGCAACGTGCGCCCGTGCTTGTCGAATTCCCGCGGCCCAGGCTCGACCAGGACCGCATCGCCGACGAGTTCGCGAAGCCGGTCGGTGGCCTGCGTGTAACAGGCTTCGCCGATCTCGCGTGTGTCTATGCCGTAGAAGCGGACGCGCCGGCCGGCGGCGAGGACGAACGTGTCGCCGTCGACGACACGGGCGACCTCGACCCGCTTGGTCGGCCGCCGAGGCGTGATGCCCGAGACGTCGACTAGCTGCGCCGTTGGCTGCCCGGCCCCCGTGGGGATCTTGTTCCGCGCGTCGGCGGCGATGTCCTCGAACGTCTCGCCGCCCGCGTACACCGCCATGGTGAACAGGCTTCCCACCACAATCCCGATCAGCGCCTGCATGATGAACCGCATGAGTTGTCTGTCTCTCTGGTGCCACGCACCGAAAACGCCGGCAATGCCGGCGTGACTGGAATCGTTGCCGTTGCGACCTTGCTACACGTTGACGAGCGCGCCCCGGCTCCCCGCCCGCGCCGGGTCCGCGGTGTGCTCCGAGCACGAATGGCAGACGGGCCAGCCGTCCGGCGCCCGCAGCACGGTGTCGCGGCCACAGCGGCCGACGCCGACGCCGATGCAGGACGCCACCCGCTCACCGGCGGCGGTCACGCGCTCGTTGGCGTTGAGGTAGCTCTCGAGACTGCCGGGACGCCTGGGCGCCACTTCAGCCTCAGCTACATCCGCGGCGACCCGAGCGGCCGCACGCAAGTTGAAGGCGCGCACAGCGGCCCGGCTGGCGCGCTGGCGCGCCTCTCTGCCGAACGCCGGGCCGCGCGCCGCGAGACGCGTTGCCTCCGCCGCGCGTTCCTGTCGGTCGAGGACGAGGTGGTACATCCGGCCGGCGTACGCGTAGTGCAGCCGCGTCTGCGTTATCGCGTGCGAGTTGCCGGCGCGACTCGCCACCCGCAGCGCAGCAGCAGCTCGGCGCACGTGCGCCAGCGTGGCGCGCGTGTGTACCGCCGGTCATGGCGGCCCATCGCGCGGTCGCCTGCTGGTCGGTCAGTTCGCTGATCTCGGGGTTGGTGTTGGCGCTTGCCATCAGATCTTCTCCTTCCGGGAGAACTACGCCGCCGACATTGTGTCGCGCGGCAGGACGACTCCCGCATTGGCGCGGGAGTCCACGAAAACCTCGACAGGTGGTGTGTCACCCGCACGCGCGCCCGCAGGGAACACAGCCACGCGCGGACGCCCGCGCAGAGCGCAGGAATCCCCGATGCGAGGCCACTCGTGCAGGCGGCGGGTGAGGTAACGAGACGCCAGGCGGCGGTATGTGCCGCACGGCTGACCTTGAGCGCGGACCGAGGTAGTTCCGCGAGTAGGGCGCCGACGTCCGCAACATCACCCACTGAAGCGGGGGACGATTGCGGTGCCGGTTGCCGGAGGTCGTCAGCGTGAGGCGCTGCGAGATCCGGTGCGCTGGTCTGTCCTCGAATCCGCAAGCGGAGTCAGGAGCATCGGGCGCGAGCGATGTCTAGGCAGGCCCATCCAAAGGGATGTGCG
>MKWU01003917.1_pt1 | contig 18541 bp, 13 predicted proteins | sample 809101 | NCBI WGS metagenome assembly MKWU01 (sample SAMN05860141, study PRJNA318959) | sponge metagenome | host: Aplysina aerophoba | place: Slovenia: Piran, Adriatic Sea, Gulf of Piran | collected 2013-05-07
CTCAAGTGCCGGAAGTTCAACTTGGTAGTGCCCTTTGAATTTTATCATCCCCATTGCTATTGGCTGTAGAGCACTTAATGTTAAAGATGGGATAGCTGATTCACTGAGTTAAGAGGAAAAGGATCATTGTTGAAAACAAATTAGATCACAAGGAATGGTACGAAAGACGAGGATAAACGTGACTGTCAGGATTGAGGTCAGGCAATCAAAACTGGCACAATAATACTCAATAAAAGGGTGAAGTGAATACTTTCACAGTCTCAAGGTCAAGTGTGTCCATTGCGGTCGAAAGATCCACATAGACGGGACCACCAGTTGTGTTCATCAGCTGTTGTGTTTAGCCTAGGTATCGGAAATATTGTGGCATGAAGGGAATGTGATAGCGGTGATGCGGGTGGGACGATCCCGATGGACAATGGAGAACGAAACTGTCAAAATTTGGTCATCTGATGCGGGTGGATACCGGTGAGAACACCATTTCGGGCATGGTCATCACAATCGTTCGCATGACTTTGCTTATCTGGCCATCCTGGACTTTTTCATGGACCCAATTGTTGAACAGTGGTGTGGCATGGTACACCGAGCCCATGCCGTATATCCAACCAAGAGTAGACTAAGGAAGAAAATATGGAGTAAATTTAGGGATTGCTTGATGGGTAGTCGGGAAACCTTCTATCTTCTATTATGTGACAAACGCAAGGACATTCATTGAATCCATCGTCACCAATCCCCCATGACCAGTCACCATGTTTCGGGTGTGTTCATTTCAGGGTTTCTAAGTTTATTAAATTGATAATAAAAATAGGGAAAAGCCATAGGATGAATCACGTCTACCCTAAAACCAATAGAAGCATTAATGATGGCGATAATAAAAATTAGCGGGAATGGCTGGCCGTATCTTGGCATAATTGTATTCTTGCAACGGATCGCCAACTAATGGGATAAAAAGGAATTTACGATTACGGAACCCTTACCAACGGGAACTCTCAGACAATGACGAAGTCAAATATCTCACGCTCAAATACAATGAAGAGTTTGAGCCGATCAAGGATACTCCAGGCAATGTACCAAGACAATAATGCAGTTTTCCTTGAAAAGGAAACGCCAAAGTGAGTAATAATTTCTTAGGGGAAATAAGTATTTAATTCCCTCATGAATAGTCTTATTTTCACAATTATTGCCATTTAATCATGTGACAATTCATTCAGAATATCAATTAATTCTTTTAATTCCCTATTTAGTGGAACTTCGAATTGCAGCGCCCTCCCCGTCGTGGGATGATTAAATTCCAACTTAACTGCTCGCAATGCCTGTCCAATTACATTTTGATTAATAAGAACTTCCGATAATTCTTTTCTCACTTGTCTTCCGCCCGCATAAGTTTGATCTCCGAGTATTGGATGGTCAATAAATTCCATGTGAACACGAATTTGATGGGTACGTCCCGTTTCCAACTTACATTCAATGGCTGAAACTTTTTCGTCAAAGTAAGTATTTACAACTCGATATCGGGTGACCGCAGATTTACCAAAGCGTTCATGAACACTAAATTTTACCCGATTATTTGAATGCCTGCCAATTAAGGTTTCAATCTTAATCCATTGATCACTTTCAAAAGTAATCCACGGTCTTTTTTTTATCACCGATGATGCTTTAGGGTGCCCGTGGACAAGGGCAAAGTAGGACCGTTGTGCTGTTTTAGCAGCAAATTGTTGAGTAAGCGAATGCATTGCTTTATCAGATTTGGCGGCCACAATTAAGCCCGAAGTGTCCTTATCCAATCGGTGAACAATTCCAGGTCGAAGTTGTCCACCAACACCTGCCATTGTACAACCACAATGGTGTATTAAAGCATTGACTAGGGTGCTACTTGGATTACCCGCACCAGGATGAACGACTAATCCGACTGGTTTGTCAACAACAATGATGTCTGAATCTTCATAAACAACATTAAGAGGTATATTTTCAGGGGCTAGCTCAGAACGATTGATTGGCGGAAGTGTTATTTCCAGGACTTGGTCAAACATGACCATATAACTTGGCGAAGTTACTGTTTTTTCTTGTAAATGAACATTGCCCGCCTTAATTAATTTAGTGATTCGACTCCGACTTAAATCTAACTCTTTGGGTAGGAGTTTGACTAACGCTTTGTCGAGACGCAAGGGCTCTTGCGTATCAATCCTAACTGTGATCACTTGAGGGTGTTTATTCATGCAACCAACCTTAGACGGCCCACCTCAACCGACCGGTTTAAAATGGCTTAAGGTGCTAGTTGCAGTTCTAACAACTACCCTTATTGTTGGGTTTTTAACAATTGTCATAATGGTTGTTTTCCGTTTAAACAATCTAAACCAACCGACTTTAAACCCTCTCCCAGCCACTATTCAAATCCCCAGTCAAGCCGGTATAGTAGGCTACACCGAAACACCAGAATGGTATTTGGTCGTCACACAGGACAGTGAAATCTTTGTTTTTGACCGCCGCAATGATAAACTCATTCAAACAGTAATTGTCCAAAATAACATAACAGAATAAATTGCTTTTGTAGAACCCAAATAAACTTCCATGGAATTTCCTAAAGAATTTTTAGATGAATTACACCGAGCAACATCCATCTCAGGAATTTTAGGAAAATTCGTCACTTGGGATTCGAAAAAAACTAAAGCAGCTAAAGGTGATTATTGGGCATGTTGTCCATTTCACTCCGAAAAAACTCCATCCTTCCACGCCACAGAAAGTACTAAAACCTACTATTGCTTCTCCTGCCAAGCCAAAGGAACGGCCCTCACATTTTTACAAAAAAATCGTGGCTTAAGCTTTATTGATTCTGTAAAGTTTCTTGCTGAAGAAGCCGGACTCGCACTCCCCAAACTCACCGGAAAAGAAAAACAGCAGGCTGACAAGTACTCTAAACTCTATCAGTTAAATCAATTAGCCGCTCAATATTTCCAAGACCGACTCTTTTCAAGTGAAGGTAAGAAATCCTTGGATTATATCATTAATCGAGGATTAGCCATTGAAACTGTAAAAGAATTTGGCTTGGGATTTGCTCCTTCTCATAATCAACTATTTGAGCACCTTCGTAGCATCAGTTCTTCCGATGAATACATTGTTGATTCTGGTCTTGCCAAAAAGCGGGATGTTGGCGAGGGAATATATCCCACCTTCCGAAATCGTATTGTTTTCCCAATAAAAAATTTGAGTGGCAGAGAAATTGCCTTTGGTGGCCGGGCAATGGACCCTAACAATCCAGCCAAATACCTGAATTCCCCTAATACCGAAATCTTTAATAAAGGCTCTATTTTATATAACCTCCAAGATGCCACAAAAAATATGGATAGAGCCACTCCTTCAATGATTGTTGCCGAGGGATACCTTGATGTCATTGCTCTCAGCGAGGCCGGATACAAATCTACAGTTGCTCCTATGGGAACAGCATTAACAGAACAGCAACTTAAAACTTTATGGCGATACGTACCAAAACCAATATTTGCAATGGATGGCGATAATGCAGGACTTCTCGCTGCAAGTCGTATTGCCGAACTTGCCCTATCGTTGCTCTTCAAGGCTAATGGAGCTAAATTTTGCCTTATGCCAGAAGGGATAGACCCTGACGATTTCATACGAAAGTTCGGACCCCAATCCTTTCAGGAGCGACTTGATCATGCCCATGAATTGTGGGAGTTTTTGTGGCATCTAGAAACGCAAGGAATGAAAGCCATCTCAAGTCACCAGCAGGATACCATCAATGCCAATCTTCAAGACAAATTGCGAACGATTAAAGATTCAAGCATAAGAGGAATTTATAAATCCCGAATTCGAACCCTTTTCTTTGAAACCTTTCTGCGCAAGGAATCAGGAAAACAAAAAATCCTTAAAGATGTTGACACCAGTGAATTTAAAGATTTCCTTAAAGGAGCACAAAACTTACGCGAACTTTCAAAGGTCTATCAACTTGAAGCTCTCATTTTGGGCATTCTAATCAAAAACCCTCAGTTAATCCCCGCATTCAGTGAACTTCTTGAAGAATTTGAATTTTCAAGTGAAAAAGAAACCTTTAACTCAATAAAGCTGGAGTTATTATTAGGTGATTTTAAAACGGTTGACACCGAGACAATAAAATCTCAAAGTGCTCACAGCCAAGCAATTACTGACATTTTAGAGCTGAATCAATTAGACATTTGTAAAGAGTTTGCGAGTACTTCAGACGATAGTCAGAAATCTAAGCTTCTCAAGAAGGCATTTGCTGTCTTGGAAAGTGAGAAATTTTGTGATGAGGTATCAAGTGAGATCATTAATTCTTCATCAAATCTGGATACGAAAGAAAAATTGTTCCTGAAACTTAGGGATGAAAAAAGACGCTTTCCATTTAACTCAGATGAATCCGATGCCGAAGCATTCAGTGCAGAAGATAATCCAATCCAAGCCGAAGAAAAGGTTAAGCAGTATATCAATGAATTGCAATCAGAGGCGTTGGATTTGCCTTCCAGAAATACAAAAGAAGCACAGTTCCAAGGAGTTATTGACGAAAATTCTGATGATGATTTGGAAGAATTAAAGAAACTCACCCAGTAAAATACAAATCGTCTTGTCATTGATTTTTGAAGGTTCTGAATAAATTCTATTTCCTAACCCTTTGAAATGTATTTTCTTATCCTATTTAGTAGCGAAGTTCATTCTACTCATTGTCAATTTTTTTTGAGAGGGGTTAGTTTTTTGCAGATACCAATAGAAAGAACCATATCACTGAACTTATTCAAGCCCAGAATTACTTCTGTTTACTCATTCAAATTGCTGAATAATCAAGTTTCATGATGAATTCAGATTCTGATTACTTGAACGGAAATTACGATTCCACTAAAGAAGAAGAACCATTTGGTGCAATTTTTGACAACCCTGAAGCAGAAGAAATCAATGAATTAGTTGTAGAACTCACTACTCATTCACTTAATGGTGAGCAGATTCAAATTTCTGATATTCAAAATCTCTTAACCAACTATTCTGACGTTGAGGAGAAACTAGAAAAGGTTATCACCATCCTTGAGCACCAAGGCATTGAAGTTGTTCGCGATGATTCGAACTATACCCCACCAATCCCCCCCAAGACGAATTATCATAGTTCCACAGCATCTAGTACCGAAGGGGATGAAGAGGTTGAATTTACTCCAGATGAAGAAATCGCACTCACTCAGGAAATTGCCAAAAATATGGAGAAGATCACTGATGTCATCTACTCCCTACCGGTAACGTTCAGAACGATAAGTCTATACTCTCAGGATCTTGAGAAGCAGAACTCATCGTTGAAAGACTTTGTTGACATTCAATTCAGCCTGTTGCGGGAAACAAATAATTTCTCTTCGCGGAAATTTAAAAACAAACCCTTCAAACACAATCTTATTAATGATTTTACCATACCAGAGACATTCTCTCTCAATGGCTCAGCACACAAATCTCTCTTACGAGACCTAAAGCGATTTAATCGTCATTATGTAAAATTTAGTGACTTGTTTGAGCGCCGATTTAGTTATCGATGTCAACCTTCACTTCGATATACTAAAGCCCAGACTAGAAAGCTTTTTAGAGAGCGCGACAGTATTGGTCAGATTGCGGCTCGAATTTCACTTAATTATCAAAACATTGAAAGTATAATTGCGCGATTTGAGCCATTACACGCCGAGCTTGAAAAAACTGAGGCCAAGCTTGCCGCAATGATCAAAAAAACTAAATTCCGAGAGATCGATTTCCAACAGTTTTGGCAAGATTATAATTTATGCGAGGATATTACTGATCTTGAAAACACAAAAGCCCCCCCAAAACTTCAGAAGTTGATCCTGTCTCAAAAAACCTTTCTGAAAAATGCTAGAAAAACATACCTTAAAATCTGGCAAGAGATCGGCCTTGAAGCGGACGAATTTAAAAATGTGTTCAAACAAATCACTATCGCAAAAGCCACATTGGATACAACTAAAAATACCTTGCGGGCTAAGATGAAGCCCTTGATAGACCGGCTTGTAAAGGATAGTACTCTCATCAACCCAAACACCGCGGAGATTATTTCTCTTGCCGAAAAGGCTCTCTCGGAAGCCATTTCAACCTTCAATTATAACCAAGCAGGATTTAGTGGTTATGTCAACCTCAAAGTCCGTATTGCACTTGGATTAACTGTACCAGACAATAAAGATGGGGTTCACGACGATTTTCATTTTGATGATGAATTTGAAAATTTTGATGAGTTTAGTGATGACTCTTTTAGCGATGAGTTTGAACAGCTCGGTGGTGTTTCACCTATCCAATCATCAGGAACAGGGGCACTTGTTGAGACCACAACCCCAAATCTGCCAGTTGATCGAACCGTTGATCCCATACGATTGTACTTCAAGGAAATGGGGAGCGTGGATCTCTTATCAAGAGAAGGGGAAATAGCCATTGCTAAAAGGATTGAAGCGGGAAGAAATGAGCTAATCTCAGCCTTATCAGCAAGTCCACTAACTTTTAAAGCAATTTCTATTTGGTATAAAGAAATTCTTGAAGGAACAGCATCCCTTCGTGATGTCATTGATTTAGATGCAACATACCAAGAATTGCAAAAGCCACAAGAACCAGAGTATGAAGATTTTATTGCCAACCATGTCCGCCGAATCATTCTTGAGTTAACAGGTCAATTTGAGCAGTATTCGATGCAAAGTCGGGACCGGGTTTCGGCTTTACTTGATCCTGAGCAAAATTTTAATAATACCAAACAAAATAAACTCAATGCTTTGCACAAGAACCTTACGGGACGGTGCAAACACATCAAACTGAATGATCCTCAAATATCGGCTTTGGTCAATAAAATATGCGCCTCTCATAAGGTCTTCCAAAAAATTGACAAACAAATCTTAAAGGTTTCTAAACAAGAACAGTTTGACCTTCAGCCTTTCAGAGACTTTCTTTATTCCACGGCTGCCAATCCCTATTGGCTTAATTTAGCCACGGCTGAGGTGTGCTCAAAGATAGCGAATGATTTTGAGCAGAAATTAAAAGATAACTTTGATGATATTCACCAAACCCTGCTCAATATATCCACATTAACGTGTTCCTCTCTGAATGAATCTCGTGATCTCATCAACTTGGTGAAAAAAAACGGTAAGCTTCCGTCCAAGATTGAGTTTGAGGGTGATAAGTCCTTGAATTACATTCTGCAAACCTGCCCAGGATTGATCAAACCCGTTATAGACCATTTAGGTAGTGTTGTGGCTGGCCAAGTTCGTTATTCGGAAGTTGTGAATCCTGAAAAGGTATTTAGTGACCTCGTGAGCAGTGGAAAAATCGCCTCAACCAAGAAAATTCATCACAAGCGAAAAGAAAAAATTATTCGTGAGCATTGTCTTGAATCGTTTGAAGAATTAGTGAAACTCTTTGGGTCACTCAATGACGCTTATGATACCACCTATATCCTTCATCATGACGCGCTTGATGGACACGATACTCAAAATGATCAAAGCAACTATTTTCAAGGGCGAACGCGACTCTTCCAACTCATTGCGCGACTGCCTTTTAAAATGGATTTTTCGGCGCAAATAACGAAACAAATTCAACAACTTGAAAATCAACTTGCTGAACTCGATGCACACCTCAGTTCATTTAGTCAGAGTGTCAATCTCACCCCCCGTGAATTTAGAGATTATCTATTGAATCTCGCTATGAACTCTAACTGGCGTAAAGCGTGTTCCGGCAAAAAGGGTAAGCGATGGAAAGAGCTCAATAAAAAGATGAGCCTGATCACTGAGGTTAACGACCTTAGACAGCGCATTGTTGAAACCTCAACCACTGTGGGAATGACCCGAGCTGAGTTTCGTAAGCGGTTCCCTGAATCTTGGTTCAATATTCATGGCAGTTTATTCCCTGATAAAAGAACCCATGTCATTCAGCAGTTGTTTGAACTTCCTATAACCATCTTTGAAATTTCCTCCTGGCAAGAAAAACTTAGCATTTCCGCAATTGAGATTGCGGATGTTGTTGATGTTCAATCAACCTTTGAAAATTTTAAATCCCTTGCTGTGAAATCTAAGAACTCCTCTTCCAAGAATGGTCAATCAAACGGGATTGATCTCGGTAATGGTTTTAATGAATCCTCGTCCTCTAGTGACAGTGAGTCTGAAGTCAAATCCAATCATTCCGTTACTGAACTTGAAGACCTCGTTAGGGTCCCTGTTCTTGCGAAGCTCAGATTGATTGATACCAAGCTAAAAGACTTTGAAGAAATCAAAGTCAAACGGGTCAATAAAGAAATTGACCCCACGCAAAGATTCACGATTACACAAGAAAGGCGCTATCACAGACAGCTCAAGGAACTTGTTAAACTTACTCAATCTGTTTGCCTTAATCAAAAACGAATTGAAGCCCTTGTTGACCAGTTGACTGGAATCAACAATCGCCGCATTAAGTTGCAGTCTAAAGCCCGTCGATTAGCCAAGCACGCCGGAATTCCTGCCCGCGAATTTATTGAACAATGGCAGTTAAATGAATTAAATTGCAATTGGATTGACTCAATTCACTCTGACCAGTCTGAAGGTTGGCAGGTGCTTCAAGCCAAATACTCCGAAGAGATAAAAACAATCCAAGAAGAAATGATTCATATTGTTCACACCATCGGCTTGAAAATGGGAACAGGATTGCCAAGATTGCAGGATTACATGCTTCCCAATGGCAAACTGAACCCCGAGGCCAATACTGCTTACGATACCGAATTTTTATCGCTGATTGGTCGGGTTAACAAAGGTGAGAAAGAAGCACAACTCGCTAAGAAGGAAATGGTTGAATCCAACCTACGACTCGTTATCTCCATCTCCAAAAAATATACAAATAGAGGCCTTCAACTCTTGGATTTGATTCAAGAAGGTAATATCGGGTTGATGCGAGCTGTAGATAAGTTTGAGTATCGGCGGGGTTACAAGTTCTCAACCTATGCCACTTGGTGGGTACGACAAGCCATAACGCGTTCAATAGCGGATCAGGCCAAGACCATTAGAATCCCAATACATATGATTGAAACCATCAACAAATTAAGGCGAACTCGCCGCCAACTCCAGCATGAACTCAAACGTGAAGCCACACCAGAGGAACTCGCCGAAAAGTTACAGTTACCACTTAATAAAATAAATAAAGTATTAAAAGTTGCGAGTGAACCCGTCAGCCTAGACACACCCATTGGTAATGAAGATGACAGTAAACTTGGAGACTTTATTAAAGATCAAGATGCAATTCTTCCAATCGACAGTGCAATTCAGCAAAATCTCAAGGAAACAATAGGCCGTATCTTGTCCGGATTACCGCGACGAGAAGAAGAGGTTTTACGCTTGCGCTTTGGTATCGGGGTGCCAACTGAACATACGCTTGAAGAAGTGGGAGAGATTTTTGATGTTACCCGTGAACGTATTCGCCAGATTGAAGCCAAAGCCTTAAGAAAACTTACAACACAGAGTCGGTCAAAGACGCTCAAACCGTTTATTGAAGAATAAAATTGGAACTTGACTTTGTAGGTGATTAGTTCAAAACTGTTATCGCATTATGAGATGCCCTTTTTGTCATTCAACGAATAGTCGTGTTTCTGACACTCGCCCAATAGAAAATGGCGAATCAACGAAGCGACGGCGACTTTGCCCAGAATGCGGTGAACGCTTTACAACCTTTGAACGTATTCAGCTACACATTAAATATGTAAAAAAATCAAGCGGAGTATTTGAAGAATTTGATCGCGATAAATTACGTCAGTCGGTCATGGTTGCATTGCGAAAACGACCTGTAAAACTTGACCAGATTGAACAGCTTGTATCAACAGTTATTAATGATCTTCATAAGCTTGGGGAGAAGGAAATCAATTCCAGTACGATAGGTGAATATATAATGAAGGCCCTTGTTGGCCTTGATATTGTCGCTTATATTCGCTTTTCTAGCGTTTACAAAGACTTTCAGAATGCAGATGATTTTGAGTCTTTCATCGGGCAATTACGACCTAATCAGGATCAACTCGGTTGAATCATAGAGCAACTGAAGATCAGCAATTTATGAGCTTGGCATTACGCTTAGGCAAGCGGGGTCAAGGAAAAACGACACCGAATCCGTCCGTTGGTTGCATTCTTGTCAAGAACAACAAAATAATTGGTCGTGGATTTACCCAACCCGGAGGTCAACCTCATGCCGAAGTTATGGCTCTGAGTACTTCCCGTGAAGATCCCTTGGGAGCAACTGCATATGTAACTTTGGAGCCTTGTTGCCATCAGGGGAAATCACCCCCATGCACCCAATCGCTTATCCAAGCTGGCATTACCCGTGTTGTCATAGCAACCCTTGACCCAAATCCTTTGGTTTCAGGCAAAGGTCTGATAACGCTTAAGGAGAATGGTATTGAAGTATCAGTTGGTTGTCTTGAAGACCAAGCAAAAAGACATCATCAAGGATTTTTGCTGTCAATGACTCAAAAAAGACCCCAAATCACTCTTAAATTAGCCATGACACTTGATGGAAAGGTTGCGACGTCTACAGGTCAAAGCAAGTGGATAACGAGCGTCCAATCGCGTAGAAGGGTTCACCAACTAAGGGCTCAGTCCGATGCCATACTCATTGGTAGTGGTACCGTCATTGCTGACGACCCAACCCTAAACCAAAGAATAATGACCACTCATGGTACCCCGGCAAGGTTCATTCTGGACTCACATTTGGTGACCCCTCTGCATTCTAAAATAGGCCAATCAATCAAATCAATTCAAACGTATTTCTTTCATATAGAGAGTGTGGACACATCACGTATTAGTCAATGGAAACAGTTAGGGGCTCATCTAATATCGAGTCCGTGCGATCCAAATACACAGATTGACTTAAATTTTGCCCTTAAACAAATCGTACAATTGGGTTACTCTTCAGTTTTATGCGAAGGTGGCCCTCGTGTTGCCTCTTCGCTTATTCAAAATGACTATGTTGATCGTTTTATTAGCTTTACGGCGGGTAAGGCATTTGGTTCTCAAGCCCTTCCCTCTATTGGCTTTCTCAGCTATAGCGAAGTGGAGGACGCACCCCAATTTGAGCTTGAAAGGGTTGACACAATCGGTGGTGATGTCGTGAGCTATTGGTCAAAATTAAATTAGACCCCTTATTCCTTGTGCTAGAACTTCTATTTATTTAAGACTAGTCGTTTGTCTGTTAAAGTTTTATTGAATTTCACGCAGGATTTATGTTCTCTGGGTTAGTTACGCATCTTGGGTCGGTAGGAGCAATTGAAAAGCACACCGAAGTGACCCTAAGAATTCACCAGGAAGAAATTGTTGAGACACTCAATATTGGTAACTCTATTAGTTGCAATGGGATCTGCTTGACTGTCATTCGGACTCACACGACCGCATCACCTTGGTTTGAAGTTCAAGCTTCTCAAGAAACCCAAAATAAATCAAACGTGAATCACTGGCACGTTGGGACATTAATCAACCTTGAACGACCCTTGCGAGTTGGTGACGAACTTGGAGGGCATATCGTATTGGGTCATGTTGATGGAGTTGCGGAGATCACCCGAATTGAACCTGTGGGGCATAGTCAACGGTATGAATTTACTAATTCATCACCAATTCAACCTTTCATTGCTCCCAAAGGCTCAGTCGCTATCAATGGTGTTTCGCTCACTGTCAATGATGTTTCACCGCAACATTTTAGTGTCAACCTTATTCCTCACACTCTCCAAGTTACAGCCTTTAGTAACGCTCAGGTTGGTGACCGTGTCAATATCGAAATTGACCCCATTGCACGTTATGTCAAGCAGATTCTCCAATCAGGAGCTTGATCATGGTCAAACGACACAATAACCCAGATATTTCGCCGATTGTTGAAATCATTGAGGAAGCTCGCAATGGGCGCATGTTTATTTTGGCTGACCAAGAGGATCGAGAAAACGAGGGAGACTTGATTATTCCAGCCCAGATGGCAACCCCAGAAGCCATTAACTTTATGGCTAAACATGGACGAGGATTGATTTGTCTTGCCATGACGGCCAAAAAAATTAAAGAACTTGGCCTTGATCTTATGTCGGCTTATAATTCTTCACGCCATAATACAGCCTTTACGGTTTCAATTGAAGCCCGAGAGGGGGTTACAACTGGAATATCGGCTCATGACCGAGCCCGGACAGTTTTGGTTGCAATTGATCCGCTTTCAACGGGCAAAGATTTAGCGACCCCTGGCCATATTTTTCCTATACAATCACAGAAAGGTGGCGTCCTTGTTCGCGCTGGTCATACTGAGGCCAGTGTTGACATTGCCCGCCTCGCTGGTCTCAATCCCTCAGCGGTGATTTGTGAAATCTTAAATGATGACGGGACCATGGCTCGAATCCCCGAACTCATTGCCTTCTCAAAACGTCACAATATCAAAATTGGGACGATTGCTGATCTCATTGCCTATCGCCTCCAACATGACAACCTCGTCCGTAAAGTTTCAGCTCGTAAAGTTGTATCAGAATTTGGCGGTGAGTGGTTTATGCAAATTTTCACTGACGACATAAATGGTTCAGAGCATATCGCTCTGACGAAGGGAGATTTTACCGACGGTGAACCAGTCCTCGTGCGCATGCATGCCCTTAATCCACTGGCTGATACAATTAACCTCAACTCGTTCCGACATAACCTTATCCCTAATGCAATGAAAGCGATTGCCAAAATAGAGCGCGGGGCAGTCATCATATTGCGCGAGTCGGGAATGAAAATTAATGTTGAGACAACTGAAACACCACCCCAAGCGTTACGCCAATATGGAATTGGTGCTCAAATTCTCAGTAGCTTGGGCATAAGACGTCTTAAACTGTTAACCAGTTCTACGGCCCCAAGAATTATTGGACTTCATGGACACGGCCTTACCATTGAAGAAACGCAAGTGATTCAAGAGGCCGAATGAATGCAATCACAACAAGCAAGTAAAACGAACGCACTTCCACATAGCGTAGATTCAATCAATATTTTGATTGTCGCCGCACCCTATTATGCCGATATTAATAAGTTTTTGCTAAAAGGGGCTTGTGAAGAATTCAATAAGGCAGAAATTACTTTTGATTACTATGAGGTTCCGGGAGCACTAGAGATCCCTTTAGCTATCAAACAAGCGAGTCACCTCCAAATATACGATGGATATTTAGCGCTCGGATGTGTTATTCGGGGTTCAACCTATCATTTTGAAATCGTTGCTCAGGAATCAGCTCGGGGCATAATGACCCTAGGCACCACTGGTTTGTGCATTGGCAATGGGGTACTTACGGTTGAAAACATGAACCAAGCCTTGGTCAGGGCTGACCCGAACCAAAAAAATAAGGGAGGCGAGGCGGCTCAGGCACTTCTATCTCTTGTGTATTTAGCCAAAGGTATACATTCACCACAGCCCTTTAATTTACCCAGAAAAGCTCATTCTGACTGATGCTGAGTTCCAGCAAGAGTCATCAGCGGCTGGTCGCCAAGCGAGTAACTCGGCTTAATGCGGTACAGGCCGTGTTTCAAATGGAAACGACTCAGCAGGGATTGGACTCAATACTTTATGAGTTTTTGGAGTGTGGATTTGGTCAAAAAATAGGCAATACACAACTTCAAAAACCATTGAAATCGCTTTTTAAGGAATTGTTGAATTCGGCATTAAATAATCAGGACACCATTGATGAATCAATAAAAAAATGCTTGGCTGAGAATTGGGAATTTTCCCGCATTGATCCTACCTTGAGAGCCATTTTTCGTATTGCTCTGGCTGAGCATTTACTCCAACGCACTCCTATCGGTGTAATAAAAAATGAATATGTTGAAATCACCCACGGTTTTTATCCTGATTCTGACCAAGTCGGTTTTGTAAACGCCATTCTTGCTAAGATCATTCAGGACAATCCACCAGAGGAATCCACCAAATAACGAGTCAACGCTTCAAATTCTGAATTGAATTTGCCAATTATCTTCCCTTATTAAACTTTCACTGTCGTATGAGTATGACTTCACCAAATTCCTAATTGCGGATCCGAATGATTTTAATTCTTTCTTTTTCTTCGCTACTTTTATCGGTAATACTGCTGCAGCTTAGTTCGGGGATATTGGGACCGTTGGATGTATTATCTGGATATGAGATAGGTTTTTCAACGACCCAAATTGGGATGCTCGGGTCGGCTCACTTTATTGGTTTCTTTGCTGGATGCTGGATTGGGCCTGGACTTGTCGGTCAAATCGGCCACTCTCGTGCGTTTGCCGTCTTCGCGGCATCAGGCACAGTAGGAATACTGCTCCACATGGTGATTATTAACCCATACGCTTGGTGCTTTATGAGAATTCTGGCGGGGTTATGTGTCGCTGGCTGCTTTACAGTAATGGAAGGTTGGATTCAAGCAAAAACACAAAACCACAATCGGGGACGTTCTTTACGGGCCTATCGTACTGCCGACATGGTTGGAGGAATTGCTGCTCAATCCCTCATCGCGTTGCTTCCACATGGGAATTATATTGCTTACAACATTATTGCGATTATATGCTGCAGTTCGTTGCTTCCACTTGCCCTCACTCGGATTCCAGCGCCAAAGACTCTCCCCAATCTCAAATTTTATCCCTTTCTTGCATATCGTACCTCAGTGATGGCGACTGCTGGTGTGATCACTGCTGGCATCACTTCTGCTGGATTTAGAATGGCCGGACCCATTTTTGGAGCCCAGATTGAACTCTCAGACCTTCAACTCGGCCTGTTCTTGGGTTCATTCTTAGTTGGTGGTGCTTTAGCTCAGTATCCTATCGGTTGGTTAGCCGATAAATTTGACCGGCGCCGCTTATTAATCGTATTATCATTTTTTGCTATTGGTGCATGTGTATTTATTCTGACCCTCTCCAATCTCAATGCCACATTTTTGATGCTTGGAACCGTTATCTTTGGCTTCTTTACCTATCCGATCTATTCAGTATCAGCCGCTCATGCGAACGATTTTATTGATCCCGACAAAGTGGTAGAGTTGAATGCTTCATTGCTGTTCTGTTTTGGCATTGGAGCTATTTTTAGCCCTTATTTCATTTCGATTCTTATTGAGTTATTTGGTACCCTTTCAATGTTTGCATTTATCGCATTGATTCATTTTGTCCTTGTTATTTTTGGTATAATCCGTGAGAAGATTGGTCAGACACCCGATCGAAAGACCAAATATATTTTTACGCCCAGAACAAGCTGGAAAATTGGAGGATTACTTCGTAAGACCCGTAATCAAGACCGGAACAATTTGGATGCAAACCAATCCCACGAGTGAGTGAACCCATGGATCGAATATTAATTACCTCTGCAATCCCTTACATCAATGGGATCAAGCATCTTGGAAATCTTGTCGGGAGTCAGCTACCTTCAGATTTGTTTGCCCGCTACATGCGACTTAGAGGACATGAAGTTATGTTTATTTGTGCGACAGATGAACATGGTACACCTGCCGAAATTGCGGCGAAAGATGCCGGCAAAGATGTTGCCACGTATTGCCAAGAAATGTACCATGTACAGAAGGAACTTGCTGAAAGGTTTCACCTGTCCTTTGATCATTTTGGGCGTTCTTCTAGTCAGCGAAATCATGCATTAACACAGTATTTTGCCGGTCGCCTTGAAGAAAATGGCTACATTACCGAAGTCATCGAAAAGCAAATTTATTCCAAAGCCGACCAGCGATATCTTCCCGACCGCTATGTGCGCGGTGAATGCCCTAGCTGCGGGTATGCTAACGCTCGTGGCGACCAATGTGAAAATTGTACAAAGCAGTTGGACCCTACTGATCTCATTAATCCGTACTCGGCGATTTCAGGTTCAACTGATCTAGAGATTCGCAAGACAAAACATCTCTATTTACGTCAATCTTTATTTCGTAAGAAGTTAGAGGAGTGGATCGATTCAAAAAATGATTGGCCAATATTAACAACCTCTATTGCCAAGAAATGGCTCTTTGATGATGCGGGGCTTCAGGATCGAGGAATAACCCGCGATTTGGATTGGGGAATCCCTGTAAGAAAAGGTACTGAACCTTGGCCTGGAATGGAACAGAAGGTGTTCTATGTCTGGTTTGATGCTCCGATTGAATATATTGCGGCAACGGCAGAATGGGCTGATACCAACAATCTTACGGATGAAGCTTGGGAAAGATGGTGGAGGACTGACAAGGGGGCAGAAGATGTTCGCTATATCCAATTTATGGGCAAGGATAATGTGCCCTTTCACACACTTTCGTTTCCGGTAACTATTATGGGTTCTAATGACCCGTGGAAGCTCGTTGATTACATTAAATCATTCAACTTTCTGAACTATGATGGAGGTCAGTTTTCGACAAGCCTCGGTCGAGGAATTTTTATGGACCAGGCTCTGGACATCCTACCGGCTGATTATTGGCGGTGGTGGTTATTGTCACATGCGCCAGAGCATTCTGACAGTGAGTTTACTTGGGAAAATTTCATGGAGAGCATCAATAATGATCTCGCTAATGTTCTTGGCAACTTTGTTAGCCGAGTCACTCAATTCAGTCGTAAGCATTTTGGGCAGACTATTCCGCTAAATCATGGCTGGACAGAATTGGAATTAAATACCATAAAGCGGCTTAAAACGAATTTAGAAGAATACGAAAACTGCCTTGAGCAAATTGAAATCAGAAAAGCGGCTCAAATACTTCGTCGTATCTGGTCCTACGGTAACGAATATATCCAGGAAGCGGCTCCTTGGGTTAAGTTAAAGAGTGATCAGGAACGCGCTTCTACAATCATGAATTTTTCACTTAATCTCATCAACTTTTATGGAATAGTCTCCGAGCCTTACATACCTGAAACAGCAAAATTAATGCGCGGTATTTTTAAATCCAGTTCTTCTTTAAATTGGCCTCATGATATTGAGCATTGCTTGAAGAGTTTAGACCCTCTAATCCTCGTTGAGATGCCCCCTATTCTGTTCAAAAAAATCACTCCAGCCGAATGTGAAAACTGGAAAAGTCAATTTTCAGGTCAATCCAATCAATCACATGACACTTAAATTGGAAGACCATCAGATAAAAAATATAATTCTGAGTTTATGGGAAGTGCCACATGATATTTGTGTCCAACTCATCAATGTCTCTGAAAATAAAACCTATGAGGTCATCTCACCTCAAGGATTTAAAGCCGTTCTAAGGGTCAATCGGCTTGGTTATAGAAACTTAGAGCAAATTCAAGCGGAGCTTGATTGGATAGAGGCTTTAAGTTTCAGTGGGTTTATGAAAGTTCCCAAAGCTATCAAGGGTAAAAACGTAGATTTCATTCAGGTATTGGATTATCCCCATCTTCGCCAAAAAAATTCAATGATTTTGTTTGAGTATATTAATGGTATTAACCTGAGTGAAGAAACCATTTCAAAGGACCACTTTTATGTCCTAGGTACGATTGCCGCCACATTACATTCGCATGTTCATAACTGGCAAAAGGCAAATTCTTTAGCACGTGACCACTGGAATTTGGATTCGATACTCGGTGCTCGTCCCATCTGGGGAAGGTGGCAGGATGCACCCAATATCACCCAAGAATATCAGTCAATACTTAATCAGGTGGCAACACATCTCATAAATAAAATTAGTCGATACCATTCTACCAACCCACCTTATGGATTAATTCACGCAGACATGCGCTTGGCCAATATCATTGTTGCTAACAACGAATTCACTTTAATTGATTTTGATGACTGTGGTTTCAGCTGGTTCATGTATGATTTTGCTGCATCTCTTTCATTCTTGGAACTACATGAAGAGAGAGAGGATTTCAAATGGTCTTGGGTTGATGGTTATCGCAGTATTAACGAGTTAAGTTCAGACAATATACAAATTCTTGATAGTTTTGTTATGTTGCGAAGGCTAGCATTGTTAGCTTGGGTGGGTAGTCATCTTGAATCAGATGAGCCTAAACTACTTGCCGATAATTTTGCCCATGATACGGCTATTCTGGCCGAACAATATCTCATGAATCATGGCTAAATGAAATACTATAATTGGATTATGGATAACGCGAACAAGTAGGGAGTTTCTCTTCCACAATTTAAGCTTGAATCTTATAGCCCATCTTTAACATCCCCCTCCCCCAAAAAAAGTGTAAATTAAGGTTAAATTTAACTTTTTACATATCCTCTTATTTCAAATATAGCCATATACCCGATAGTTTCGTTTCCGGGTTTCCTCTACAACCTCTCATGTGGTGCCATCTCACTAGTTTAGAGGGTGGAGCCAACTCTAAATCTCCAACATAAGTTTAGCAAAGTGAGGACACTTAGAACATGGTTCTCATCTGATAAATGAGCGAATTATTTGGGATAAATTGGGAACATAGGGTTCAATAGTTTTAGATTGAAACTATAACCGAGCAGTCTGAATGTTCACAAATAGAAAAGCAGAATGTAAGGAGTATCCTGAATAAGGGAATGATTTCAACCAAGTCAATAGGGTCAAAGTCGGGATGTTGTGTTCGCAAACCTGATGTAAAGATTATAAGGCGAAAACTTCCATGACCACAGGAATCACTAACATAATCAAAAT
>MKWU01003920.1_pt1 | contig 18530 bp, 20 predicted proteins | sample 809101 | NCBI WGS metagenome assembly MKWU01 (sample SAMN05860141, study PRJNA318959) | sponge metagenome | host: Aplysina aerophoba | place: Slovenia: Piran, Adriatic Sea, Gulf of Piran | collected 2013-05-07
ACTAAAGCCTCCAACAAGCGGCGCTCGCGGTGGGTAAGGGAAAACTGAGTCATAAGCGGCCTCCGAGCATACAACTAAGCTGAGAGGACAAGGGAAAAGTGTCAACGAACTTTTTGTTAACTACTTAATTGATACACAGATGGAGCAGAGCTTTCTGAAAATACCAGCCGTCGCTTGGTCAAGATTTCTTAGGATGCTTAGAGTCAGAATGGAAGTACTCTTAGGTCGCTCAACCTCGCCAGCGAGTACTTTCCCCCAAAGAGATTGCATCTCTTCCGAAGATACGTCTTGTACGTAGTTAAAGAATCGTGCCGTCCAATCGTGATCGGGCTCGCTATTTGCGACATCCTTGTCCCCTAGTTCCAACGCCGCGTGTCCTACGACTGTCCCGATATTTCTTTGCCTCTTCTCTTCCTGAAACTGAATCCTCTGGGTCACTGTCTGGGCAATGTCTAGCTCTCCCTGAACGACAGAATCAGGAGATACTAGGGTTGCTCGCGCATCTGCTTGGGCATTTGCAATAGTACGCATTTTATCTGCTTGGCCTTCAGCCAGAATTCTTTGCTCCTCAACGTATCCCTTTGCGGCTATCTGCTTAGCTTGAGCTTCTCGACGTGCTATCCAAGGTGCCAACATTGGTCCAGCAATACTACCTATTCCACTCGCTGTATAATCGACGAGTTTCTCGATCGCGGGAACCTTCATTTCCACATCCACCCCAGGAACCTTTACCCTCATATCCATAGTATTCACTTTTCTCCTTTATTCGTACCAAGCGCGGCACTTTTCGGCATGGCATCGCCAATCAATCTGATGCCTCAAATCGATTCGTAGTGAGCAGGCGCATGGATCAACCATGCTTGGCCTTGAGATCCTCAAGATCGGCGTACTCGGTGAGTCCCTCTCCTGAGCGAGCCTGTCGCAGCGCTTCGATGGTCTCACCATTGGGAATTCTCACTGCGAAAGGCAAACCTTGATGCAGGGTGACCTGTGTATAAAACAGCGTGATCGCCTCGGTTGCAGATAGCCCAAGTTCTGAGAAGACCTCTTCGGCTTGGGATTTCAACTCCGGTTCGACGCGGGCACGGATCATTTCGGTCTTGGCCATGGTTATATCTCCGTATTGCGGTGATGCGGTGATGCGGTGATGCGGTGATAATGTACCACAAATGGGGAACAGAATCAAATTGTTCAGAGGTACGGTCCTTACCCTGCCTAACGAATCGTTTGGACCTTGAGATGAAGTCTTTGTTTTCTACGACCTGAAATTCCGAGTTTCAAGCTGCATAGAGCAGCGTCCTAGTCTCGTCAACGCGTTGCCGGAAGAAGGGATTCTTGATGGCCGAATCGACGACGAGATCCACCGGGTTTCCAAAGAGCAGTTCCAGAGCCTCCAGCAGCCCGAAGTAGGCGTCGGCGTATTCTCCCGAAGGCAGCGTTTGAAATTCAACCAAGAAGTCCAAGTCGCTTTCGCTCCCATGGTAGTTGCCGGTGGCAGCCGAGCCGAACAGGTCAAGCCGCAGAACGCGGTAACGGACGCAGAGTTGCTGTAACTCGCCGACCCGTTCCTCGACAATGGGTATCACCGAATGCTCTCCTATTGAAGTTGCGTTACTCGCAACTCGCCGGACACTAGCTTGGGAAGCAAGGCGTCGCGCAGGGCGGCGAGGGTGCGGGATTCGCGAACCGCCTTGCCGGCCCGTACAAAAAGCGGTTGAACAACTTTACCGAACCTCGCGGCAATCGGCTCTGGGGGCTAAGGAAACAGAAACTGAGACAATACTTGCGCGGGTACGCGCTGACGGCCACTCGTTCCCGTCATGTTTTGAATTGCAAACTCGCGAAAGCCGGGGCTGCGTGCGAGGCAATAGGCGAACTCGTTTGGGAGCGGAGGCATTGGCCGCATGGCAATGTACTCGGTCGAACCCCAGCCTATCCTGTCGTGGGGCAAGAAATCCACATAGGCCGTCTTGCCGTTTTCCAAGCAAGGAGTAATTCGAGCGACAAGGGTATCGCCGTTCTGAAAACGGGAGCCATTGCCCTTAAACTCTCGTTCTTTCTTCGAGTGGGCACTTCTCGAACCAGCGTTCACAGCGGCCATATCCACGAAAGGGTAAACCGTACCATGGTTAAGACGGACTGCTGGGTTGACTAGTACTGCTTCGGTGAACGGCACCTCGCGCCATTCACCGCTCATATCCTGTCCAGTTCCTCTATGACCACGTTACCCCCGGCCAGAACGTCCAAAGTAACCCGGCTACCCCGGAGCAAGTTCATGCCCAGCAAGGGTTCGCCCTCTGCTTGCAAGATCCTAACTCGGCGAGGACGCCCATACCAGAGAGTCGTGCCTTGCCAAACTCTCAAATACACCTCGTCGCCGTTGGCCAATACCACCGGGCGTTCACCTTCCGGGGCCAATCCACACTGCCGAATCACCTCGGCCGGCAAGGTCAAATCCCCAGTAAATCCGGTATCTAGGTCAACTTCCACTGAGCGGGAAGAGGCGTCGTTAAGAAGTAACTCAATTGGCAGTCGGGCGTGCAGTCGGCGGCTTACTCTTCCCTTAATCATCAGTAGTCTCAATTTTGCCGCCGAGGCTGTAAGCGGCGCGATAGCCGATGAGTACCCCATAGGTAACGGCGTTGGGCCGACGCTCTCGCAGCCGACTTGAGGCAACAACATCTTCTTCGTTTATCTCGTAGTCGCCGCTTTCCACGTCAATGACGATGAATTTCCCATTTTCCTGCGGTTCCACCAGATGCTTTATCTTTTTCTGATAGATGGCCTTGCCCAGACTGGAAATTTCCCCAGGCCGATAGTTCTCAATGGACATATTGACCTCCTTTTGCATTGCTGGGTTGGCTAGTGCCGCTTCTTCCTGTGGACGCGCCGTCGCTTGAGTTGCTTGTATTCTCGCCCAGCCTCATTCCCCATCCTTAATTTTCTCCTTCCACTCATTCAGCTTGAGCAACGCCTGAAGCGGCGTAATCTGGCTGATATCCATGTCCCGCAGCTCCGCCACCCACGGCGCGTCCGCAGGCGCGGAGAAGAGATGGAGCTGGGGTTGAGGAGCCGACGGGGGCACGTCCGGGCTATGGATGTCCGTGGTGTCGATCTGGTCTTTTTCGAGGCGGGCGAGAATTTCTTGGGCGCGCGCTACTACTTGGGTTGGCATCCCGGCCATCTGTGCGACGTTGATGCCGTAGCTTTGGTCAGCAGACCCCGGAGCTAGGCGGTGGAGGAACACTACGCGGTCGCCTTCTTCGCGCACTTGGACGTTGAAATTGACGACGCGCTCTAAGTGGCTTTCGAGTTCGGTCATCTCGTGGTAGTGCGTGGCAAAAAGGGTGCGCGGATGGACCTCGCGGTGTTGGTGCAAGTATTCGACAATGGCCCAGGCAATGCTCAGGCCATCGAAGGTGCTCGTGCCGCGACCAAGCTCGTCGATGAGGAGCAAGCTGCGGCTGGTGGCGTTGTTGAGGATATTGGCGGCCTCGTGCATCTCGACCATGAAGGTGCTCTCGCCACCAGCGAGGTTGTCGGACGCGCCCACGCGGGTGAAGATGCGATCGACCACGCCGATGGTGGCTTGGCGCGCGGGGACGAAGCTGCCCATCTGCGCCATCAGCGCGATGAGACCTACTTGGCGGATGATGGTGCTTTTACCGGCCATATTCGGGCCGGTGATGAGCATGATCTGCGCGCCGTTGGTGTCGAGGCGCACATCGTTGGGGACGAAGCTGCCCGTGCGGAGTTGGCGCTCGACGACCGGATGGCGGCCGTCGCGGATGTCGATTAGCTGGCCTTCATCGACTTGGGGCCGGGTGTAGGATTCGCTCTCGGCGACTTCGGCGAGGGAATACAGCACGTCGATGCGGGCGATGGCGCGGGCAATCTGCTGGACTTGGGGCGTCCAGCGGGCGGCGCGGTCGCGCAGGGCTAAGAATAATTCGTTTTCTAGCTCTTTGAGGCGGTCCTCGGCCCCTATGACTTTTTCTTCGTACTCCTTTAGCTCGGGCGTGATGAAGCGCTCGGCGTTGGCCAAGGTCTGTTTGCGATGGTACTCGGCGGGGGCTTTGTCGAGGTTGGCCTTGCTGATTTCGATGTAGTAGCCAAAGACTTGGTTGTAGCCGATCTTGAGCGAGGCAATGCCAGTGCGCTCGCGCTCGGTGGCCTGTAGGCGGGCGATGTAGTCCTTGCCGCCGCGCACGATCTGCCGTAGCTGATCGACGTCCGGGTTATAGCTGTCGCGGATTAGGCCGCCGTCGGTCAGGGTTGCTGGAGGTGCGTCAACTAGTGCGCCGAGGATTTCGGCGACCAATTCGCTGACGTCGGGTAACCCCTTGGCGCACAGCTCTTGCAGGAGCGCGCTCTGCGCCGGGGATAGCGCGGTGCCAATGGCGGGCGCGAGGTCGAGCGAGCGGGCGAGGGCCACCATGTCGCGGGCGTTGGCCCGCAGGCAACAGATTCGCGCGATCAGCCGCTCTAGGTCGCCGACCTGCTCTAGGCATTGGCCGAGGGTGCGGCGAATCTCGCGCTGGTGTAGGAGTTCGTCAACGGCCTCTAAGCGGGCGCTGATTAGGGGCGGGGCCTTGAGCGGCTGGGCGACCCATTGGCGCAACAGACGCGCGCCCATGGGGGTGCGGGTGCGGTCGAGGATTTCGAGTAAGGTGTTGACGCGGCCCCCATCTTGGCGATTGGCGAGCAGCTCTAGGTTGCGCTGGGCCGTGGCGTCGATGAGGGCAAAGTGCTCGCGGTGCTTGCGCTGGAGGCGGTTGATGTGCTCGACTGCACCGCGCTGGTTGTCGCGTAAATAGGCCACCGTCGCCCCACCGGCGCGGATGGCGGCTTCCATGTCGTCGCAGCCAAAGCCCTTCAGCGTCTGGACATGGAGCTGGCTGGTGAGGGTTTCGTACGCGGTGTCGGCGGCAAAGTGCCAGTCTGCGAGGCGGCTGAGCGCCACGTGCGGCAGGGCGTTTTGCAGGGTGGCGACCCACTGTTCGTCGGCACCTTCGGCGATGAGCAGCTCGGCTGGTCCTAAGCTCTCCAGCTCGTCGGCCAGGTCGCTGGCGGGAATCTCGTCGAGCGCGAAGTCCCCGGTTGACAAATCGACGCTGGCGAGGCCGACGTGGCCGGCGTGCGCGCAGAGGCCGACGAGGAAGTTGTTGCGCTGTTGGTCGAGCATGGCGTCGGAGAGCGCGGTGCCCGGGGAGACGACCTCGACTACGTCGCGTTTGACAACGCCCTTGGCCTTTTTGGGATCTTCGACCTGCTCGCAGATGGCGACCTTGCGCCCGAGTTGGATGAGTTTGGCCAGATAGCCTTCCATGGCGTGATGGGGCACGCCAGCTAAAGGCACATCGCCGGAAGATTGGCCGTGATTGCGCGCCGTCAAGGTGAGGCCCAAAAGTTGGGCGGCCTCTTTGGCGTCGTCGAAGAACATCTCGTAGAAGTCGCCCATGCGGAAGAAGAGAATCGCGTCGGGGTGCTGACGCTTAAAGTGCATGTACTGCTCCATCGCCGGAGTAAGTTTGCCGCCCGGTGTGAGTTTGGCTCTCGGTGACATGATTCGGGTGGGTTCGTGGGTTGGGGTTGGTAAAAATAAAAACGCGGTGGAACGATTGTTCGTCCCACCGCGCTTGGTTGTTGCTGCGGGGCTTACGACTTGTCTTGCTCGTCGTCTTGCTCGGCACCTTGCTCAACGTCTTGCTCAACGTCTTGCTCGGCACCTTGCTCGTCGTAGTGGACGTCTCCCCAGCTCTCCATCTCGTCGTCCTTGTCGGCAGTGGTCTCCTCGACGGCGACCTCTTGGACGGGATGCTCGGCTAAGTAGGTTTCGTACTCGGCTTGATCCTTGTCCTTAAAGTACTCGCGCACGCTGAGAACGATCTTTTTCTGATTCTTATCGAATTCGATGACCTCCAGCGGAAGTTCATGCCCTTCGGCAAAGCTCTGGCGCGGAGTTTGCAACCCGTCGATAGCCAACTGCGACAGCGGCACGAACCCATCGACTTCGTCGACGAGCGAGACGACGATGCCGCGCTCGAGGATCCGCGAGATCGTGCCTCGCACCTCGACGCCTACTGCGTACTGGTCGGCGAAGCGAGGCCAGGGGTTTTCAAAGGCATCCTTGTGGCTGAGCGAGATGCGGCGGCGCTTGATGTCGATTTCGGAGACAACTACGGGGATTACGTCGCCCTTTTTGAACATTTCGCTGGCTTGGCGAATGCGCTTAGTCCAAGACATATCCGAAATGTGCACTAGCCCGTCGATGTTGTCCTCGATCTCGATGAAGGCCCCAAAGTTGGTCAGGCTGCATACCGTGCCGTCGATCTTGGTGCCGGGAGGGTACTTGGCGTCGAGGGTATCCCACGGATCGTCCTCGGTTTGCTTCATGCCGAGCGAGATCTTCTGGTTCTCGCTGTCGATCTTAAGCACCTTCACCTCGACGATGTCGCCGATGTTGACCAGCTTGGAAGGATGGCGCACGTGTTGAGTCCAGGACATCTCAGAGATGTGGACTAGGCCCTCGATGCCCTCCTCTAGCTCGACGAAGGCACCGTAGTCGGTGATGGAGACCACCTTGCCGCGAACTTGGCTCTCAATCGGATACTTCTTCTCGATGTTTTCCCACGGATGAGCCGTTAGCTGCTTAAGCCCCAAGGAGATGCGCTCGCGTTTGCGGTCGTAGCTGAGCACCTTGACCTTGATGCGGTCGCCAATGGAGACCAACTCCGAGGGGTGGTTGACGCGTCCCCACGACATGTCGGTGATGTGGAGCAGACCATCAACGCCGCCCAAGTCGATGAAGGCACCGAAGTCGGTGATGTTCTTGACGACGCCCTCGCGGATCTGGCCTTCCTCCAACACCTTGACGATCTCCTCGCGCATCCGCGCCCGCTCTTCCTCTAGCACAGCGCGGCGCGAGACGACGATGTTGCGCCGCGCCTTGTTGAGCTTGATGATTTTGAAGGGGAACTCGTGGCCGATGAACTGGTCGAAGTTCTTGACCTGGCGGATGTCGATCTGCGAGCCGGGCAGAAAGGCCTCGACGCCAAAGAGACTGACGACGATGCCGCCCTTGATACGCCGCATCAGTCGGCCCTCGACAGTGTTGCCGGTGTCGTGAGCATCCTTGATCAAATCCCAGACCCGCATGAAGTCGGCCTTTTGCTTGGAGAGCACGACTTGGCCCTCTTGGTCTTCGACGTCCTCCAAGAAGACCTCGATTTCTTGGCCTTGCTCAATGGACTCGGGGTCGGAAAATTCCTTGATCGACACTGCGCCTTCGGACTTGAAGCCGATATCGACCATTACCTCGCTGGGGCCGATGGAGACGACCGTGCCCTTGACGATCTGGCCCTCTTTGATGCCAGAGATACTTTCCTCGTAGAGAGCCATCAGTTCGTCGAATTGGGCCTGATCGTACTCGGGCTTTTCCAGCTCTTCGACGCTGACGTTGCCGTACACAGGAGCTTCTTGTTGCTCTTCTGTTGCTTCCTGCTGCTCTTCTGTTACTGTGGTTTCTTCAGTCATGTTGCGCAGATCCTCAAAAAGGTTAAGACGAAGCGCGCACTTCGTCTGGTGTGATACCGGCGCGGCCTTTCCGCGCCAGCGTTAGGCACCGCGTTGGCGAGCCAATGCGACGACGCAATCTACTTGGTCTGCCAAAGTCATGCGAGTCGTGTCGATTTCGACGATCTCGGCCACTGCGCTCGTACCTCCGTAGTCGCGCTCGGCGTCTTCCTGGTCGCGAGTTTGGATGTCGGACCGGACTTGCTCCAATGTGATGCATACTCCTTTGGCAGTCAATTCCCGATGCCGGCGGCGGGCGCGCTCATCGAGGTCGGCCACCAAGGCGATTTTTAGCTCGGCGTCGGGAAAGACCACCGCGGCCATGTCGCGTCCTTCGGCGACTACGCCACCCCCCTGGCCCAATTGCTGCTGCTGGGCGACTAGGGAGTGGCGCACCAAAGGCACGTCTGCGTACGCACCCGCCCGGCGGGTGATGTCGGGCCGGCGAATGGCTTCGCTTATGTCCTGTCCATCGAGCAGGACGCGCCCCCGGCCAGAGTCCAAATCTATGGTCGAGGTCGCCAATAGGTCCTCCAGTGCGTCCTCGTCTTCAGGTTCCACCCCACGGCGGGTCGCCGCTAAGGCCACGGCTCGGTACATGGCTCCAGTGTCGAGGTGGCGATAGCCCAGTTGCTCAGCCACCCGCCGGGCCGTGGTCGTCTTGCCGGTGCCGATGGTGCCGTCGATGGCGATGACTAGTCCGCGCCGCTTCACAAGCCGACCTCGGTTTTGAGACGACGAACTTCCCCAGGGCTGAGACGGCGGTGCTGGCCTGCGGCGAGCGGCCCGAGGGTCAGCCCGGCAAATTCGACCCGCGTCAATTGTCGCACCGGATAGCCGACGGCGCGGAGCATGCGGCGCACTTGGCGCTTGCGTCCCTCGTGAATGCAAAGGCTCAGCCGCGCCCGCTTTTTCCAACCGCTGCTCCAGCGTTCCTCGACTTGGACCTGAGCCGGTGCTGTGGGCCCGTCGCCGAGCGCGATGCCTTCACGTAGCCGGTCGAGCTGGTCCTCGTGCGGGTCGCCGCTGACGACGGCCTCGTAGCGCTTGGTGACGACAAAACGCGGGTGCAGCAGCCGATGGCCGAGGGCACCATCGTCAGTCAGCAGCAAAAGCCCGGTGGTGTCGAGGTCGAGACGGCCTACGGGCACGGTACCTGGATGGAGGTCGGGCAAGAGGTCGAAGACCGTGGGCCGGTCGCGTGGGTCGCTGCGGGTGACCAGATACCCGGCCGGCTTGTGCAAAAGCACGTATTCGTACTGGCCGGGCAGGGCGAGGACCCGGCCGCGGCACTCGACTCGGTCGGCACTCACTGCGACCACTCGGCCCGGCTCGGCGACGATCTCGCCGTTGACGCGCACCGCGCCGCTTTGGATCAGCGCATCGCTGTGGCGGGGCGAGGCCACACCGCAGCGGGCCAAGAAGCGATTGAGGCGCATTTGCGGCTCAGGAGCGTTCACCTTCGCCTTCTTCCTCTGCCTGCTTTTGCAACTCGTCCAGTTCGGAGGCGAGCTGACGGGCGGCAGTCGGCTGCTGGCCTTCGGCGAGTAGCTCTTCTAATTCCTTGGGCTTGGGCAACTCGCCCAGCCCTCGTAGCCCAAAGTGGACCAAAAATTCTCGGGTCGTGCCAAAGAGCATGGGTTTGCCAATGCCGTCGGAGCGGCCAGCGAGGCGGACCATGTTGAGTTCCATCAGCGTTTGCAACACACTGGCCGAGCTAACGCCGCGGATGTTGTCGATCTCAACGCGGGTGACCGGCTGCTTGAAGGCGACGATGGCGAGGACTTCGAGACCCGCCGGCGTGAGGCGCACTTGGCGCGAGGTCTTGTGGTACTTGCGCAGCCAAGGCCCGCATTCTTGGCGCGAGGCGAGCTGATAGCCACCGGCCAATTCGACGACTTCGATCCCGTGTCCGGCCGCTTCGTACTGGGCGTTGAGCGCGTCGATCGCCTCGCGGATATCGCGGCCGTTGTACCCGGCGAGCAGATCAACGAGGCGACCTGGGGTCACCGGCTCGGTTGCCGTCAGCAAGATGGCCTCAATGATCGCCCGAGCCTGCACAGGGTTGACATCGCGCGAGGCCGCTGTGGATTCATGACTCACGGGTCTGAATAGCCCCCGCTACAGTCGGCTTCGACGACTCGACTGAGCTCGCCGAAGTCCTGAGCTCAGCCGAGGGTTGGAGTGGCGATTGCTCGATCCAGATCTCGTCGAAGGGACGCGCCTGCTGGACGCGGACGCGCTGCAACTTGAGTAGCTCTAGAACCCCGACAAAGGTGGCGATTAGGGTTTGGCGGTCGCGGCCTTGAAGCAGGTCCATGAAGCTAATGCGCGAACGGCGCTCGAGTACCGCCAACAGATGGTCGATGCGTTCGGCGACCGAGACTTCTTCTTCGGCTATTTGGTGTACTAGGTTTTCGGGCACGGTGTCGAGCACGTGCTTGTACACAGCCAATAGGTCGAAGAGCGATACGGGTCGGAGCTGAGCCGACTCCTCAAAACTGTCATCAGGGCCTTGGCGGCGCAGGTATACGTCGCGCCGCTCGTCTTTGCGCACGCCTAGCCAGTCGGCGATGTCCTTAAACTGCTGGTACTCTAGGAGGCGGCGGACCAACTCGGCCTTTGGATCCTCCTCGCCGTCGCCCTCGCCGTCGAGACCGAGTTCCTCGCGGGGCAGCATCATCTGCGACTTGATTCGCAGCAGGGTGGCCGCCATGAGGATAAAATCGCTGGCCTGTTCGATGTCGAGTTGGTGGATGTGTTGCAAGAAGCCTAGGTACTGAGTGGTGATGTGGGCTATGGGAATGTCGTAGATGTCCAGCTCGTCTTTGCGTATCAGATAGAGCAACAGGTCCATCGGACCTTCAAAGACGTCGAGTTTGACTTCGTAAAGAGCAGCTTCTTCTTGTTCGATCTCGTCTCGTTCCATAAGAGAGCGCCTGCCTTAGTCAATAAAAAGATACGGTTTCCAGCGCTGATCGTCGATACCGACGAAGTTGCGGATGAAGCTCACGTTATTGGGGCGCTTAGGTTTGGTGCGCAGCACGAAGCCGACCTGCTCGAGCAGATGTTCGCCTTTCTTATTGTTGCACAGGGTGCAGGCGCAGACGAGATTTTCCCAAGTCCCTTGGCCTCCTTTGGTGCGCGGCACGATGTGATCGACCGTCAGTTTGCCGTCTTTGCTACCGCAGTACTGGCACTGGTGCTTGTCTCGCTTGAGGATATTGCGCTTGGAAAGCACGACCCGCCGACGCGGCGCGCGGATGTAGCGCTCGAGACGGACGACGCTGGGCACTGGAAAGTCTTGGGAGACCGAATGGACTACCTCGCTCATCTTCTCGACGGCTTCGGCCTTGCCGCGCAAAATCAGCAGCAAAGCCCGGCGCACGCTGCATGTGCTTAGCGGCTCGTAATTTTGATTGAGGACGAGTACGGTTTTTTCCAGCAAGAGTCTATCCACGGTGTATGTAGGGGGCGGTTTCAAACCGCCCCCTACTTTTGGCATGTTCCAACCCTCGGGATTGGATTTGTTTTACAGCTTCACCCTCCTACGGCAATTTTGCATCTCTTATAAAAAGCGCACTAATAATGAACAAGTGCAAGGTCAATGGTTGGCGAGCAGGTCGGCGTAGTCTTGGGCGCTGAGTAAGTGCTCCAAGTCCGCAGAGTCGTCAATGCGGATTTTGAGCAGCCAACCACCGCCATAAGGGTCTTCGTTGATCTGTTCGGCCCCTTCCGCGAGGTTATCGTTGACTTCTAGGATCTCGCCGGAGACTGGAGCTATGAGGTCGGCGACGGTCTTAACCGCCTCAAGCGTGCCAAAGGTTTCGCCCCTTGCGATATGCTCGCCCACTTCGGGCAACTCGGCAAATACTATGTCTCCCAATTCGGTTTGCGCGAAATCCGTAATGCCGATGGTGGCAACGTCGCTTTCTACTATAAGCCATTCGTGGCTTTCCGAGTAGAGCAAGTGCTCGGGGATCTGGGTCTGGCTCATAATGGCCTCTCGTGTTTGCTTAAGACGACCGCTCCGCGCTGACTACGTAGCTGGTGTCGAATTGCCCGGCGATAAAGTCGGGGTCGTTGAGTAGGGTTTGGTGAAAGGGCAGGGTGGTGGCCACGCCTTCTATGGTGCATTCGCCTAAGACTCGGCGCATCCGCGCTATGGCACCTTGGCGGTTGGGGCCGTAGGCGATGATTTTGGCCAGCAGGGAGTCGTAGTAAGGAGGAATCTCGTAGCCTTGGTAGATGTGGCTGTCGATGCGGACGCCGGGTCCGCCCGGCAGGTGGAGGGCCTCAATGATGCCCGAAGAGGGGATGAAGTTGCGCGCGGGATCCTCGGCGTTGATCCGGCATTCAATGGCGTGCCCTGTGAGTTGGATGTCCGCTTGGCCAAAACGCAGGGATTCGCCGGCTGCGATGCGAATTTGTTCCTCGACTAAGTCGATGCCGGTGACCATCTCGGTAACCGGGTGTTCGACCTGGATGCGAGTATTCATCTCCATGAAGTAGAAGTTTTGGTCTGAATCGACGAGGAACTCAATGGTGCCCGCGCTGTAGTAGCCGACGGCTGCCGCTCCGGCGAGGGCGGACTCGCCGAGCCACTGGCGCAAGTCGGCGTCAACTACTGGCGAGGGACTTTCTTCCAAGAGCTTCTGGTGCCGACGCTGGATGGAGCACTCGCGCTCGCCGAGATGGACGAGGTGCCCGTGCTGGTCGCCGAGGACTTGGATTTCGATGTGGCGCGCCTGTTCGATGGAGCGCTCCATGTACACGGCGTCGCTGGTAAAGGCGGTGCGCGCTTCGCGCCGTGCCATCTGCCAGGCTTCTTCTAATTCATCCATGGCGCGGACGACCCGCATACCGCGCCCGCCGCCGCCAGCGGAGGCCTTGAGACGCAGTGGGAAGCCGATTTTTTCCGCCCATTGACGGGCGTCGTCTAGCGATTGGAGCGCGCCCTCGCTACCCGGCACGACGGGCACGCCGGCCTCCTGCATGGTGTGACGAGCGACGGCTTTGTCGCCCATTTTGCGAATGGCCGCGGTCGGTGGGCCGATGAACTGGATGCCGCAATCGGCGCAGATTTCGGAAAAATCGGCGTTTTCGGCCAGAGGGCCGTAGCCGGGGTGGATTGCGTCGGCATTGGTCAGTTCGGCCGCGCTGATAATATTGACGATGTTGCGGTAGCTGTCCTTGCCGGCGGCCGGCCCGATGCAGACGTCTTCGTCAGCAAAGGACACGTGCAGGGAACGGGTGTCGGCCTGGGAGTGGACGGCCACGGTCGCGATGCCCATTTCCCTACAGGCGCGGATGACGCGCAGCGCGATTTCGCCGCGATCGGCAATGAGGATTTTCTCGAACACAGCCTCTAGCTAGGGCGAATTTTGAACAGAGCTTGGTTGTATTCAACGGGCTGGCCATCGCCGACGAGAATCTCGACTACTTCGCCTTGGACATCCGCTGGAATCTCGTTCATGATCTTCATGGCCTCTATGATGCAGACGGTCTGGCCGCTTTCGATGCGATCTCCTTCGCTCACAAAAGGATCGGCTTCGGGCGAGGGGGCCCGGTAAAACGTGCCGACCATGGGCGAGAGCACTTCGTGGAGGCCGTCGTCGGTCTTTTCAGCGGGCGCTGGCGTGGCAGGCGCTGGCGCGGTGGGCGCAATGGGCATAGGTACAACGGGAGCCACTGGTGAAGGCGCACGACTGCGGGTCAGGCGGATGCGCGTGCCGTGCCAGAAGCTGTGTTGGACCTCTATCTCTTCTAGGTCGCTATCGCGAAAAAGCTCTAGCAGTTTGCGGAGCTTGCCTTCGTTCACAGGAGGTGTCGTCCTTTCTCAAACGCGCTCTACGTATTCGCCAGTGCGGGTATCGACCTTGAGCCGGTCGCCCCTATTGACAAAGAGCGGCACTTGCACCACGTAGCCGGTTTCTAAGGTTGCTGGCTTGACTGCGCCGGTGGCGGTGTCGCCCTTGATGCCCGGTTCGGTGTGGGTGACGGCAAGGGAGACAAAGTTGGGTAGTTCGACGGAGACGACCTCTTCTCTCGCTACGAGGAGGAAGGCGTTCTCACTTTCTTTGAGGAGGTTGCTGGCCGCGCCGACGATCTCTGCGGACACTGGGATCTGATCGTAGGTGTCCAAGTCCATGAAGTAGTACAGATCTTGGTCGGCATACAGGTATTGCATCTGGCGCTTTTCGAGCCGGATTTGCTCGACTTTGTCGCCCGAGCGAAAGGTGCGGTCGAGCACGGCACCGGTCTTGGTGTTTTTGAGCTTGGTGCGCACGAAGGCGCTGCCCTTGCCCGGTTTGACGTGCTGAAATTCGACGATGGAGAAGAGCTCGCCGTCGAGGGACATGGTAAAGCCGTTTCTAAAATCCGTGGTGTCTGCCATATTGCTCCCGTTAGTGCGCGTTGCTGATTTTCTTTAGCGAAGCCAGCTTGCTGCGGATGATGGTGTTAGTCGGCTCCTGTTCGAGGAGCTCGCGATAGGTTTCGATCGCCTTCTGGGTCAGGCCCTGAGAGGTGTAGATTTCGGCCAGCGTCATGGTGGCGATGCGTTTGCTTTTCGGGGCGCTCGGCTCGCTGTCGGCCGGCGTGGGTGGTTCTGCAGGTGCGGGTACCGGTTCGGGGCCTTTTTCCTCTTCGATTTCCTGCAAGAGGCGGAACAATTCGCCGTCATCGGTGTCGCCGTACAGGGCCTCGCGGTCTTCGTCTTCTGGCGGCCGGGCCGGTGGTAGAGCTTGGGGCTGAGCGGCTTTGGCGTCTAGGGTCTGCGATGCTGCGCTGGCGACAAGCTCTTCGGGTTCGGGTTCGGGCGTGGGCGCGTCTTGGTGGGTTTGGCCAGCGAAGCGGTCCATCCGCTTTGCTAGGGAGACGTCGAAAGGGTCGAGGTACGCGGCTTGACGCAGGCTTTGCAAAGCCAGCGTTGTGACGCCGAGTTGCTCAAAGAGGTGGGCGAGGCGCTTGTACCCGCTGGGGTTTTCCGGGTCGAGCCGCAGGGCTTGCCCCATGGCCTCGCGCGCTTCTTCCAAGTCCCCCCGTTTCTCATAGCACTTGCTGAGGACGATAAAGCCGGTAGCGTAATCAGGAAAACTCGCACAGCCCTTTTGGCACAGCTCGAGGGCGCGCTCGGTGCGCCCGCGCTTGAGATAGTGATCGGCGAGGCGGGCAAAGCGGGGGGAATCCGGATCGCGTCGGAATGCTTTTTCCAGTTTGGCTATGGAGTTGGCCATGGCGATAGGAATAGGAGGTGCTAAGGCGGCTGAAACGCGAGGCTATTTTATGCTTTGAACTGCGAAATGTCAAGGATGGGGCAGGGCGATGGGAAGGCGCGAATTGGCGGCCAAAGGGGGTGCGGAAACAGCGTCCGCAACCCCTCGGCAAAGATTGACCGAGGGCGACATATCCTTTGAGCACGTGTTGAGTAGCCAGTACACGGTTTTTGATGGGCTGGCCGGGATGCACGTGGAAGATATCTACCAAGACCGCGAGGGCTTTCTCTGGATCGCCACAGCCGACGGCGGCATCAGCCGGCTCGACAGCGCCCGGTTTGATACGTTTGGCCTCAAAGACGGTCTGCCCAATCTGACGGTCATGGCCATTGCCGAGGACGCCGATGGGCGGCTTTTGTTTGGCACATTCGGTGGGGGGCTTGCCGCGTACGACGGGCGCGGCTTTCAGGTGTACACCACTGAGTACGGCCTGCGGAAACCGAAAAAGCCTAGCGCGGGGCGTAGAGCGCATATCCGACCCGGATTGAGCGCGGTTCTGATTCAAAAACAAGGCTCATTATGGATTGCAGGGAGCTATTCCCAGAATGCCTTTAATGAGGCTTTCTAGGAGCGCTTTGCCCCTTTTTCTCCTGTTATGAACGAATTGAAAAAAGCCCAGATAGAGGGGGAGTTTTTCCTGCGAGATCCCTCGGTGTGGTCTCAACCAAGAGCGTAACAAGGACCAAAAACCTTCCATCGTATTGACATGCACTTCGCCAAAGCCATCTTGATCGTCATCCCGGGCGAATTCCCCTTGCCCATGATGCACCACCGCATGGGCACCAGTTCTTGGGCAATTTGCCGGTTGGATAGATTCAAGCCCATGAAATACAGACACAGAATCCAAACTCGTAACGGCTGGTGGTGACCGGCTAACACGGTGCCGGTCAAATCATCAAAGTCCCGAGCACAGCTATGGCATCGGTAGCGTTGGCGATGCGGCTGCGTGTCATCAAAGAAGCTAGAAGCTAGAAGTAAATATCGCAAGTTTCCATATTGGCATCCGGCTTTACTATTGGGAAACGAGATACTGCGATCAGCGGTGTCTCCCCAGCTTCTGTCAAGCATCCGGCTCGTACTTCGGCTGCCTCGGCGCGCGATCCCGCTCTAGTCGATAAACGCTCCCGTCAAGCGGCAACTCCACGCGAGCACCGCCGCGCTGGTGCGACTCGACAAACGCGAAAATCAACTCGGTATTAGCCCGCGCCAACTCGGCACCGCCGCGCGGAGGCTCGCCCGTATCGAGTGAGCGGACCAAATCCTCGATCAAGCAGAGCGTCGAAGCCCGGTGCTCGAAAGCAGGGAATTCCACCAAGCCCAATTTATTGCGGCCCCGGTGATCCTGTGCTACCGGTGCCCGCAACTGCCACTCTTTATCATTGCCCAGCGCCGTCACCACGCCTCTTTCGCAGACGGCCTCCACTTCCAATCCCCGACCCGAATTGAGCGCGTATGCAGTGACCCCGTTGGCAAACTGGATGATACCGTGCCCGACTGGGTCTTCGCGCAGGATATCGCCGTCGATGATCTCGTCGCCATTGGGCAAATGCGCCTGCACCCAAGCGGCCGGGGCATCGGAGTTGAGGCGCTGAAGCAGGTCAAAGCTGTGGCTAGCCCCGTTGAAGAGCGTACTAGTCTGGTGAATGATGAGGGTTTGCAACGCGCCGATTTCTCCGGAGTCGATGACGGCCTTCATCTGGTCGTAGCCGGGGTAGAAGCGGCGATTGGTGCCCATGTTGAGCACGGCGTTGTGGCGCTGGCAGGCTTCGACCATGCGGTCGGCTTCCTCCAGCGAGGCCGCGAACGCCTTTTCCGCGTAGATAGCGCGGGCACCCGCTTCGGTCGCCGCGATGACGATCTCGGCGCGGTGCTCGGGCTGGGTGGCCACGCTGACGATGTCGGGCTTTTCGCGGTCGAGCATTTCGCGGTAGTCAGTGTACTGCTTGTCCGCGGGAATGCTGTAGCGCGCGCCGACCCGTTCCATCACCTCGGGGCGCAGGTCCGAACAGGCGATGAGGTCCGTGCGCTCACATGCCTCGTACCCAGCGGCGTGAGAGTACGGGCGCATATCGGCCGGGACTTCGTTGTCGATGAAAGCGCCCATGCGACTGCAGCCGATGAGAACAGCTTTGTATTGGCTCATGTGTTGCTCCTGTGATAGAAGTTAATGCGAGGGTTTGTCGGGATAACCTCGCAAAAAAGCATCATCCGGGAATCATACCTTTGAGAGGTTCCAGTTTTTCTCCCTCGATTGATTCCCCGGCCTTGCGAAGGAGTTCCCGAGCTTGGTCGTATTGCTTTTGATCCACCAAGTACTCGACATAGACGCGCCAAGCGGTAAAATGGTGTGGATTGGCTGCGAGTGCGCGATCCAACAGTTCGGTTCCCTCGGCGAGGCCATTTGAAAGCGCGATGGCCGCCATATTAGTGTACGACTCAAAATCGTCGGGATTGTACTGAACGGCCTTTACGTAGTGCCGCCACGCCCTTTTGTTGTCGCCGGTATGCGACAAAGCCCAAGCGAGCATGCGATGGGCAGAAACGCTTGTAGGCTCGGCGGCGAGTACGGCCTCAAAGATGGGAATCGCTTCGGCGTACCGCTGCTCTTGAACTAAGCGCAACGCCTCTTTCTCCCGTGCTTTGTTGCTGTCGAGTGCGCGGTTTCTCGAATCGGCCAGCGTGGCCAGTTCCGCAAGTCGCAAGGCCAACGACTCATCCGCTGCAAACATCTCCTGCCAGGCGGGGATGACATACCACAAATTAGAGTGTCTGGTTGCGATGCTTTGGGCGACCCCAAGGACGATGTCCCGGAGGGCTAGCTCGGGAAACAGATGTTGGAGCATACGCAGGTAATCGGTGCTCAATATGGACGCGACGCTCTCTTGTGTCCCTTGGTACATCTCGATGGGTGCTCGATACTCCAGCCAGAGGTTGTCGTCCGTGTTCTTGATCGGCGACCTGAACGCATCGGCGTTTTCGGGAAATCGCAAAAAGGCACCTGCGAAAAGGTCGAACGGGGTCTCGATCTGGATCCGCCGGAGGGAACTGCGCACCTTGGGCAACGAGAAGTGATCCGCGTAACGCCGTGCAGAGCCTGCAATGGGGGAGTGGGAAGCAACGCAGATGAGGTCATCATTGACCTTGAACACCGCCACGTGGGGAAACTCCGATGCCAGGGTGTGGAGCACGACGCGCACCGTCTCCGCAGAGGTTTCGTACGCCTGCATCCACTGACAAAAGAGACCCTCCGGCTCGAGCCGCGCCGACGCGGCCCGGTAGTACTCGGACGTAAAGAGGGAACTGATACCCGCTATCCAAGGATTGGAAGGTTGAGAGAGGATGACGTCGTACGTCTTCTTCTGGTGGCGGAGGAAATTGCGCCCGTCTTCCGTGTACAACCTCACCCGCGAGTCCTCGAGAACGTCGTGGTTGATCGAGTCGAAGTACTCGGAAGCATCGAGCACCGCCTGTTCGATCTCGACCACATCGACTGCCGTCACATTCGGGTGCGTTGCTGTTGCGTACACCGTGGCACCACTGCCGTAGCCGATGATACAGATCTCCTGCGGCCTTGGATGGAGAAACATCGGCAGGTGCCCGAGCAGATACTGCGAGTCCATATCCTCGCCGGTCGAGGCGTCCGCCTTGCCGTTGACCTTGAGCACGGTGGAGTTGCGC
>MKWU01003921.1_pt1 | contig 18526 bp, 12 predicted proteins | sample 809101 | NCBI WGS metagenome assembly MKWU01 (sample SAMN05860141, study PRJNA318959) | sponge metagenome | host: Aplysina aerophoba | place: Slovenia: Piran, Adriatic Sea, Gulf of Piran | collected 2013-05-07
GCGGAAAAAGGTGTACACATCGACCGAGAACACTCCCACGTCATTGTACGCATCGCGCAGGTAGCCGTACATCAGCCGCTTGACCGTCTGATTGGGAATGCCGAGTCGGGGCATCCCGCGCTCCACGGCGCGAATGCTGAGTAAGCCGAAGTAATGCAGTAGCGACAGGAAGTTTTCGCGCTGGTCTAGCTGGTTGAGGGGAAAGCTGAGTTGGATGGGGGTGTTCACCTGTTCTTGGCCGATGATGTGGCGCAGCAGGTCGAAGTTGCCGTTGAGTTGGCGATTGACCGTCAGCAGGTGGCGCAGCTTGCCGTAATCAATCCGCACGTTGGTGTCGATCAACTCCCGTGGTCCCCGTTTGTTCGGCATGGACTCATTGAGGAAGTAGAGGACCATGTCGGTGTTGTAGAGATCACCCTCGGCGTCTTCGGCGAAGCGATAGCCATTGTACCACTCCCGCATCACGTCCAGCACGGCTTCTACCTCCTGATTGAACACGCCGTAATCGCGGTACATCTCCAACAGTTCCTGCACCTCCTCCTCGGTAAAACCGAGCATATCGTTGAATTCCGGTTCCAAGCTAATGTTGCGGCCAATGTTGAAGCCGCTGGTGACGTCGTCCATGGTAATCGGCGACACCCCAGTGATGAACATGCGCTCCAAGCCGCCGCCACTGTGCCCAGCCCCGTCTTTGAGCGTGGCAAAGAAATTGCGATAGAAGCCGCCGCCGTGCGTGAACGCCTGATACGCCTCTTCGCCGTGATAGGCCAGTATCGTGTTGGCAAAGTTGTCGTACTCGTCGATGAGCACATACAGCGGAATGCCTTCATCACCCGCGTATTGAAATAACTCGTTGAGTTGGCCCGTGACCGACTCCGACGAGCCGATGTGCTGCCGCACCGCCTCGGGAAACAAATCCGCATTCCGCGCCAGCGCGTACCGAACCACCATTTGACAATACTCTTCAAAGTAGTATTCAAGCGTTTCCAGCGCGTTTTTGAACGCCGAAAAGTTGAAGCGCAGGATGACGTAGCGATGGCGGTTTTCCGTGGGGTGCTGCCCCAAATTCGTACCGCCGAAGACGGCCTCAAATTCGTCGGCTCTCCTGCGGTCGTAGTAGTTATCTAGCAGCGACACCCAGCAGGACTTGCCAAAGCGACGCGGACGAATCAGAAAGACGTAGCGCTCATTTTCCAGCGCGTGGACAAAGCGGGTCTTATCGACATACAGGCGGTTTTCAAGGCGAATGGCCCGGAAATCGGCCCAGCCATAGGGGATGCGCGGGTAGGATGCGGGCATAGCAACTCCTGCAACGAAGGAACAAGACTGAGCGTAACGATTGAGCAGCACAAGCGCAACGTGCTCACGGCTGACCGCATCGGCGATGAACTGCGATGCCTTACCGAACTCTCGTTATATTAGAGGAGTGCGTAACGTCAGTTAAAAAGCAACAAAGGGGATCTTATGTCTGCGTCTTATGATGTCGTCATTGCCGGGGCGGGCGCGGCGGGAGCGGTGGTCCCGGGGCGGCGCAGCGGGGGGCGGGCGCGGCGGGAGGGGTGCTCGCGGCGCGGCTCAGCGAGGATCGGAGTCGGTCGGTTTTGCTGCTGGAGGCCGGGCCGGATTTTGCTGCGGTTGAAGACCTGCCCGAGGAGATTCGCTATGCCTACGGGCGCGACCGCAATATCTGGGATCGCGCCTTTGGCTTGGGTACCCGATTTGGCTGGGAGTATCGCGCCCGGGCTACGGACCTGCGCCCCGATATGTTTGTGCCGCGCGGCAAAATTGTCGGCGGGTCAAGTGCGGTCAATGCGCAGATTTTTCTGCGCGGCGTGCCCGAAGACTACGACTCGTGGGCGGCGACGGGCAACGACCTGTGGAGCCACGACGAGCTGTTGCCCTTTTTGTGCCGCCTTGAATCCGACCCGGACTACGGCGACGCCCCCTACCACGGCACCGACGGCCCCATCCGCGCGTGGCGGTTCAAAGATCACGAACTCAACCCCGAGCACCGCGCCTTCTACGAGGCCGCGCTCGCCGCTGGCTACCCCGACTGCCCCGACCACAACGACCCTGTTTCCACCGGCGTCGGCCCCTTGGCCCTCAACAACGCCGAGAGCATCCGCTGGAGCACCAACATCGGCTACCTCAACCCAGCTCGCGGTCGCCCCAACCTCACCATTCAAGCCAACACTCACGTCCACCGCGTGCTCTTTGACGGCCAGCGCGCCACCGGTCTGCTCGTCGAGCGCGACGGTGATCTCTCCACGATCCACGGCGGAGAAATCGTGCTCTGCGGCGGGGCGATTGGCTCGCCGCACCTGCTATTGCTGTCGGGCGTCGGGCCGGCCGCGCACTTGGAGGCCATGGGCGTTGAAGTGGTGTGCGACCTGCCCGGCGTCGGCCAGAATCTGCGCGACCATCCGCAAGTGAGCGCGACTTTGCGGGCTAAGGACGAGTACCTCGGCGACGGCACGGAGCCTCGGCTGCAAATCGGCCTGCGCTACACGGCCGCCGGATCGGATTTGCGCAACGACATGTTCATCATCCCGGCCTCCTTTGCCACGACCGAGGGCTACTACACCTCGTCGCATTCCAAACCTTTGGGCTTTTACTTGGTCGGCTGCATCTATTTGGCCGAGGGACAGGGCGAACTCAAACTGGCCTCCACCGACCCGCACGTGCAGCCCGTGCTCGACTACAACTACTTGGCCGAGCCTTCAGACTGCCGCCGGCTGCGTGAATCCATCCGCATCATCATCGACCTGCTCAAACACGATGCGCTCAACGGGCTCGTCGTCGAGCGCATCGGCCCCACCGACGCCGAACTCGACACCGACGCCGCGCTCGACGAGTGGATGCGGCGCGAAGTGGGCACTAGCCATCACGTCTCCTCGACTTGTAAAATGGGACCGGCAAGCGACTCAATGGCCGTCGTCGATCAGCATGGCCGAGTGCACGGCCTCGAAAACCTGCGCGTCGCCGACGCAGCCATCATGCCCGACTGCGTGCGCGCCAACACCAACATCACCTCAATGGCCATTGGCGAGCGCATCGCCGATCTCATGCGCTGAAGGGGGCGTCGCATCCCACCCGTCCCATTAGACCACTGATACCAAAGGAATAACAATGCAGACGATTCAGATTGAAGTACCAGAAGAGATTTTTCTCTCTCTAAAAGAGACGCCCGAAGAATTTACCCAAGAGGTCCGCATGGCTGCCGCCGCCAAGCTCTATGAAATGGGTAAGATGTCTTCCGGGCGTGCGGCTGAATTGGCTGGCATGTCGCGCATCCAATTTCTCCAAAATATGGGTCACTACGGTGTGCCTATCTTTGATATGACTCATGAGGAATTAGAACAGGACCGCCAAAATGCCTGAATCGGCCAAGCCAAGCGCGTCGGTTTGGCGAAGCTGCAACAAGCAGCATTCAGAAAGTCCTCAGATGAGAAAGACCCTGTTGTTCAATGGTGTCCTGCTATTGTTCGCGTTCCTGTTTGTGCAGACCAGCTTTGCCCAAGTGATTCTGTCCGAAGGGGCCAAGGCAAGCCTCGGTAAAGGCCCGATAAAGGATATCGCATATTCGCCCGATGGTACTCGGCTCGCGGTGGCCAATAGCATCGGCCTCTGGCTCTACGACATACATACTGCCGAAGTCGTCCAACTCAAGGGGCATACGGGAGTGGTCAACTCGGTAGCGTTTGCGCCGGACGGGGCCACCTTGGCCAGTGGAAGTCGGGACAAAACTATCCGGTTGTGGGACGCGAAAACCGGCCTACTCCAAGCCACCTTGAAAGGGCATACGAATCGGGTTAATTCGGTGGCCTTTGCGCCGGATGGCACTACCCTAGCCAGTGGGAGTCACGACAAAACGATTCGGTTGTGGGATGCGGAAACCGGACAACTCCGAACCACCCTAAAAGGACATGAAAATCGGGTCAATACCATAGCTTTCTCGCCCGATGGCCATATCCTAGCCAGTGGAGGCGGTAGCGATGGAGGGAAAGACAAAACGATTCGGTTGTGGGATGTAGAAACCGGACAACTCCGACCCCCCCTAAAAGGGCATAAAAATCGAGTCAACTCGGTGGCATTTTCGCCGGATGGCACCAGCCTAGCCAGCGGGAGTCACGACAAAACCATTCGATTGTGGGATGTGGAAACCGGCCTACTCCAAGCCCTCCTGAAAGGGCATAAAAATCGGGTCAATACCATAGCCTTCTCGCCCGATGGAAGCACCTTGGCCAGCGGGGGTGGTAGCGATGGGGGGAAAGACAGAATCATCCGGTTTTGGGATGCGGAGACCGGCCTACTCCGGACCACCTTGAAAGGACATAAAGATCGGGTCAATACCATAGCCTTCTCACCCGATGGAAGCACCCTCGCCAGTGGGAGTCGGGACAAAACCATCCGATTATGGGATGTGGGCCACCTCCAAGCCTCCTCGGAGGTGCACAGGAATCGGGTCAATACCATAGCGTTTTCGCCCGATGGTACCACCCTCGCCAGTGGGGGTGTGGACGGCAGGATTCGGCTGCGGGAGGCGAGCAGCGGACCACTTAAGGCTGCTGACCTTAAGGACCTAAGGGTCGGGGGGGCTTATTCAGTGGCGTTTTCGCCCGATGGCCACACCCTCGCCAGTGGAAGTATAGACGGTACGATCCGACTGTGGGATGTGGAAGCCAGCCAACCTAAGGCTGTCCTGATGGGGCATACAGGAGTGATCAATTCGGTGGCGTTTTCGCCCGATGGCTACACCCTCGCTAGTGGGAGTCACGACAAAACTATCCGACTGTGGGATGTAGGAACCGGACAACTCCGAGCTACCCTGAAAGGGCATACGAATCGAGTCAATGCCGTAGCGTTTTCGCCCGATGGACGCACCCTCGCCAGCGGGAGTCACGACAAAACGATTCGGATGTGGGACGTGGAAACCGGACAACTCCGAACCACCCTGAAAGGGCATGAAAATCGGGTCAATGCCGTGGCGTTTTCGCCCGATGGACGCACCCTCGCCAGCGGGGGTGGAACCGATGGAGATAGCTGGTCCTCCGTTAATAAGAAAAAGCTTGTTGACGGGGACAAAACGGTTCGATTGTGGGACGTGGAAACCGGACAACTCCGAACCACCTTAGAAGGACACGAAAACCGAGTCAATGCTGTGGCGTTTTCGCCCGATGGACGCACCCTCGCCAGTGGAAGTGGTCGCAATGGAGGGAAAGACAAAACTATTCGGTTGTGGGACGTGGAAACTAGACTACTCCGAGCCACCCTGAAAGGACATAGGGATCAGATCAATGCCGTAGCGTTTTCACCCGATGGCCACACCTTAGCTAGTGGGAGTGGTAGCGATGCAGGGAAGGACAAAACTATTCGGTTGTGGGACATGAGCCAACTCCCGGCCATCCCGGCCATCCTGAAGAGGCATACCATCTTGGAGGATAAGGATCGGGTCAATGTCGTGGCGTTTTCGCCGGATGGCCAAACCCTAGCCAGTGGGAGTTGGGACAAGACGGTTCGGTTGTGGGACGTAGAAACTGGTCTACTCCGAGCCACCTTAAAAGGGCATACAGAAGTGGTCTTTTCCGTGGCGTTTTCGCCGGATGGCCAAACCCTAGCCAGCGCTAGCCTTGACTATACGATCCGGTTGTGGGAGGCGGACAGTGGTCAACTCAAGGCTATCTTAGTGAAGAGATTTGGGCACTACCCCGTTTCCGTGGCGTTTTCGCCGGATGGCCAAACCCTAGCCAGTGGAAGTATGAACGGCACGGTCCAGTTGTGGGAAGCGAGTAGCGGCCAACCCAAGGCTAGCCTCAAGGGCCATACCCGTTATGTCTCTTCCGTGGCGTTTTCGCCGGATGGCCAAACCCTAGCCAGTGGGTGCTTGGGCGGCCCGGTCCAGTTGTGGAACGTGGGCCGCAACCAACCGACGAACCTCTCTGGGCATAAGGAGTATGTCAATTCGGTGGCGTTTTCACCAGATGGCTCCTTTCTGGCCCGGGACGGTTATGGCGTTGACGCCGACGGGCACAGCCATCCCGCCATCTTGTTGTGGGATGTAGGAACCGACCAACTCCCGGGTTCCCTTACTCAATCATGGGATGCAGTCAACCCACTCAAGGCTGTCCTTACAGGACATACGAGCCCTGTCACTTCTGTGGCGTTTTCATCGGATGGGGCCACCTTAGCCAGCGGGAGTGGGGACAAAACGATTCTATTGTGGGATGTGGGAACCGGCCAACTCCAAGCCATCCTGAGGGGGCATACGGGGGTGATCAAATCTGTGGCGTTTTCGCCTGATGGGGCCACCTTGGCCAGTGGGAGTTGGGACAAGACGATTCGGTTATGGGATGTGGATAGCGACTAACTCCACGTCACTTGGAAGGGCATACAGATTTCGTGAGGGTAACGGAGCCGCAACGGTTATGTGCGGGTCACTCCTACTGAGGAGCGACCCAAGCTTCTTTTTTTAAGACTCTCGATAATACCCTACCACGTGCCCTATCTAAAGACGGAACGGCTGCTCATTATCAGCTTGGATCCCCGCCAGTACACTATAGCGCTTCCCCAGATATTTTACCAGTCAAATACTCTTCCAGCCTATCGCTAAATTTATGCGCCAAGGGCAGTCCAAACAGTATGCTCTTGTTCAACTCTGGGGGAATGACCAACCATGTTGGATAACCCCTTACTGAGGGATGACCGTTCTTTTCCCAGAACCAGCGAATCCCAAGGCGCGGCTCTCCCTCCCAATCCATAGCCACGATAGCCCATCGATCTTCTACGTTCTTGAAAACAACAACATACGGGCCTCCCACCCTGTCTCTGGGTGAATTAATCCCAGTAATCTCTCTATCATCGTCCAATGGAAAGGTCTCGCCACCTCGGGTCATTTCTGATCTCCTTTTTTTGCGATTTTAACGCCTGCTCAGAACAGTGGATACTATAGCACAAGGTTCTAAAGACTAAAATTTACGGAATGATAAGTTATGGGTTTATGGACATCAACGATTATAGCGTTTGGAGTATGGGTGAGTTGCCGGGGCCTTGATCTACGATCTCCGCAAACTCAAACCGATTGGTATCACTACTGTCATCCCAGACAAGAGCAATCAGGAGGTAGGTGTCCCCGCATGCGCCGTTAAATGTGCGGACATGTTCACGTAGCTTTTTGTTGATAAATTCCACTGGTTCGTCTGAGTTCCTGGCGCTCCATGCGTCATATACCATTACCCGAACTGCCGCTCTCGCCAGTAGTAACTTCTCAAAGTCGTACGCGATAGCTTCAAGCGTGCCCCATTCACACTCCGCGACCATCGGGACAGAAATGAGTCGGCCACAGGTGTCGCAGTTAGACCAACTAACGTCATAGAGCCATTCCTTAGGATCACTCTTTGCACATGCCGTGTAGCCTAACCGCCTACCGAGTTTGCAGAGGGTGGTGAGCACTTTTTTAGTCCATTCTGGCCTGTCCTTGGCTTGTTCTAGTTTTCTGAATTCGGCGACAATTTCGCGCACTAGTGCGTTCGGATTCATAGGGTCCTATCTCCCGTTATGAGTAGTGTCAAAAGACAAGTTGCTGCTGGGCTTTCTGCTGACGGCCCAACACGGGCGGGGTATTGAACCAAGACGTTGAAGCTGGATTTGCAGCCGTGGCAGTTCCAGCGGCCTTGTCGGTCGGTGTCCGCTTTGCGGGCTACGTCATGGTCGCCGCACAAACTTAGAGAAGCCAAGACCATAACTTATCATTCCGTTCGGAAGAAGTTAGTCTGTATCCGGTCGAAGCTCAATCTTCTATTGACACCTTCCCATGCCCTCCAGTACTTTCACTTTGCACTGAAAGGAGAGTACTATGGCGACCACACCCATGACCCCCGAAGAACGTCTAGCCAGACTAGAAGGTGTGTACGAACACCTCGCCACCAAAGCCGACCTTGCCGACCTCAAAGCGGAGTTCAAAAGTGATCTAGCCCGAGTAGATAATAGTCTGGCCGAACTCAAAGGTAGTTTTCGCACACTGCTCATAGCGGTGACTTCTGGTTTAGCGTTACTCAATATCATCTTACGTTTCTGGCCGACTTAATAGATATTTCGTTCAAGCGGTTAAGAAGGCGCATTGCGTCTAGCCCATCCGCAACGCCCGATCCGCCAACGGCAAATCCACCCGCCCATTGCCCTGCCGGTGCGACTCGCGCAAGCCAATGGCGATTTCCAACGCCTCGCGCCCAAATTCCCCTGGGCAAATCCGCTCTTCTCCTTCCTCAATCGCCCGACAGACACCCTCAATCGCATCGACCATGGACGAGCGCGGGTGCCACGGGTTGGGGAACTGCCGCTGGATCGGCTCGCCGGTCTCTGGATGCGCCCCCCACAACTCGAATTGCGCGTGGGCGTTGCGCGAGACGATCATCCCGCGCTCGCCGATAAATTCCAAGGTCCACGCATGCCCCGAGCGGTCGGCGCGGGAGTTCAGCAAGCCGCGCACTCCGTTGGCGTAGGCAATGTAGCCCGAGCCGGATAAATCCCTATCGGCCGCGGCCTGCGCGTCGTCGTCCATCTCGCCCATCACCCACTCGGCCGGCGCTCCGGCAAACAGCCGAAACAGGGCCAGCGTATGGCTTTGCAGATTCGACAGACTGTGCGGGCTGTGGCAGACCATGGAGCGCAACCGGCCAATCGCTCCGTCGGCTATGGCCTGCCGCGCATTGGTGTACCAGCTATACCAGTTGAGATGACAGGCGATGGAAAAAATCGTCCCACTCGCCTTGCACGCCGCGATCATGGCGTCGGCCTCGGCCAAGGTGCGGCACATCGGCTTGGTGGCAAAAATCGCCCGCACCCCGGCCTCGGCGAGGCCAATGACCACCTCGGCTCGCTCGTCGGGCCGCGTCGTCACCGCTACCACGTCGGGCCGCTCTTGGGCGACCAACTCGCGGTAGTCTTCGTACAGGGCTTCTACGCCCCAGCGCTGGGCAAAGTCGTCCAACTTGGCTCGGTCCACGTCGGCCGCGCCGATCAACTCAATGCCCCGCGCTTCGATCATCGCCGGGGCGTGTGCCCACGGCCACGGATAGTGCGGCATCCCGATGTGCTCGTCGTCAATGGTGCTGCCCATCCGCCCACAGCCGACCACTGCGCCGCGATACGTTCCGCGCGGCTGCGTCGCCGCGATACGTTCATAGGCTTTGCCCAACGGTTGTGCCATGTCGTATCTCCTCTGTGTAAAATTGCTAAAAAGGGTTTGATTAACTAGAATAAGATGTGCGCTTTGCTTCCTCCGACCAAGGAAGAAGCCTCTCATGTACGTCGACATTTAGCAATTTAACTGATGTTACGCATTGTAGGGGCCACCCTTGTGGTTGCCCTCGTCGGATCCGGCTGGCGGCATACGCGGTGTCGCATGGGCGTCCACAAGGGACGCCCCTACATCGACCGGTTCGGTACAGATGCGTAACGTCAGAATTTAATTTGAGCCATGCGTCTTGCCTTTTACACCTATAGCTACACCGACCGGCTTGAAATGCCGCTCGAACCGGCACTGAAAAAAATCGCCGCTACCGGCTACGACGGCATCGACATTTCGGGGACCCACGGGCCGTCGGCGGATCCGCGCTCCGTGACGCCCGAGGTGCGCACACAGACGCGGAGCATTGCCGAGCGGTTGGACCTCACCATCGAAGCCGTCATCACCCACGCCAATCTCGCCGATTCGCTCTTTACCGACGAACCGCTCGACCTCAAGGGGTCGGTCGATTTGGCCGTGGATGTCGGCGCACCGCTCGTCGTCTTCCACATGGGCGGGCCCAAAAACGATGCCGCCCAGCGAGTCGAGGCTTGGCGGCGAGTGGTCGCCTATCTTCAAGACGCGCTTGCCTACGCAGAGCCTCGCAACGTGCAGTTGGCAGTCGATGGCGTGTGGGCCGGTTGGCTCACCGACACCCCCGAGCGCTTCTTGGAGCTGCACGACGAGGTCGGCAGCGCGTCCTTTGGCATCAATTTCGATCCGTGCTATCTGACGCTCCTCGGCTTGGACCCGGTCGCAGTCGCCCACCAGTGGCAGGGGCGCATCATGCACGCCCATCTCAAGGACCACATCGGCACCTATCCCGACTGGGACCACAAAATCCCCGGCCGTGGAAGCCTCGATTATCCGCGCATCGTGCAGGCGCTTAGGGACATCGGCTTTGCCGAAGCCATAGCGATAGAGACGTTTGTCACCATGGATTTCGCCGAATCCTGCGCGGTCGGCTATGCGGCGTTGGCACCGGCGCTGAGCAAGGGCCGCTCTCCAGCGCGGCGACGATGAGTACCTCCCACCCTTTCCTCGACATTGCCCGCATTGACGATCCCCCGGTCCTACGGCTCAGCGACTGAATTTTAACAGAAGGAGAAGCATCACCTTGACTACTTTTGACTTCCACGGCAAAAAGGCCGTGGCGACTGGCGCTGGCGGTGCCATTGGCGGCGAGATCGCTCGCGGCCTCGCCCGAGCTGGCGCTGAGGTGGCGATCTGGGACATTTCTCCAGAGGCGGCCCGCGCCAAAGCCGACGAGATCAACCAAGACTTCCCGAACAAGGTCCTCCCCGTCGAGTGCAACGTCGTCAACAAAGACAGCGTCGAGGCCGCGCTCGCCGAGACCATCGAGCACTTTGGCACGGTTGACTTTCTACTCAACGGGGCCGGTGGCAGCCACAAGGATACCACCACTTCCCCGGAACTCGAATTCTTTGATATTGATCCAGAAGCGGTCAGGATGGTGATGGATCTCAACTATCTAAGCGCCGTCCTACCCTCGCAGGCCGTGGGCCGCGTCTTCGCCGCTAAAGGCGATGGAGCCGTTGTCAACATCACCTCAATCGGCGGAGGGCTGCCGCTGTCGCGGGCCTTGGCGTATTCCAACGGCAAAGCTGCGGCCGATAGTTTCACTCGCTGGCTAGCCGTACACATGGCCACGACCTACGCGCCCAAAATCCGCGTCAATGCCGTGGCCCCAGGCTTTATGATCACCGCGCAAAACCGCTTTCTGCTCCTCGACGAAGCAAGCGGCGAACTGACCAATCGCGGCCAGACCATCCTCAAAAACGTCCCCATGACCCGCTTTGGCGACCCGCACGAAGTAGTAGGCGCGGCCCTGTGGCTCTTTTCGGACGCAGCCACATTCGTCACCGGCGCCATCGTGCCCATCGACGGCGGCTTTTCCGCGTTTTGCGGCGTATAAATCAGGAGTTCACTTTGCTACCCGATATCGAAATCGCCCGCCAGACCTCACTCCGCCCCATCGACGACGTGGCCGCCCAGCTCGGGATCGGCTCCGAACACCTCGAACACTACGGCCGCGTCAAGGCCAAGATCTCGCAGGAGTTCTGCCAGCAGCTTGAAGACTCAGCCACTACCGGCAAGCTGATCCTCGTCTCGGCCATCAACCCGACTCCGGCGGGCGAGGGTAAAACCACCACTACCATCGGCCTCGGCGACGCGCTCAACCGCATTGGCAAGCGCGCCACCGTCTGCCTGCGGGAGCCTTCACTGGGACCTTGCTTCGGCATGAAGGGCGGCGCCGCCGGCGGTGGCTACGCTCAGGTAGCGCCGATGGAGGACATCAACCTGCACTTCACCGGCGACATCCACGCGGTCTCCGCCGCGCACAACCTGCTCGCCGCGGCCCTCGACAACTACATCCACCACGGCAATGTGCGCCGCATTGATCACCGCCGCATCGTCTGGAACCGCGTCCTCGACATAAACGACCGGGCACTGCGCGATATCGTCATTGGGCTAGGGGGGACCGCCAATTCCTTCCCGCGCCAATCTGGGTTCGACATTGCCGTGGCCTCGGAGGTCATGGCCATCCTCTGCCTGTCCGAATCGCGGGCCGAGCTCAAAGAGCGGCTCGGGCGGATCGTCGTCGCCCAGACTCGCTCCCGCGAGACCGTTCGCGCTGCAGACCTAGCCGTCCACGGCGCCATGGCGGTGCTGCTCAAGGACGCCTGCCTGCCCAACTTGGTGCAGACCCTAGAGGGCAACCCGGCGTTAGTCCACGGCGGCCCTTTTGCCAATATCGCCCACGGCTGCAACTCCATCGCCGCTACCCGCCTGAGTACGCGCCTGTCCGAATACACCATTACCGAAGCTGGCTTTGGCGCGGATTTGGGCGCAGAGAAATTCGCCAACATCAAGTGTCGCCAAAGCGGCCTAGCCCCCGACCTCGTGGTGTTGGTAGCCACGGTGCGCGCCCTCAAATTTCACGGCGGGGCCTCGCTCAAAAGCATCGCCAAACCCAATGTCGGAGCGGTTGAAAGAGGCGTCGAAAACCTCAAGAAGCACATCGAAAACATCCGCCTCTTCGGCTTGCCCGTCGTCGTCGCGGTCAATGCCTTTGCCACGGATACCGACGCCGAGATCCAGTGCATCCGCGACAAGTGCGCGCACCTCGGCGTTGAGATCGTCCCCGCGCATCACCACGCTCTCGGCGGCGCAGGAGCCGAAGACCTCGCCCGCACTGTGGTGCAGGTGGCCGAAAACACCCAGAGCGACTTCCGGCTGCTCTATCCCGACGACATGCGGCTATGGGACAAGGTGCGCACCGTCTCCCAAGCGATCTACGGTGCCGATGACATCATGGGAGACAAGCTGCTGCGGGGCAAGTTCAGGCGGCTGGAGGACGAAGGATACGGCAACCTGCCCGTCTGCATCGCCAAGACCCAGTACTCGCTCTCGACCGATCCCGGGCTCAAGGGACGACCGCGCGGCTTTGACGTGCCGATCCGCGACGTCAAGGTCTCGGCTGGGGCTGGCTTTGTGGTGGTGCTGACGGGCGATATTATGACGATGCCCGGCCTGCCGAAGAAACCCTCAGCCGAGTCGATTGATCTCGACGAAGCAGGACAAATCAAGGGGCTATTCTAAGAGGGATCGACAACCCGCAAACTATACAGGACGACGCACCATGTCACTATCAAAGCACCTAGAATCGTGCTCGCTCGAACGCATTACCAAGATGAAAGATGTGGTAATGCAGGAGATCGATAGAATCGACCGTCAGCTAGTCGAGCAAGAACAAGAACTCGGCGCAATGATCGAAAAGGTCGAAACGGTCAGTTTGGTCAAACGGCACGGCCAATACGAACTGAGTCTGGACAAAGCTGAAGCACAGATCTCCAGGTTGAACGACGAAAAAGAGAAATTGTTGGACAAGGTCAGGATCATTGAGCAGGCGCGGCAAAAGAAACACCTGATGGACGAGCAGGCCCGAGTACTAGGTAGCGACGCGAGGGTGAAAGTCAAAGACCTGATCATCTTTTTTCTCATACTTTTTCTGATCGCAATCCTCGGTATCGACTTCCTCGGCATCGGGGCCACAGGTACCGGTGCCATTGCAAAAGCCGAAGTAGTAGAAGGCCGGATCCATCGAATAAACGTTTTGAACGGGGGAGACGGGTATGAGCGGGTGAACATTCACATCGCGGATGCGGTTGGGTCAGGTGCCCTTGTTTCTGGACAGATCGTTGAGGGCAAACTAACACAAGCGGACGTCATCCATCTCGGGGAGAACTACACAGATCCCGTTGTGGAAATAGAACCCCATTTTTCCGTTAGCACGTTGTGGATATTCTGGATCATCGACGTGATCTGCTGCACCCTTTTCATGGCCAACTTCTTCTTTGAGCACCGGCTTGCCGAGTCTAAAAAGTGGTATTGGAAACACAATTGGATAGACTTCATAACGTCCATTCCGCTGCCCCCGGTACAGGTCATCGCCGCATCACAGGTCGGCGACCTAGGTATCGTTCGCTTGGGGCGTTTGCTCAGGGCCGTGCGCATTTTACGGGCGCTGCGCTTATTCCGCATCGCACTGTTTTTCTGGCGGGGCATGGATCACTTGAGCACCACATTGGACGTGCGGCTGCTCAAGCGATCCCTGCTGTACGGCTTGTTATCGCTCGTGTTTGGGGCCTTCATTTTCATGGGCTTGGAGCGCATGGAGAAAGGTTCGGGGTTCGGGGCGAGTCTTTGGTGGAGCTTTACGACGCTGGTCACCGGCGGGTACGCCGACATCCACAATCCTGAGACGGCTTCGGGCAAAATCCTCACCGTTTTTCTGGTGATTACAGGGATGGTTCTGGTGGGTGTTTTTACGGCGACGCTGACGAGTATCCTCGTAAGCGATGAGGATTCCTTGAAGATCGAGGAGCTAGAAGAACAGGTTGAGATCGCGACGAAAATTCAAGAAGACGTAAAAGACGTGAACGAGCGGCTAGACCGACTGGAAGGAACCATCCGCGAAATCCGGGACGCCGTGGCAGCGCAGGAGAAATAGCGGCTTCAGACTAACTTTTCTCTAGCTTCCAAGACTTTTGCCACTACGACTTCTACGTCCTTTTCATCCACAAACGGCGACACAATAAAGGACTTCAGCGCGACAATCGGTTCTTGGTATTGGGTGTGCCGGTAGCAGTCGGTCGAGGAGAGGACGACCCCGCGTCCGGCCATGGCCTCCGCATGTACGTAGTCGAAAATTTTGCGGTTGTAGTCGTTGTGAGCGAGCAGCGTTTCCCGATAGGCAGGGTCTTCGAGTTCTTGGCGCTTGATGGCAAAAGTATCCACGTCGGGTGGATACACCCGGAAGAGCGTTACGGTGCCAAAGTTGTCGCGGTTGAGCACGGCGATGGCTTCGTGTCCTTCGAGGTGCTCGCGCAAAAGCTGGGTCATCTCGACGATGTGCCCGACTGCAACGCGCAATCCCTGCTCGCCGAAAAAGCGAAAGTTGGCCAGCGCGGTCAGCGGGCCGGTCCCAGCTCTGGATGTTTCGAGGGTGTACATGCCGGGGCGATGGTCGCCGAAGTGATATAGGTACGGCATCTGCTTCTGGTCGCGCATCAGGAGCTGCAAATCCGCCCGGTCTTTGACGAGGACGAGGCTGGAGATGTACGGGGCAAAGCCGGTCTTGTGGAAGTCAATGCCCATGGAATCGGCCAGCGCCAGATGGCGGATGCGCCGGCACGCTCCGGCGATGGCGCGCAGGGTCCGCGGCCGAAACTCCAAGGGGTTGTCCTGAAAGTCGTAGTCGTTGAACACCGACCACGCCCAGCCAATGACCGCGTCGGCGTGGATGTGGGGGCGGTAGGAGAGTTGGAATTCATCGACGAGCGAGTCGCGCAAGGCCACAATCGCCTGCAAGTCGTCCAAGCCGAACGCATCCGTAGTCCCCATCGTCGCAATAATGGCGACGATCTTTTTGCCGCTGTCCAAGGCCGCTCGCGCTGCATCCGCTAGCTGCACGAGGTCGATTTCGTTTTCAGCTATTGTCGGAATGACGATCAACTGGTCGGTGCCCATGCCGAGCCAGCCGACGATGTTGTGGGCGCAATAGTGCCCGGCGTCGGAAACGAGCACTACCACGTCGTCGGATATGCCCTTTTGCATGGCCTGCGGACAGGCTTTTTCCAGACCGATCTTTACCCCATAGAGTGTGGTGCCGGTCCCGCCAAAGGTAAACGTGCCGCCAGCTTGTTGTGGGTCGTAGCCGACCATCCGCGCGGTAATGCCGACCGCTTCGACTTCGGCCAAGGCGACGAGGCGGCTGTATTCATCCCAAGCGATGTTGGGGTTGTGCAACGAGGCGAGCAGGACGCCGATGAGGCTGGGGATGGTCGGGGGCGCGATGACGTTTTGTTGGGTGTGGGGATGGCTGGAGATGGTTATGCCGCGCAGGTAGCTGACGAGATCGGAGGTAACCGCCTCGACCGACGACATCTCAGCGGGCAGCTCGGCGTTTTGCGCTTCGGCAAAGTCGCCAGAAACTACCGGACCAAGCGTCGGCAACTGTATTTTCAGGTCATCGACTTGGTCTAGGGCGCGCATGATGGAATGCACGAAATACGAATCGTGAATGGGGTCGGATACAGGTTGGGGGAAAGCGCGACGGATGTGTTCTAGCGCGTCGCGGTACGATGCGGTCATTTGCTGCTCACTTCAGGTTAAGATCTGACGTTACGCATTGTAGGGGCAACTCTCGTGGTTGCCCTCGTCGGATTCCAGTGGTTGAATGCTTCGTTTCGCTTGGGCGTCCACAAGGGACGCCCCTACACGATCGGTTTGGTGCCGATGCGTAACATCAATTAAAATGCAAAAAGGCCGGGTACCAAAACAGGTACCCGGCCTTTTGTCTAGCGTAGGATTGCTGTTTAGCGATCCTAGCGGCTGTAGCTGTATTTCACGTACCAGAACGCGCCGCCAAAGCCAAAGGGGCTGAACTGGCTGTACTTGTTGCCGGTCCGATCAGCGGCTAGTTCATGTTCGTCGGGATAGGTGTTGAGAATATTCTGCGCGCCAATGGCTATGGAGGATTGGGCCTCGTCAAACGAGATGCTGGTTTCAAGGTCAAACAGCACCTTGCCACTATAGGTCTGATCGTCTTCAGAGTCGTACCATTCGCCGTAGTAGCTGGCGCGACCTAGGCCACTCCAACGCTCGCTCAGGGCTTGGGTCAGCGTCAAATTCCCTCGCTGCTTGGGCAAATTCTCCTCCAATTCCCGCAGCCGGAGATCGTCGAGAATATCCGGGTTGTGGTCGGTGACTTCGGAGCTCGTGTAGTTGTAGGCGAGGTTTAGCTGGCCCGAACCCACCGGCGCAGAAACGACGAGGTCGATCCCGTTGGTTGCCGAGTCGAAGTCATTGGTGAAGAAGCGGAATTCCTGCAAGCCAGCCGCGCTGGTTAGACCCTCGTCGATTAGCTGCTGTTTCTGCTCATCGCTCAGCGCGAAGTCTTGCGAGACCGTCAGGCGATCCTCCACCTTGATGTTGAAGTAGTCAATCGTCGCACTAACGACGCCCATATTGACGACGACGCCCCCGGAAAGATTGACCGAGTTTTCAGGTTTGAGCGCCGGCCCACCGCCATCTAAACCGAGGACCAGCCCAACTGCGCGGCTGGTGGAAGGCACGGTGCCGTTGTTGACCAAGTCGTTCTTATCGAAGTTGAACTCGGTCGTTATGTTGAAGGCATTTTGCTGGCCAGGCGTCGGTGCCCGGAAGCCAGTGCTATAACTACCGCGCAGCTTCAGGTCGTCCGTAAGGGCGAAATTGGCGGCTCCCTTGTAGTTGGTCGTGCTGCCAAAGTCGCTAAAATCCTCCGAGCGCAGTGCCAAGGAAAGCACTAACGGATCCATAGGCTCAAAATCCGCCTCCACGTAAACGGCCGTGTTGGTGCGATCCCAGCGACCAGCGGCCACCTTGCTAAAGCCCGAGAAGCCATTGGTAGCCGGCTGAAACCCTTGGCTGGCCAACGGCTGACCAATCAGGTAGGACTCGATCTGTCCCTCCACGATCTCGAATGCTTCGTTGCGACGTTCGGCCCCTGCGGCCAAGAACAACTGGTCGCTAACCGGGTACGTAATGTCGAAGTTTAAGTTGACATCCGTCTGGATGTAGTCTCCAGGATTGAACGAGGTCGGAGTAGCGGGTCCCATCGAGGCATTCACGGTATTGAAGATGAAGTAGTCCGCGTGGTGGCGACCATAAGATGCGCTCACGCTCCAACCCAATGTCTCGGCCGCAAATCCCTTCAGGCCCAAGAGAATGGATTCATCCGTGGTGAAGCCGCCGAACCGGGGCGTGAAGCCACCGGGAAACATTTTCAAGAACGAGAAGCAATTGGGATCGTTGCGAATCCCCAGCACACCCGTTTCCTTATCCCCCCCCCAAGCGATCTTGTCCGGCTCGTTGTTGATTATGGGTACCGGGGGACATTCACCGCCCCCTTCGCCGTCCAAATCACCCACTAGCAGAGATGGCGTCTCGGGCTCGCCATCGTCATCTAGATCGAGCAACGGCCCCTTAAACACGCCGCTGCGGGTGTGGGGATTGCGGAAATAGAACCCGCCTTCCGTTTCCTTGCTGGCATAGTTGGCGTGACCATAGAAATCGAGGTTCTCGCCCAAATTGGCACCGTAGTTGGCGAAGAACTTCAAATCGTCCCTGATGAAGGGTTGCCCCCATAGCTGCGCGGGATTGGCCACATCCGTATTGCCCGCGGCAATCAGGCCCGCGGCATCATTGCGCTGCACCGAGCGGATGGTTTCGCCCGTGTTGCCGTATTCCAAGCTGAGATTGACCCACGCATTCTCGTTGCCCAAACCGAGATTGCCAGCGATGGAAAACAACTCGCCATCGCCGAGGATGCCTTCGCCGTCTTGGAAGCTGCCGACCTTGGTCTCAATCGACAGACCGTCGGAACGGTCCTTGAGGCGGAAGTTCAACACGCCGGCAATGGCGTCCGAACCGTACTGGGCCGACGCGCCATCGCGCAGGACTTCCACTCGATTGAGCGCGATGGCCGGGATGGGTGCCAAATCGGGACCCTGTGCGCCATCGGCAACGCCGTTGCCCAGCCAGTGAATCACCGCAGCGCGATGGCGGCGCTTGCCGTTGACTAAGACCAGCGCGTGGTCGGGGGCCAGCCCCCGCATGTTGGGCGGTCGGACGACCGTACCCGCATCGCTGATCGGCTGGGTATTGACGTTGTAC
>MKWU01003922.1_pt1 | contig 18521 bp, 17 predicted proteins | sample 809101 | NCBI WGS metagenome assembly MKWU01 (sample SAMN05860141, study PRJNA318959) | sponge metagenome | host: Aplysina aerophoba | place: Slovenia: Piran, Adriatic Sea, Gulf of Piran | collected 2013-05-07
CAGACACCCCACTGGCGCAGCCTGATCGTTTCCGATGCGCGTCCATGCAGCGGCTGGTCGCAGCGGAACATGTTCAGCACCTGCTGTTGGTGCGAGCCCATCAAAATGAGCTCGCCGGGGGGCTTGGGTCCGTAGATGCTCTTGAACCTGTCGATCATCCGCTTGATGTCGCCTTCCATGCCGAGTCCCTTGGCATGATGGAACTCGTCGAGCGCAACCACTGCACCCTCCATCAGCAGGTGGGCGATCATCTCGCAGAACTGGAACTTCGGCCCACGCGCCTCGAGGGTCGGCAACAGTCGCGCATGAAGGCTGCCAAGGCCGGCTGCAACGGCAGCCCTTTCAAGCGAATTGGGCAATACTTCCGGCCCCTCCTCGTCGGGCGACGGCAATGCACAGATCACCACCGGCACGCCCTGGGTGCCGCGCCGCGCAGTCTCTTCGAGAAGCGCGTTCTTTCCGACGCCGCGCCGGCCGACGATCCTCACGACGCTGAGTGCCCGCGCGGGCGGCCTCCGAAGGCCGAGACAGTCCTCGAGCTCCGCCAACGCCTTCCGGCGTCCATAGAAGCGCCACTTTGCCATTTCAGGTACCCTCCCCTGTCGCGGTGCCAATGCCGTTCAATTGCGGGACGGTCTGGGCGGCCCAGGATCGATCCCAAGCTCTCGCGCCATGTCGCGGATGCTGAAGCACTCGACCCCCTTGCGGTCACATTCCGCCCGCTTCTCGGGCGTGAACTCCGGCGACACGAGCAGCAACCGCCGCGGCATGCGGCGCATGCCGTCCGCCCACTTCCGCTTGCCGGTTTCGTCCAGCGCCGTCAGGAAGGCCTCGAACTGGCGCGCCAGCCTGTCCGGCTCCTGCTTGTTGCCCTTGCGCTTGCACCCCGCCACCAACAGCGTCCGCTCCGCTCCCTTGTCGGAATATGCCAACGCGTCGATTCCGGCCCTTCCGGCCCGCCATTGGAAGGCGGAGACAGCTCGCAGAACATCACCGTCGGGTCTCCAGGTCGCATGGAGGCCGCTTCCCAAAGCAGTCGGGACTTTCCGACCCCGCGTCGGCCGCTGATCTTTCGCGTGGCGAACTGGTGCTAGCCAATCGCGCCGGAAATCTTCTCCAACTTCCTCCTCCGGCCGTAGAAGCGCCACCTTGCCAATTCTGCCCTTTCCGTCGATGTTTGCAAACGCCACCTTGATGTGCCGAGCGTGTTCAAGGGCAACTTTGTCAGCGGTCATCATGGAAACAAGGACTCTCTTTCTCTGCCAGCACCAGTGTTCTCTAGAATGAAAGACACTAACCTGCAGCGGCAATCCTTGTGTTGTCGCCTCTCTCCCCAGCCCGCCGACGCGCAAGCGATCTTTTGGTGCGATGCCACTGACGTACATGACATCGAAACAGAGATGTCGGACGCCCATGAAACGCTTGGCGTTCTCGAATGTCATTGCAACCGGATTGTCAGCACACATCACGAACATCGTGCGGGAGTGAATTGGCAGTAAAGCAACATTAGCAATAACAAATGCACTTTGTGAAGTCAGCGGACAGGACTTGAGTTGCGTTAGGTGCCAATGCTGTTTGATTGATGTCTCGCCCAAGAGATTGATTGCACATCTCGATCAGACAAACACAAGCCTGTGATTTCGCAGATGGTCGATTGCGTTCAAGTACGGTGGCGAAGTGACGGCGAGGGCAACGGTTGTGCGGCCGAAGGCGTCCTCTCAGGCAGTTTTCCCAATCTCCACTTGTGCTGCACTACATGACGGCTTCCAAGGAATCCGACACTGCAACGCCCTGACAGAAAAATCAGACGCAGGGAACACCTGATCGTTCATTTCTCCAAGACTTTGCGTAACCCGCATATGGAGGTGCCTTGAGTCGAAGACGCACTCGTCACTTGGGTCGCCATGCTCCAAACAGCGGCAAACGTGATTGGATCAACCAATGCCTCGGCTTCCCAGCGGCCCATTTGGTCAGACTTGTTCCTCCAAAAAGCAGTTTGCTTGTAATTCTTGTGCTGCAGAGAAGCCAACCATATCTCCACAAGTGACCAAGCTTGTCCGCCGTTGTCCAGTCAGTCCAAGCGCAAACCTGTTGCATTCCCCTCTCGTGCCCAACCATTCGCAAGGGCAGCACAAACCTTCAAGTTTCTCCAAAGTTTCTCATCTGCCAATTCCTCGACTTTGGCGTATCCGGTTGGCTTGAGCCAAACAGAACGTTGGCCAGACACTGGTCAAGTGCGGCAGCGCCGCGACAAAATGCACCACTAGGTCAACCACGTGACCTGCTCTTGTAGATCTCGACCTAGGGTACAGGTTCGGATGGCGGAGGAAGGAGCGGTTCATGGTACAACGGCATTCTGTGTCAGACACATTCGTCAATTGGAGTTCATCGCCAATTGCTTTCCGACTGCCACGACGATTTTGGTCTTGCTGACATTGACCGCTCAACTTCGGCGTCGTCAATGGCCACCAAGAAGTGCATGTTCACGTAAAAGCCCCGAACAGGTGAACTTTGGTCGGGTTCCGTTCCGCATCGAGCAGGCCCGTCTCTTGTTGGTTGATCAAGCTAATTCTCTTTGCCGTCAAGACTTGGCAATGCTGTTGGTCCGACGCGATTCACCAAACTTGCTGGCTTTCGGGCGGTTTGCGCGCGGAATGGCTGCCCGCGCCCTACTCGAGCGAGTAGCCAACTCCCCTGACAGTGCGAATTGGATCGCTGCCTCCGTGGGCGCGCAATGCCTTTCTCAGGCGTCCAACGTGAACATCCACTGTTCTCTCGTCCACATAGACGTCCCTGCTCCAAACTCGATCCAAAAGCTGATTGCGAGACCAAACGCGCCCCGGCCTCTCAATGAGCGCTGCCAACAGCCGAAATTCGGTAGGCCCCACCTTGATTTTCCGGTTGTCTCGAAACACGCGATGCCTTTCGGAATCCACCACGATATCCGCATGTTCCATCCTTTGGCCAACCGCCGAAGGCCTGACTCTCCGCAAATTGGCCCTCAGTCTGGCGACAAGCTCCGACACCGAAAACGGCTTGACGATATAGTCATCCGCTCCCGCATTAAGTCCGTGGACACGGTCCGCTTCGTCTCCTCTGGCGGACACTAGCAGAACCGGCGTGAACCGACTCCCCTTCGATCTTCTGATGCAGCGACAAACCTCGGGACCTGACAAAGTTGGCAGCATCCAGTCCAGCAGGACAATGTCGGGTTCGTAGTCCGCCACCATCTCCAACGCATCCTGGCCATCCTCGGCAGAAATCACGTCAAACCCCTGTACTCTAACGCTATGGGTCAGCAGTTCCAGATGTGCCGGATCATCCTCAACAATCAGCACGAGCGGTGTGTTTCCAGTCATCAATCCTTCCCGGGAACGGATTCTATGTCAGGTACTCGTCAAAGTCGGTCATGACATTCTTGTCACGATCATCCGTCGGCAGTGTTCCCGTAATCATGTAGATTACCTGCTCGGCAATCGCAGTCGCGTGGTCGCCCATGCGCTCAAGGTTCTTGGCAATGAACAGGAAATGCATGCAGGATGAAATGCTGCGGGGGTCTTCCATCATGTGCGTCAGGAATTCCCGGAACAGCGCGTTGTACATCTGATCGATTTCTTCGTCCCGGTATATGACAAAGTCCGCCCGTTCGACATCTCCCTTGATAAACGCGTCCAGCACATGCTTGATTTGGATGCGGACAGCTTTCGACAGTCGCTTTATCGAACCAATGCCTATGTCAAGCGGCGGAGAATGCGTAAGCACCGTGGAACGCTTGGCGATGTTCTTGGAGTAATCTGCAACTCTTTCCAGGCTAACGGCGATTTTCATGACCGCTATCGCCGTGCGCAGATCACGGGCGTTTGGCTGGCGCAGCGCAATCAGTTCGATTGCCTTTCTCGAAATCAGTTCCTCCAGCTTGTCGATTTCGACATCGCCCGCAACAACGCGGTCGGCCCGCTCGCTGTCTCGTCGATTGAGCGCCTTTGAAACCTGCCTGATGGAATTCTCGACAAGTCCGCCCATGGTCATCACCTGGGAGCGCAAACTCGACAGGTCGGCATCAAACGCCGAATGGATATGATCCTGTTGCATGGTGTCCGGACCTTTCATTTCGTTTGCTCGTCTCCGGATGAACTGTCAGGACGCTGTGTTCCTGATCCAGCCGTCAATCGGGCGCTCCTGCGACAGGCCTACCCAATTCTACCTGTAATGTAGCTTTCTGTTCTCGGGTCCTTCGGATTGGTGAACACAACGTTGGTTGAGTTGACTTCGACGAGGTGCCCAAGGTGAAAGAACGCTGTCTTTTGGCTTATCCGAGCTGCCTGCTGCATGGAGTGCGTCACAATCACGACCGAGTAGTCGATTCGCAGGTGGTCAATCAGGTCTTCGATCTGTGAGGTTGCAATCGGGTCCAGGGCTGAACAGGGTTCATCCATTAACAGCACTTCCGGTTGAGTGGCAATTGCGCGGGCGATGCAGAGCCTCTGTTGCTGGCCTCCGGAAAGGCTGGTTCCCTTTTCTTCAAGCCGATCCTTGACTTCGTCCCAGAGCGCTGCGTTGCGCAATGCCTGTTCGACTACCTCCGCAGCCTCGGCGCGGGTTGACACCATTCCATGAATGCGGGGGCCGTAGGCTACATTGTCAAAAATCGACTTTGGAAACGGATTTGGCTTTTGAAACACCATGCCGACACGAGCCCGAAGGTACACTGGGTCAACGCTCCGGTCGTGAATGTCCTGGCCATCCAAGTGAATCTCTCCTGTCACGCTGCATCCATGGACCGTGTCGTTCATTCTGTTGATGCAACGCAGGAACGTTGACTTTCCGCATCCCGAAGGTCCAATCAGCGCAGTTACCATTTTGTCCGGAACGTCGATTGAGACATCGAACAGGGCCTGCTTGCCACTGTAGTGCACGCACAAATCGCGAACAGCAATCTTGGCATTGCCATCGCCAATTTCGCTGCCGTGCTCTTCAGATTGATCTTGCTTTGACAGAGGCAATGAAACCAGTCTCGAAAGAAATGAAGTCTTCTTTTTCTTGAATGTGTGCACTTTACTCACATTGCAATTTGCAGTTATGACAGAGAGTTATGACAATAGTGTGTCGGACTGCTGCTGCACCTCCGCCAAGGGCAGCGCCACTGCAAATGTACTCCCGCTTCCTGGTTCACTGGAAATGTACAACTGTCCTCGATGCCTGTTGACTATGTGCTTGACGATGGCCAGTCCCAGCCCCGTTCCGCCTACCTGGCGCGACCGGTGCTTGTCGATCCGATAGAATCTTTCGGTGATTCTCGGCACGTGCACCGCTTCGAAGCCGGTGCCCCGATCGCGCACTTCGACTCTGATCTCTCCCCGCCTTCCTGAGTTCCCCATGCGTGAATGTTTGACGGCAATGTCAACACGACTGTCAGACGGACTGTACTTCAAGGCGTTTTCGATAAGGTTGTGGAACACCTGAATCAACTGCTCGCGATCGCCGTACACAAGTGCCTCCCTGGGGCATTGCAGACATATCCGAGACGTGTCAACTTCCTCCGCACGGGAAATCGAGTCAACCGTTTCCTGCAGCAATTCCGAGCAGCAAACCATGTCTGAAGGCCGCACCCTCTCCTGCGCTTCCACCTTGGAAAGTGAAAGCAGGTCGTCGATCAACCGACTCATGCGCTTGGCCTCTTCGTCCATGATGTCCAGAAACCGACGGCACAATTCCGCATTCTGCAGGTCCGAACTCTTAAGCGTCTCAATGAAACCGCAAAGCGAGGTAAGCGGCGATCGCAGCTCGTGGCTGACATTGGCGACGAAATCACGCCGGACAAGCTCGGCTTCGGAAATGTCGGTCACGTCCAGCAGCGTGATCAGGAGGACCTCCGCCCCGTTGTTGTGCAGCTTGATCGGCTTGACGTAGAATCGAAGATCAGTGTCAGCCTCGTGGCGAAGTTCCGAAATCCGTGTTTCGCATGATCCCCCCGATTCCCGTGCCCGCCTTATGCAGGCGAGTGCGTTGGGCTGACGCACGAACGCGTACAGGGACTGCCCGATCAGGTCGACGTTGTACCACGACTTTGCGGCGCCATTTGCGCCTATTATGTGCATGTTCCGATCAACGATGAGCACCGGGTCGGGGAAGGCATTCGTCAACTCAAGAAATTCCATCGAAGCCCACTCTCGTCACACGTGAATTCGGAGCGATCGTTCCGCCTCCTATGCATGGCTTGCTGGCTGGGCGGGAAGTGACATTGATGCTTGCTGCCACAGCGCGTTACCAACCTTGCCTGCATCCTGTCAAACCGTGCGTCAGGTTGTGTTTCCCGCAGAGGCGGTCCGGCCTGCTGCGACTTGGCAATGCCGCCGCGAAGCCGGCAGTCGCTGGTGCGCAAATGCACAGGTCCCACGAGTTCAAGCCATGCGCCTGCATCAAGACGGAAGCGCTTCCGACATCACGTGGCAGCTGACGACTTGGCTTGCAAATCCTAACCGAACAGCTTCTTGCAGATCCGCAATCCTTCGACAAGCGCATCAATGTCTTCGGTCGAGTTGTAAACCGCAAGAGACGCCCGGCAGGTCGCAGTTACGCCAAGATGTTCCATGAACGGCTGAGCGCAGTGATGGCCTGCGCGCACGGCAATGCCCTGCTGATCAAGAATTGTCGATACATCGTGGGGATGCGCCCCGTTCTTCAGATTGAACGAGAATATCGCAGCTCGCCTGGCGGGCCGTCCATAAAGTTCCAGCCAATCGATTCCGCCAAGCTTGTCCGCAGCGTAAGCCGCGAGGCTCGCCTCGTGCGCAGCGATGTTGTCCATGCCCAGCCCGCGCACATAGTCGATGGCGGCGCCCAAGCCTATCATCTGGACAATTGGAGGTGTCCCGGCTTCCAGCTTGTGCGGCGGTTTGGCGTATGTGACATGATCTCGGGTAACCTCCTCAATCATGTCGCCGCCGCCTCGGAAGGGCTGAAACTCAGGCAGCCTATCCCGACGGACGTAAAGCGCTCCCGAAGCCGTCGGGCCATAGAGCTTGTGGCCGGTCATTGCGAGAAAATCCACACCCAGACTCTGAACGTCAATGCTCCCGTGCACCGCTGACTGCGATGCATCGACCAGCACCGGAACCGCTCGATCCCTGGCAAGCCGCGCGATTTCTCCCACGTCAACCACCGCACCTGTCACATTGGAGGTTTGGGTCACCGCGATCAAGGCAGTCCTCGAGGTTACCGCATCCAGCACCTTCTCGGGATGCAAATCGCCGTTTTCGTCGGGCTCCACCCATTTGAGCGCGACTCCCTGCCGTTCCCGCAAGAAATGCCAGGGAACGACGTTTGCGTGATGTTCCATGACCGACAGCACGATCTCGTCACCGGCATCAAGCCTGGGCATGGCCCAACTGTAGGCCACAAGATTGATGCTGTCGGTGCTGCCCGTCGTGTAGATGATTTCCTCGCAGTGAGCCGCATTGAGGAACGAGCGTATCTTTTCGCGCACCTCCTCATACTTGTCGGTCATCACATTCGAAAGGTAGTGCAATCCCCGATGCACATTCGCATACTCGTGCTCGTAGGCATGAGTGACGGCGGCAATGACTGGCAACGGCTTTTGTGCCGAAGCGCCGCTGTCGAGATAAACGAGGCGGTGCCCATTCACCTTGCGATCCAGTATCGGAAAGCTCTCCCTAACCGCGGCTACGTCAAGCATCAGACTGGGCTCGGCTCACGCGGAGGAGAAAGGGTGAGGTAAATGTATGCAAGCACGAACGACAAGGTGAGAACCAGTGCAATCGTTGTAAAGAACACGGTGCGCGCGCTCCTGAAACCGTGCGCCACGCTGACGAAACAGGAGAACAGCCAGAAGTAAAGCCCAATGGTCACCGCAAGAATCAGCATGGCAACAAACTGACCCAGCAGCAGTAGGGCCACGATTTGAACGAACTCGAACATCAGCATCAGGAACTGCAGCCACACAACCACAGTGGCAATCTCGCTCAAGCTGCCTTGTCCTCCGAAGAGCCTTCCGATGAGATAGGTACCCAAAACCGTGATCGCCACGATCAGCGTCGGCAGCAGCAGCGCCTGAAACGGCTGCGACTGCAAGCCGGCGGCCAGTTCATCCTCACTTGGCGGGATTGCAAACGCAACCAGGTGCGAAAGGAGAGTGGTGAGAACAATCACCAGCGCTGCCAACTGAGCCAATTCGACTAGTGAAAGTCGAAAACTGAGTACATGTTCGGCACCCACTTTCGGCTTGCGAAGCGATATCCGAATTAGCGACAGCAAATCCGCGAGCATGAGATCGAAGTCCTGGATTCAATACCTTTGAAGAGACATGACAACCCTTTCAACTGGCGGCGCCACAGTTCCGACTTGCCAATAACGGGTCAATCAATTCCAATCGATGTTTGTTGATTCGAGGGCTGTCGGACCGCCTGTGCAAGTCCATACATCCACAACAGCAAAAACAAAAGAAAAACTGCAATCGTCACGATTTGGTGTCCGAGCGCCGCCGACGAAAGGGTGCCGGCCAGTCCCAGTGGCAATGCCCAAGGCGAAACTGCCAGCAGCGACCAAAAAAGAACGACTCTGGACTGGCGCCAAGTGACATTCCATCCGACAGTCTTCAAAATCTGCGCTGCAACCGCCGCCACCAAGTTTAATGCCAAGGGAGCAACAATCATCGTTCCCAAAAACCGTCCTGCGGCGAGCGCCTCAAGCGGCGCTTCGAGCGGAGTCTCGGACGAAGCTCTCAGCAACCCAGGCAGTTGGCCGACAAAGAGCAGCAGGCAGGCTACCGTCAAATGCATGAATGAACTGGCGTCTCCCGTCGATTCAAGCTTCCGTCGGAACACCCGGCGCGGACTGTGGTAGGTTGCCAGCACATCGCTTGCGGCCGTCATTGGTGGTGGCGAGCAAGCCAGTCAAGCAGAAGTTCCTGCAACGCTTCGGTAAGGCGCGTGTCCTCAATCTCGTCAAGCGCCTGCCTGAGAAACGCAAGCGCCAGCATGTCCTGAGCCTGCACGCTCGGGATGCCTCTGGAACGCAGATAGAACAGCGCCTCTTCGTCAACCGAGCCGCATGTCGAACCGTGCGAACAGGCAACGTCGTCGGCGTAGATTTCCAGTTCGGGCTTGGCCAGGAACTGGCATAGATCGTCGAGCAGCAATCCCTGGCTCAACTGGTAGCCGTCGGTTTTCTGGGCGCCCGGCTTGACGAGAATCTTTCCCTGGAACACGCCGACGGCGCCATTGCGCAACACCTTCTTGAACACCTGGCGACTCTCGCAATCGAGGCTGTCGTGGGTTACAAACACCGTGTCGTCATGATGAAACTTGCTGTCGCCGACGGCGGCGCCGGCAACATGGGCGGTTGACCCGTCTCCCGTCATCGTGATCACGCATTCGTTGCGCGTCATCAGCCCATTGACGGAAAGCGTGAAGGACCTGAACGTCGATTCCGCGCCCAGTCTCGCAAACACATGCCCCGAAGAAACACGCTCATGTTCACGCCCCTGGACCTGAACGTGGTGAAAGCTTGCGCCGTCTTCCACTTCAACTTCCAGGACCTTGTTGGTGCGCCGCGCCAAGGTGCCTGTTTCCAGAATTGTGAGGCTTGCGCCGCGCTCGACCTTGAACACATGACGCACCACCGCGTCTTCCTGCTGTTCCGATGCTGAATATCGTATCTCCACAGGTTTCGCATTGATGCCATCTGCCCTGATGCACACGCCACAGCGCGCATAGCGGGTGTTGACCGCTGCCAGCGCTCTCGGCACCGGAGCATGCGCCTGCGACTCCAATTCGCCGAAGACTTCGTGAACCCACGAGCTGTCCCTAAGGCTTGCCTGCTCAATGGAACAAGCGGAGCCATGTTCTACGATGTCCGGGGATAGTTCGAATTCGGCGTCATCCCCATCAATGTCGATGACGCTTCTCGGAATTCCATCGAACAGCGCACGTGGCGAGATTCCCTGCTGCACCGGATCTTGCCAGTCGCCGACCATGGACAGCTCGAAGCTGCGTCCGAAATGCGGCGTGATCGAGGATGACAGACTGTGCAAGCTATGAATCTGGTTCAGCTCCGACGGGTCCGTGAATTTCCAGTATTCCTGCCCGCGCTTTGGCAGGCCGCAAGCTTCCAGCCTGTCTGCCGCCTGCCTTCTTGCAGCCGCAAACGGATCATCCCGCGAAATGTACTGCGCGTCACCAAGCGTCATTGTCCACCCTTGCCGACGCTGTCGTTTCCAGCCGGCCGTTTCATGCGTTTCCGGCCGGCGCCGGCTTGTAGCCGGTTTCCTCGACCCGCATTGCCAATTCCGGGCCTCCGGTTTCGACGATGCGTCCATTCACCAGGATGTGGACCACGTCCGGTTCGATGTAGTTAAGGAGCCGCTGGTAATGCGTGATGACCAGGATCGCCCGCCCCGGGCCTCGCAGCGAATTCACTCCTGCAGCAACCTGGCGCAACGCATCGATGTCCAGCCCTGAATCGGTCTCGTCAAGAATGCACATCTTCGGTTCGAACACTGCCATTTGCAGGATCTCGTTGCGCTTCTTTTCGCCCCCGGAAAACCCGTAGTTGACCGGACGTTTCAGCATGCCGGGATCGACGTGCAGCTGCCGGGCCTTGCTTCGAACCAGTCTCAGGAAGTCCGCGGCCGACACCTCGGGTAGCCCGCGTGCCTTTCTCTGCGAGTTCAGCGCTGTGCGCATGAACGTCATGTTGCCCACGCCGGGGATTTCGACCGGATACTGGAATGCGAGGAACAATCCGGCGGCGGACCGCTCTTCCGGTTCCATTTCCAGAATGTCGTTGCCGTCCATTTCGACCTTGCCATCGGTAACCTTGTACCCGTCCCGTCCAGCGAGGACGTACGACAGAGTTGACTTTCCCGACCCGTTCGGTCCCATGATGGCGTGAATCTCGCCGTCCTCCATTTGCAGGTCCAGCCCGTTGAGAATCGGAGTGTTCTCGTCTTCCAGGCAGGCATGCAAATTCGTAATCTTAATCAAACTGTTATCTCCACGAATAGACGCAGGTCATCACGGGCGCCTTCGCCACGGCAGCGGGCCTGAGCGAGGCTCGGAACTTGCGCGGGATGACTGAAAGGCTCAGAATTCTTCGCCATCGAAGTAGCTGACGGCGCTTTCGGCGCGGCCGACGAATCGCATGTGCGCATTGGCAAAGTCGGGGCCGGGCCGAATCGCGATGGCCGCGAACTTGTCGCTGTCAGGATACTCGCAAATGTCCGGGTCCTGCTTGGTCGAAATTGCAAGATACTTCAACTTGTCAGCGCCTCGATTGATGATTTGGTGTGCAGTTCCAGGGCCGCCGCGGGGGGCGGCGCACAAATCGCCTGCGGCAATTTCGTACTCCTGGTCGCCGTATCTGTAAACTCCCGTGCCTTCCAGCACAACAAAGAGCTCGTCGTTTCCCAAGTGACTGTGAAATGGAAAGGCTCGCTTGCCGGGCTCCACCTCGATGTACATGCATCCAATTCCGTCCAACTTGAGTTGCGGACCCAGCGGCGCAAGGTCGGCGCCGAACCTTTGTGAGTTGCCGGGAGTTGAATTGAAGGTTTCAACTTCCGCGAGTCTGACGATCGGACTGGTCATGCGAATCTTCTTTGTTCTCGATTTCCTGCAAGGCGTCGATGTGCTGGAGCCATGCGCAGCCCACACCAGGAGAAATGGTTCTATCCGACCGAACCTTCAAGCGATATCGCCACGAGCTGCTGTGCCTCCATTGCAAATTCCATGGGCAGCGACTGCAACACCTCCCGGCAGAACCCGTTGACGACAAGCGCCACGGCCTCTTCCTCGTTCATGCCTCTTTGACGACAGTAAAACAGTTGGTCGTCGTCAACCTTCGATGTCGTTGCTTCATGCTCAACGCGTGAAGAATTGTTCTTGACTTCGATGTATGGCACGGTGTGAGCGCCGCAGGTTTCGCCAATCAGCAAACTGTCGCACTGAGTGTAGTTGCGGCTTCGCTTTGCGCGGGGATGCACGGACACCAGCCCGCGGTATGTATTCTGCGCATGCCCTGCCGAAATGCCTTTCGACACGATGCGGGAACGGGAATCAGCGCCCAGATGCACCATCTTTGTTCCGGTGTCTGCCTGCTGACGGTTGTTCGTGATGGCGATTGAATAGAACTCGCCTTGCGATTCGCGTCCGCGCAGGATGCACGAAGGATATTTCCATGTGACTGCCGAACCGGTCTCGACCTGAGTCCACATGACACGGGCCCTGTCTCCCCGACAATCGGCGCGCTTGGTTACGAAGTTGTATATGCCGCCCCGTCCCTGCTCGTCGCCTGGATACCAGTTCTGCACGGTTGAGTACTTTATCGACGCATCCTCGAGCGCCACGAGCTCGACGACCGCTGCGTGCAACTGCACTGAATCGCGTTGCGGCGCCGTGCATCCCTCAAGATAGCTGACATGCGCACCCTTGTCGGCGATGATCAACGTTCGTTCGAACTGCCCGGTGTTCTCCGCATTGATGCGGAAGTAGGTCGACAGCTCCATTGGACAGCGCACCCCCGGAGGCACGTACACGAACGACCCATCGGTGAACACAGCCGAGTTCAGGGTGGCGAAGAAATTGTCGGTGATCGGAACGACCGAGCCGAGATACTTGCGTACCAGTTCCGGGTGTTCTTCGATGGCTTCCGAGATTGAACAGAATATCACCCCGGCCTTGCGCAGCTCTTCCTTGTAGGTCGTTCCAACCGACACGGAATCGAACACGGCGTCGACGGCCACCTGACGTCCTTCCATCGGGCGCTCTCCGGCGCCGTCGACTCCCGCCAGGATCATCTGCTCCTTGAGAGGTATGCCCAGCTTGGCGTAGGTGGCGAGCAGCTTTGGATCCACTTCATCGAGGGACTTCGGGCGTTTCTTCATGCTCTTGGGCTTGGCGTAGTAGTACTGATCCTGATAGTCGATGTGCGGATAGTCGACCATCGCCCAAGTGGGCTCGTTCATGTTCTGCCAACGCGCAAAGGCTCGCAGTCTCCAGTCCGTCATCCAGCTCGGTTCGTTGTTCTTGCCGGAAATCAGCCTGACGATGTCCTCGCTGAGACCTCGCGGGGCAAACTCCATTTCAATGTCGGTGTTCCAGCCGTGCTTGTAGCGACCGCCAACCGACTTGACGGTTGCGACCGTTTCGGCATCAACACCTTCCCTTACCTGCACGTAGTCCATGGCATCCATTCTCTTTGCAAATCTCGGGGGCTAACCCCACCCGATTGGTTCGCCCGACCGGCGCTGCCTTCCTATGCGCCGCCAACGGCGATTCCAAGTGTCAGCAAACCTCGTGACATCCGCCATTTTGGTAGATGGACCCAGCGACACGCGAATTGCGCAGTCCGAAACTCCGCCACGCACGCCCATGGCCCGCAGGACATTGCTTGGAGCAACCTTTCCCGACGAGCACGCGGACCCGGCTGAAACCGAGAAACCTCTCAAGTCCATATCTATTACTTGCGCCTCGCCTTTCCAACCTCTAGCGGCAAAACAACTCGTGTTTGGCAGCCGAACGGCTTCCTTGCCGAAGAAAACCACATCTTCGTGACACTCGACTATGACTGACTCCATTGCATCGCGGAGTTTTTCGACCTTCCGCCAAGTTCCGTTCTCAACCTCCGCCTGAGCAGCCACGGCAGCGGCCGCAAATCCGGCAATTCCGGCCACGTTCTCCGTTCCCGATCGTCGGCCGAATTCCTGTCCGCCTCCCTTGACCCTGTGTTGCAGTTCGACACCGGCAAAGTTGACCACGGCGCCGACTCCCTTTGGCCCGCCAATCTTGTGTGCGGAGACAAAAGCCACGTCAACCTTGCGCGCAAGCTGCCGAACGTCGATCTTGCCGAACGCCTGGGTGGCATCGCATGCGGCGAGTCCCGCCGGCAGTCGCTGAACGACGCCGGTTTCGCTGTTGGCCAGCTGTACCGCCGAGCAACGGGGTTCGACGACCTGCACCGTTCCGCACTCGAGGACTGGAAGGTCGGGCTGCGTCCAGGCGCGCACGCAATCATGCTCTATCTCGGAGGAATGCAGGTTCCGGCCTGCAAGCGCAAGCGACGCAGCCTCGGTGGCGCCGGAGGTGAAGGTAATGTTGGCAGGGTCAGTTTCAAAGACAGTTCCAAGCTGCAGCCTTGCCCGGTCGACAATGGCGCGGGCGGCTCGGCCTTCCCGATGAACCGATGAAGGATTGCCCCAGCAGGCAAGGGCTTCGATCATGGCGCTGCTGGCTTCCGGACGCAGTGGCGCCGACGCGTTCCAGTCCAGGTAGACGCGAGGTTGCATTCCTCGTCAGTTATTCGTCAACGAAATTCAGCAATGCTGGAACCGCCGGGCATGGATCCATGCGATTGTTGACAACATCCGACAGACTGTGATTGTGGAGATGAACGTAAATGACGGCGGAAAGTCCTTCCCAGAGCCGGTTTGCCAGCGACTGCTCCCTCGTGCCTGACGAAGCGCCCGACAATCCAGACCTAACCGTCACCGCCTTCATCGGCTCATCCACAGCTTCCAGTATCTGCGTGATCTGAATGTCTTCGGATGGCTTCACCAATCGATATCCTCCGCCGGGTCCACGCACAGCTTCGACGATACCCGCCTTGCGCAGCTTCAGAAACAGCTGCTCGAGGTAGGCGGAGGAGATCTGCTGGCTGGAGGCAATCTCGCCCAGGGAGACAACTCCGCTGTCCTGCGTCCTGGCAAGGTGAACAAGAGCGACTACGGCGTACCTTCCCTTGGTGCTTAACTTCATGGTAGTGTGGCCGTGCTAGCTGATTGACAAAAGTTTGGCTCTTGTTTAGGGAGGCGGGCTGGCTGGCAGTTCCGTTTCCGCGGGTTACATTAGGTTCATTCGTCGGTTCGGTCAAGTTTGGGGCCGTTTCGCGGTCCATCGCTCGGAACGAAGAGGTTTGGTATAGATGCCCGAAATCAATTTTTCCGGTCCGACCGGTCGTCTGCAGGGCCGCTATGACCAGCAGGCGGACCCCAACGCCGCCGTCGCGCTGTTCCTGCATCCGCATCCCAAGCTGGGCGGCACGATGAACAACAGGGTGATCTATCACCTGTTCTATGCTCTGTCCGAAGTGGGCGTAACCGTGCTCCGGTTCAATTTCCGCGGGGTCGGCCGCAGCGAGGGCGAACACAGCGGCGAAACCGGCGAGCTTTCGGATTCGGCAGCCGCCCTTTCATTTCTGCAGTCGAGAAACCCCAATGCACGAGCGTGCATCGTCGTGGGGTTTTCGTACGGCGCCTACATCGCCATGCAGCTGCTGATGCGTCGCCCCGAGATAACCGGGTTTGTGTGCATTTCGCCGGTGGTCAACGTACAGGACTTCAGTTTCCTGGCCCCCTGCCCCACATCAGGACTGATCGTCAGCGGGTCCGCGGACTTGGTGGCTTCGCCCGGCAGGATTGCCGACCTGGCCAAGCAGCTCCAGAAGCAGGAGGAAGTCGAGGTCGTCCACAGGGTGGTGGAAGGGGCAGGCCATTTCTTCGAGGGCACCTACATGCAGGAGCTGCAGATTGCGGTTGTGCAGTACGTCCAGACCAATCTCTACGCCAACCTGTTCTGATCGGATTTGTCTGGCTGGCCGTACAGGTCCCGCGCCCGAGCTTCGAACGCACCCGCTATTCGATGCATCGCCTCGGTGAACACCACTCCGGCGAGCTTGCGCAGCACGGCATTCCGGAACTCGAAGTCAACTTCGAACAGCAGCCTGCATCCGTTGCGGGAGGCCTGGAACCGCCAGCTGCTGTCAAGGTGCCGCAGCGGGCCGTCGAGGTAGGCGATCACGATCCTGCTGTGATCGTGGTGGAGGTCCACCACCGATGAAAGCCGCGCCCGGTACACTTTGAAGCTGGCAATCAGGTCGGCTTCCAGCCGGTCGAATCCATCGCCCTCGCGACGATTGCGTATGCGCGTGACTTCGCACCAGGGAATGAATGCCGGATACGACTCGATGTCCGCCACAAGGTCGTAGATCAGTTCGGGAGGATACGGGAGCCATCGCTCCTCACGGTGCCGCGGCATGCCCTTGCGGTCCTATCCGCCGCCGGGCGGCGCTGACGCGGGGGCTTGAACTCTCCTTGGTCCAGCCCAGCCACCGTTGGGCATTGCCGATGACAATTTCATGTGCTTTGCGGCTTCGGCCGGCAGTCAGGCCAAGGCCTGCCCACGCGCTTCCTGCAACTTCAGGAAGTCTTCGTCGGCATGGTAGCTGGAGCGTGTCATTGGCGTTGCGGACACCATCAGGAATCCCTTTCCATAGGCGGCGCTCTCAAGCGACTGAAATTCCTGGGGCGTCACGAAGCTCTTGACCGGATGATGGCGAGCCGTCGGTTGGAGGTACTGGCCAATTGTCAGGAAATCCACTCCCGCCGATCGCAGGTCGTCCATTACCTGCAACACCGACTGGCGGTCCTCGCCAAGCCCAACCATGATTCCGGACTTGGTGAACATCCGAGGATCAATCTCCTTGACCCTGTAGAGCAGCTGCAGGGAGTGGAAGTAGCGGGCGCCCGGCCGCACTGCCGGATAGAGGGACGGCACCGTCTCGAGGTTGTGGTTGAAGACGTCAGGGCCGGCGTCCACGATGTCGCCAACCACCTGCGGGTCGCATCTCAAGAAATCAGGCGTCAGGATTTCGATCGTCGTGGACGGAGACTTGCGGCGGATGGCCTTGATGGTTCTTACAAACTGAGCGCCGCCGCCATCCTCCAGATCATCGCGATCAACGCTGGTGACCACCACGTGTCGCAGTCCCAACCGATCCACCGCAGCGGCCACGCGCGCGGGCTCGAACATGTCGAGCGGGTCCGGGCGACCGGTTGCAACGTTGCAGAACGTGCAGCCACGCGTGCAGACATCGCCCAGAATCATGAATGTGGCATGGCTCTTCGACCAGCATTCCCCGATGTTCGGGCATGCAGCCTCTTCACAGACAGTCACTAGATTAAATTCCCGCACAATGCTGCGGGTGTTGCGGTATCCCTGCGAAACCGGCGCCTTTGCACGAATCCATGGAGGCTTGCGGGGGATGGCCGTGGCTGGTCGATGTGCCTTTTCTGGATGGCGCATTCGCCTGCCAGATGCATTGTGCTGACCCATCCGGTCTCCCCGATCCTTGTGTTTGACTGTGAATGGCCCGCCTCTTCTGTTGAAAGGAGCCATTCCTCTCTGTATGAACCTGATGCTCAAGTAATATAGATGCCGTGAGATTCCAACAGTCAACGAGAGTCTCGCCCAAGCTGCGGCAAAAGGCCTGACCACCGCCCAGGAGAGGCAACTTGGCTGCAGAAGCAAGCTGTCGAACGCTCGGAGGGATGACTGAATCGCTTGCGCGTCATCTCCGAGCTGCCGTCGGCGAAGCATGGGCCGGACTTGCATCCGGCCAAGTGCAGTTGCGTTCTGTCGGGATGTTCAACCGCGATGCAGAGCGTGCACGCCCGAATGCGAATGCCACGTCGAAAGGATGTGCAGTGGAAAGACCGAACCGCCTTGAAGCAATTTGTGCCTGCATTGGATGCGGCAGGCGCTTTGAGCAAGACAACCCCGGAGATGCATGATGCAAAAGATCAAGGTAGCCAACCCGATTGTGGAAATCGACGGCGACGAAATGACCCGAATAATGTGGGATTTCATCAAGAGGAAGCTCATTCTACCATACCTCGACCTTGAGCTTCTATATTACGATCTCGGCATTCAGGAGCGGGACCGCACCAACGACCAGATTACGGTGGATGCCGCGCTCCGCATTCAGGAAGTCGGCGTGGGAGTGAAATGCGCTACCATCACACCGGACGAGGCGCGGGTTGAAGAGTTCAATCTCAAGCAAATGTGGCGTTCACCGAACGGCACGATTCGCAACATTCTCGGCGGCGTTGTCTTTCGCAGCCCAATCATTTGCCGCAACGTCCCGCGACTTGTGCCGGGCTGGACGCGACCGATCGTGATTGGCCGCCATGCGTTCGGCGACCAGTACCGAGCCACCGACTTTCGCTTTCCTGGCGCCGGAAAGCTGTCGCTTCGCTTCGAGGGCAAGGACGGCAAAGTGATCGAGCGCGAAGTGTTCGACGCCCCTTCATCCGGAATCGTGCTGGGCATGTACAATCTTGACCAGTCGATTCGGGACTTCGCACGGGCCACGTTCAACTACGGGCTCATGCTCGGCTGGCCAGTCTACCTGTCGACCAAGAACACCATCCTCAAAGCCTACGACGGACGTTTCAAGGATCTGTTTCAGGAGGTGTTCGACAGCGAGTTTGCGGACAGGTTCAAGAAGGCAGGAATCTCGTACGAACATCGCTTGATTGACGACATGGTAGCGGCCGCCCTGAAGTGGAGCGGCGGTTTCGTGTGGGCCTGCAAGAACTACGACGGCGATGTGCAGTCGGACACCGTTGCGCAAGGCTTCGGGTCGCTCGGCCTAATGGCATCGACGCTGATGACGCCCGACGGAAAGGTCGTGGAATCCGAGGCTGCGCATGGAACGGTCACCCGCCA
>MKWU01003923.1_pt1 | contig 18519 bp, 16 predicted proteins | sample 809101 | NCBI WGS metagenome assembly MKWU01 (sample SAMN05860141, study PRJNA318959) | sponge metagenome | host: Aplysina aerophoba | place: Slovenia: Piran, Adriatic Sea, Gulf of Piran | collected 2013-05-07
AATTGGCATCACATCAGGAGCATCATCAGATGCTCTCCCCCACTCTCGACTCTCTACCCATCGGCAAAACGCACTTTATGGCTAGTCAGCAACCTGCTTCTTAGATAACTGACCAACGTAACCCAAGTGCTCACTACGCCATGGTATAGATGCTGACGAATATCACTGAAGGAACCAAAATCACTAAGTACAGACATCCTAGAAACACAAACTTACTCAACGTCGTCAATACCGATTGCTGATAAAAACGCTTGTACGCAAGAAATGTATGCACGAACAGCACAAAAATCAATGCAGTGCTGATTAGATTAATGGAGATACTAAAGAGAGTCTGCTCGAACTGTATTTCTGGCCGAGGCATTGCAAGTAAGATCGCAAACACCATGAACGCGACCACATGTAGATGGATTGAGAAAATAAGGTGATGCGATAGAAAGATTTTCTGTCTCGCGTAGACTACTAAATGACAGCATGCAATGAGAGGTAGTAATACCACCATCGCAATAGGCAATGCTTCTACAAGCCGGTCGAAAGCTTCTTTTGGACGACTACCTACCGCTACCAGCCACTTCAGGAAGTTGATTTCCAAAAGATTCAGAGTCTGATCTCCTGCCGTGAGAATGTCAACAGAATCGATCACAATCTGTCGACGTATGGATTCTTCCGGCAATGCCAAAATCCAGTCAAGCCTATTCTGGTCCCACGAGTTTTTGAAGTACCGCTCCATGATCAAATAGGTTCTGTGTGTGGCACGTCCTCGCTGCTGTTCGACGTACTCCAGGTCCTCATCGGAGAGGGTCAACATATGAATCTGGGTCTCTAATGCTATCTTCTCGTAACCGTCTACACTGTCCAATCCAGTCGTTATGAAAGTGTCAATAGTCTTGAGTAAGTCGGAAGCGATGTCGGACTCGCCTTGGATTTCGAGCCCATAGACAAGCATTTGAGCAATTCTTGGGTTAAATAAGTTTCTGACGAAGTCAGCTTCACGTTTGTAAGTCACCTGTGCTTGGGCACTAGCCTTCCAAATAGGGCTAATATCAGATCGATCAACCGTGACAGACAGATCGGCTCGAAAAGACAACAAAAAGAAACAGACAATACTTGATGCAAGATAGAGGCGGATGGGTGTCATATAGTTCGCACGACGATTGTTGGCGAATTCCAAGGCCAACTTGCCAGGCTGCGTAACCATGGCTCGCAATGTCCGTACCGCGCGTGAATCTACCTCAAAGAGTTCTCCGATAAAGTCTGCTACTAATCTAAACACCGAGCGAGAGTAGTCTTTATCGTTCTGTCCACATTCGGAACAAAACGCGCCGAATTTTTGTGCACCACAGTTAGGACAAACTGTTGATGTTTGCTGAGTGTCTGCCGTCATAGAGTAATTCTGTTAAAAGTAGATTCTTCGGACATTCGCTCTCAAAACAGAGTAGGTTCAACCCGTAGCGGAGTCTCACTACCAAAAAAACGAGGACGAATCATTCTTTGAAAGATTAGAGTTGACTCTTTATCGAGTTGACAAATTGCATTCTTTTGCTCTGAGTTCTTATATGGGACACGTTCCATCTCCGTGAGCCAATGATTGGTGAGTAGATAAGCCTATCGACTTCATTTGGGGACATCTCTTGGTAATTCCGAGCATCAGATCTGAATACTAGGTTACTAGATGCAACGGGTTATCTCATAGGTTCTCAGAACACTTGTAGTCTCAGAAACACACGCGACTTTCATTGAAGCGTCCCCATGTTGAAGTTTCCGTGAGAGAAATGCAAAGAGCATCCTGCCACCCACGCATAGCTTCCAATGCTTACGTGTCGGCTGACCACTTTAGCGGGATTAGAGGAAATCAATGTGATTGACCTGGCAAAGAGCATATCGCTCGTCGTAAATGACTGCGTTGGCGATACCATTTATCTCGGTCGCCAAGTCAATGAGACCGTTGCTACCAGCTAACGAAGCAGTCACCGTTGCTTGGAGAGGTACACGGAATGACCTTTGGGAATTAACAGTATTTCAATGAATTACAGCAAATCAACCTTTGCGACCAAGAGAGATAGACAATCTTTTTTTTATTAATCCGTGTTGAATTGAACGCACTACTATCTAAACAACTTCAGCAGTTTGAACGTGAAAAACTGGTTTCTAGGTGGTAAGCGCATCATCTTCATCTTTATCATACCGTTGTTATTCAGTACGGATTTACCCGGAAACGGGAACCCTCTTCCTGATGCAGATGGTGATGCATATCAGATTTCAACGAAATATGTCCAAACAGTGCAGAAAACGACTGCGAAGACGCAAAAGCTTGTCGAGAGGTTATGGTGCAAATGATTGCAAACGGTTTTGTTGGTGGTTATTTTCTCGTAGCGAGTTCTGGCTTTCTATTAGTTCCCGGTATCGGTACAGGTGCCGCAGTTTTATCTGGCATGCTTTCACTTGGGTTTTTGGCCATTGATTTCTACCTCGAGTATCAATTGGATAAACTCGACTGTAACCAAAAACTTGGATGGCAACCGTAATGTACGATGAACTAAAAGCGTGGTATCTACGAAATTTGGAGTGGGAACGAAAGCATCGCAAGTTCATGATTTGTATAAGAGTCTTTGCTGTTCTTTTAGCGATAGCAGTAAATGCACGACTGATTCAGATTGTTCTGAGATTTTATAGTCTAAGCGATGCTATTCCAATTTTTGTCCTATTTTATAGTGCTGTTCTAGTCACCCTATTACTTATTTATTTCTTGTTCCGTAAGTTAAAAAAAACTGGACCATAGAGCAATTTGAGCTCGTTGAGGAGTGATTTTGAATCATGACAACGAAGTCCTAGGATCGGATAAAACTGGGTAATCTCTTGGTTCGTTATCTCACGTCGAATTAATGGAGGTTCCAACGTTTTTTAGTCATAACGGTTTACTTTCCGCAATTTGTTGAAATTCAGATTATCGCCATGGCTATTCGACGTTCGCATCCCGGTGACGACTACTGCTGCCGAGCTGGAATCGACCAACTTACAGACTAGGCGATACCCAACACTTGGTATCGTCAAGCGCAACGATCTATTCGTTGTATAAGAACCGCGGGTATCGCATCTTGATTGTCGATGCATTCTCACCTTGATTGTTGCTATAGAACTGAACAAACTACATCGACTACCTCTTTTTTACACTGAGTTTTTGGGGGCAACATGTTCCATCTCCGTGAGCCAATGATTGGCGGTAATTCAGCAAGCCTGTCGAGTTCATCCGTAACCATCTCTGGGTAAGTTCGAGCATCAGGTTTGAATACAAGGTTACTAGATGGAACGAGTTTTCTCTTAGTTTCCAGCACACTCGTGGTCTCAGAATCACACGCAACATTCATTGAAGCGCCCCCACTCAGCAGGTCCCGTTCTTGATCAATTCAAGAGAGCGTGAAAGTGGTTAGACAAATTGGTCAAACCAAAATAATTAGTTGAACCCTGAATTGGTTGACAATTAGGTTTAGTTTTGGTTTAAACTGTTTCTAAATTGGCATAACAACGTAGGGGAATACATGTCGTTATTTGTGCACATTCTTAGACGAAAATCTAAGCTGATCTTCAAGCAATCCATACCGATTTCTATCGTTGCAGCGAGCGCATCATTGATGTTCGTTCCTCAGGTAACCATTGCCCAAGAAGAAGAGGCAAATGAAGATGACATTGAAGAAATTGTCGTCACTGGTACCAGAGAACTCATTCGAAACTCAATCGAAGTCAAACGGAATTCTGACCAAATTGTGGAAGCACTTTCTGCCGATGAAATCGGGGACATCCCAGCGCTCTCCATCGGTGAAGCACTTGAAACACTCACGAGTGCCGCATCTCATCGCGAACAAGGCGGCGCTACGGAAATATCCATTCGAGGAATGGGACCGTTTCTAGGTTCAACCACAATGAACGGTCGTGAAGCAACCAACGGTAGCGGGGACCGGTCCGTAAATTTCAGTCAGTTCCCTTCTGAGTTGTTCAACAAACTGCAAATTTATAAAACGCCGAGCGCCAACCTGATCGAAGGCGGTGTCTCTGGCCAGATTGAGTTGGGAACCATTCGTCCTCTGACCTACGGCAAACGAAGATTCCAATCAGACCTCAAGCTCAATCACAATCCGGATAATGCGGACCTCGTCAATCCAGAAGTTGAGCAAGGAAGACGGGTTACTTTGAGCTATATCGATCAATTTGAGCTCGACGATGGCACTCCTATAGGGATTTCGCTAGGAATTCAATCTAATCTGAGCACCAACCCAGAGCAAGAATATCGCTCTAGTAGCGGGTACCGAGATTGTCGCAATGATCCAGCGGTTGAAGGTGGTGTCTACCGCACCTCGAGTGGCAACTGTGATAGTGGCTCAGGTAATCTGAATATTGTGGCTGATACGAGCACCGGAGTCGCACCCGACGCGAACGCTCCGTTTATTTTCGTTCCGAGCTCACGTTCATATCGTCAGAACATTACAGGTGATGAACGAGACTCCATGTTTGCGGCAATTCAACTTCAATCACCGGCTGGCACTGATATCAATATTGATTTCCAGTACTCCAATCGAGATTTCACGGAAGTTCGGAACGATCTAGTGTTCGCTGAACATCGGCGAATCACGCCAGGTCTGACCGCAGATACTCTCGTATCTGAATCGGACGGTTCAATTGGATATTTCGCAAATGAAGGCCGTGTAGAGACTCACAGCCAGTATGCAGAAAGATTAGAGGAGTATATTGGCGGTGGAATTAGTATCGCCCATTCGTGGTCGGATAGATTGGATCTGTCGATGGACATTTCCTATTCCAATACCTCTAGACGCGAGCACATTCTCCAAACGCGACTTCAGTCAGAAGACAACGACATTTATGGAAACGACGTTCCAGCAGACACCGACAGACCTCGTGCTTGGTACACACTTCGAGGAACTGATTCCAAGGTAATGCTTGTCACCATTCGAAACTTCGACGTGACAAATCATGACCTATTCGCGGACTCGGCAAGAACGCGGATTGACCTCAATCAGGCACGAGACAACATTATTTCAGCGGTACGTGCCGACTTTCAGTACGACATGGATAACGATACTCTCAACGCACTAGAGGGAGGGATACGATTCTCTGAACTCGAATACACAAGCTTTCCTAGAGTGCGAGATCAACGCACATTCGCTGATGCAGCAATTACAGGTGCCAGCGAGGCATGTCGGAATGATCGGTTTCCCGAACCAGGTTTCCTCTCAGAACCTTCCAATGGTCACACTCTTATTACCAATGTAGACGATGACGGGAACGTCATTTCAACTGGAACAGGCAATACATGGGCTACCTTCGATCCACTGTGCTTGGTAGAACACTTTGTTGGTTCCGTACCTAATTGGCCTTCTCCTGGTCGTTCAGTTCTTAATGTAGACGTGATGGAGTACACCACAGCGGCGTATCTGATGGCAAAGTACCAGTCAGAACTCATGGATCGCCCTGTCAGAGGTAATTTTGGTGTGCGAGTCGTGAGTACCGTAGTCGAATCTGTTGGTTTAAGAACCACATTCACTACCTCCACAAATGAGGATGGCACAATTTCCATTTCTGAAGATTCGAGCGATTTCCACTCGGTGACTGGTGGCTCAAGATACACCGAGCTACTGCCGAGTGCAAGCCTCGTGATGGACTGGGACGACGACATTCTCGTAAGAGTTGGCGCGTTCCGTGCATTGTCGCGACCTGACCCGGCGGACCTTGGATATGGACGACGTCTGGTAGTTGACGACGATGACGCCACTTCGATCACCGATCTTGTAGGCACAGCAAACGCGTCCGGCAATCCAGACCTTGAACCGTTGACTTCTTGGAATCTAGATTTTGCGGTCGAGTGGTATCCCAATCCAGACTCGATTCTTGCGGTCGGTTTGTACTACAAACAGTTTTTAGGCGGCTATGAAAATGCGCAACGAGTAGAGACATTTACTATCGATGGAAATGACTTTGATGCCGACGTGACTACTTCACGGACAGACACAGATAGCAGTACCATTACCGGTTTTGAAGTTACATTTGCGCGTTCCTTTACTGAATTACCTGCTCCATTCAATGGTCTAGGAACAAAGATCAGTTTCAACTATGCCAATTCGGACTTCGAGTTTGAAGATCAGAACTTCGGTACTTCACAAGTGCTTGACGAATCTGGTAACGTGGTTTCGCAAAGAGTGGGCATAGTTCCTCCTGCAAACCTGTTTGGTTTCTCAGAAACCGTGCTTTCTTCACAACTCTACTACGACTGGCAAAACCTGGATGTTCAGTTAATTTACAAGAGGCGTGGTGAGTACTTCCAACAGTTCATTAGTTCTCCAGGTCTGGTTCGATACGTAGGCGAAAACGAAGTCCTTGAAGCAAGAATTACGTACAGAATCTCCAAACAAATTTCGGTACGAGGAGAGGTAATCAACCTACTGGATGAACCAAAAACTCAGTACATCCCTGTGCAGGGTTATCTGACGGAATTGAATAGCTACGGCCCGCGCATGTTTGCTGGCGTCAAGATCAAGTTGTAAGTCTTAACTCGATACCAAGCGGAGTTTTAACAATAAACTCAACCTTTTACAGCAGTCGGTGCTAATCACACCGGCTGTTATTGAGGCGACGATCGAATATGCTGGATGCCAAGAACAAATATCAAGATATTGCTGTACGAATTCGCGATTTAATCGCAAAGGAAGCTTTGGATGCTGGGTCCAAGTTACCAACCGAACGGGAACTATCAGAGAGATTCGGAGTGAGTCGGGCAACAGTTCGTGCGGCGGAAATTCAGTTACAAACCGAAGGTTGTATTGAAATCAAGCCCGGTTCTGGTGCCTATGTTGTAGAGACTCAAGCGGCTTCAGCGGCAGACCTACCAAACGTCACCGCGTTGGAACTTACCGAAGCACGCATGCTTCTTGAATCTGAAGGCGCGGCACTGGCGGCAGTGCACATTACAGACAGAGAACTGCAACTACTTGGTACATTCATTGATGTCATGAACAACACGTCACCTGAGGATGATGCGGTAGCAGAGGAAGCCGATCGCGATTTCCACCTGACGATTGCCCGCGCTTCAGGTAACGCAGTGTTGCTCCATACCGTACAAATGTTCTGGCGAATTAGAAGTGAAGTTGCTGCGGTCAAGGAAGTCTATGAAGCGGTCTGCAAGACCGATACAGCACCACGAGGCAAAGAGCACTCTGATATTCTCGAAGCTCTAACCCAACGTGATCCTGGAAAATCTCGAATCGCAATGCGTGCACATTTCTTCCGGCTACTCGAGTCGATGGTCGACGTCTTTACGGCAAGAGCAATTGAAGAAGCGCACCAAAGAGCAGATAAGGATCGGCAAAGGTTTTTACTGAGCCCTGCCCTACCTTCCTCGAAGCAACCTTTTCTCAGCGAATAAAGATTCGGCTTCTGCGCTCGGACGCTTAACACCCTTCATGACCACGATGAATTGGATACTGCGACGACGCAGTCGTGCCATAGAGTTACAGACTCTATTGGTGTTGTTGACTTTAACGATCAGCGTGTTCTCAACGGGTGCAGTGCTTGTTCACACTCAGGATGAATTTCACGAAGCAACCAAGGATCTCAAACCAGGGGACGAGATCACTCTGGCCAACGGAACGTGGCGGGACTTTGAAATTGTCTTTGAGGGTCAAGGTACAGAAGACCAACCAATCACCCTCTCCGCGGAAACAAAGGGTGAAGTAATCATCTCCGGCAGGTCGAATCTCAGAATTGCCGGCGAATATCTAATCGTCAAAGGACTGGTATTCAAAGACGGACATTCGCCGACCAATACGGTCGTGTCATTCAGGCGCACTAAAGGCCAACTGGCCAATCATTCTCGAATCACCGAGATTGTCATCAACAGGTTCAACAACCCCGAACGTCACGAAACCGACTTTTGGGTGATGATGTATGGTAAGCACAATCGCTTCGATCACAACTTCCTTGCTGGTAAGAGCAACAAGGGAGTCACGATGGCCGTTCGATTGGACTCGCCGGAAAGTCAAGAGAACTACCACCAAATAGACCACAACTATTTCGGTAATAGACCTGTGCTCGGTTCTAACGGCGGGGAGACCCTGCGGATCGGGACAAGCAAATATTCACTGTCTGATTCGTTCACTCGAGTTGAACACAACTACTTCGAGCGCTGTAATGGAGAAGTCGAAATCGTCTCGAGTAAGTCGGGGGGAAACACCTTCAACGGGAATGTCTTTTTCGAGTCTCAAGGTACATTGACGCTTCGTCATGGCAATGGAAACACCATAGAAAACAATGTCTTTTTTGGAAACGGCATTGCACACACAGGTGGCATTAGGGTCATCAACAAAAGGCAAACCGTTCGCAATAACTTTCTCTATGGCTTACGAGGCTTTCGGTTTGGTGGGGCGTTGGTAATCATGAACGGAGTCCCGAACTCACCAATTAATCGGTATCACCAAGTCGAAGACTCGGTCATTGAAAATAACACGATCATCAACAGTGCTTATATCGAACTTGCAGCGGGAGCCGACGAAGAGAGATCAGCACCGCCGATCTCCTCTACATTTAGCAAAAACCTAATCCACAATTCGCAGAATCCTGTACAAATCACGGTGCATGACGACATCAGCGGGGTTACGTTTTCAGAGAACATTATCAACATTTCCGTTGATCCAGCGATTCAGTACGGATTTAAGGCCGCTTCACCTAGAACCACGGTCACGAGACATGAAAATGGTCTCATATATCCGACTCATGGATTAGAAGACATCGGAGTCTCGCGTGACTTTAATGTGCTACAAAGGGATGAGACAGGTCCTGATTGGTATCCAAAACCGAATACGGTTGTGCCGTTTGACAGTGGAGAATCAATTCCTTTAAGCCCTGGAGAAAACATACTCGCCACAGCTATAGAGCAAGCAAAAGACGGATCTGTATTTTTATTGGCAGACGGTGACTACCTTGTACCGCAGACGCTAGTCATCGATAAGACCTTGACAATCAGAGGAGAAAAACAAGGTGGTGCTTTCATCCGCTTTGAGAGAAATTCGCTATTCGAGATTACCGATGGCGGGCTCCTGAGGCTGGACAATTTATCGATCTCAGGCGATGTTTCACCAGACATGGCCGGAAATTCCTTGATCCGAACCAGTAGACGTTCGATGCTCAGTAATTACCGACTAATCATCGAAAACACCACAGTACAAAACCTTGATACCAACCACTCATTCAACGTTCTATCTATAGCCAAACATACGTTTGCGGATACCATCGAGATTTCGAATTCATCGTTTGAGAATATCACCGGTTCCATCCTGCAGTTGAACCCAGAGATCGATGACCTAGGCATTTACAACGCCGAATATGTGACGATCAGCAACTCAAAATTCAGGAACGTGGGAGGCTCGGTTGCAAACCTTTATCGTGGAGGCACCGATGAAAGCACCTTCGGTCCACACTTTGTCTTGATGGATTCGACACTTGAAAACGTCGGTCTAGGAAAAAGGAACAAAAGCCAAGCCTCGATTCGTTTGCACGGTGTACAAGACGCATCGATAGTCAATAACTCACTCACCTCAAGTGCTCCAATACATGTAAGTGAAACTGTCGGCGATCCGGTCACTTCTGTCAGCAACAACAAGCTAGTAGACACACCCGATCACAAAGTTGTACCTTTCGTTCGCACTCCGTGAATATGTCTACGAAGAAGATTCAAGGTAAATGCTGGGCGCTTTTTATTTTTGCTTGTCTGTATGTGATTACGGCCACAGGCAATCCCCGCACTCTGATGTCAGCGGAGGAAGTCGACACGATACGTGCTGAATTGCACACCTCCCCTAGCTTCTTGCAGTATGTCAATGAAACTGCGGCACGCACCACCCAGTACTTCGATCCTGCGCCGGATGTGCCAATACCAGTCGATCCAGGTGGTGGCTATACCCACGAAACACATAAGCAGAATGGCATTGCGATCTACGAAGCCGGAATGCTGTACCTCTTTACGGGCGAACAGAGTTACGCTACCTACGCATCTGAACTCTTGCTTAAATACGCAGATCTTTACCCAACGCTCGGACAACACCCAGTAAAGCGATCCAACACACCAGGACAACTGTTTTGGCAAGTGTTGAATGAGTCAGTTTTCATGGTTTACGTGGTGCTCGGTTACGACGCCATTCGGGCAGACCTAGACACAGCGACTCGTCGGGTAATTGAAGAAAATCTCTTACGTCCCCTTGCAGATTTTCTATCCGACGAGTCTGCTTATACCTTCAATCGAATTCATAACCATGCCGCCTGGGCGGTAGCCGGAGTTGGAACGCTCGGTTACGTCATTGACGAAAAACACTATGTCGACATCGCTCTCAAAGGCACAGAGCTCAATGGTGAAGCCGGATTCTACGCCCTGATCGACAACCTGTTTAGTCCAGATGGATACTACACGGAGGGTCCTTACTACCAACGATACGCGCTCATGCCGTTCATTTTGTTTGCGAGGGTCATTGAAGAAAACGAACCAGCAAGAGAAATTTTCGCGTATCGCGATTCACTGCTACCTCTTGCCGTCTACACATGCATTGACCTTTCCTACAACGGACTGTTCTTCCCGCTGAATGATGCCATAAAGGACAAGGGACTAAATACCGTCGAGTTGCGTTATGGCGTGTCTGTTGTCTATCACCTTACTGCGGATGATCAGTTACTCGATATCGCCAACGTACAAGATGGGTTTGTACTCACTGCAGATAGCTACAGATACGCGAAGGCAATTGACGAAGGCAAAGCGCAACCATTTCAATACAAAACAAGATTGATCCGTGACGGCCCAGATGGCAAGGGAGGTGTTCTAGGAATATTGCGTGACGACCTTGGAGGAGAAGGTCAGACGGCGGTGTTCAAAGCGACATCTCATGGATTTGGACACGGGCACTTCGATCGCCTGAATTGGCTCTACTTCGACAACGGCAGAGAGATTATCTCTGACTATGGTGGAGCACGATTTCTAAATATCGAACAGAAAGAAGGCGGTCGATATCTGCCTGAGAATACCACCTGGGCCAAACAGACAGTCGCTCACAACACAGTGGTCGTAGATGAGCAAAGCCACTTTAATGGGAACGTCGACGAAGCAGATCGTTTCAGTCCAAGTTTTCATCAATTTCAAGATGAGAAGGACATCAAACTCGTCCGATCATGGACAACCAATCCATACACGGATATCGCATTGGAGCGAGTTATTGCCTTCGTGACCGGTCTGAGTCCAGATCGCTATGTGGTGGTGGACATTTTCAATGTCCAAGGAGAAAAGAAGCACACGTTCGACCTCCCGCTACATTATCAAGGACACTTCTTAGCTACGACCAATGAATCCAAGACGGTAGCAACCGAGCAGTTACAGCCTTTGGGAAAGGAAAACGGCTATCAACACCTCTGGCAACAGTCAGAGCACCAAGTGCCATCTCAATCAGCCTTCGGATTTACTTGGATCAACCACAATCGGTTTTATACCGTGCACTCTTGGGTTAACCAACCAAGTAGAGTGTCATTCGCAAGATTAGGTGCGAATGATCCCCACTTCAATTTGCGGTCCGAGCAAGTTCTTCTACGCCGCGTAGAGAAACGCAAAGACGCTGTCTTTGTATCAGTACTGGAAACTCACGGAGAGTACAACGGACCCGCAGAATTCACCAAGAACAACCAGCCGTTGATAGAGCAAATCTCATATTTCGAGATCGACTCCAATCAGGTCGTTCAAATCAAAAACGCTAAAGAGCAAAGTTACTTTATTGCCTTTGCGAGAAAATCCGACAAGCAAGCAAAGCACAAGGTGAAAGTGGGTGATTTCACTTTGAACTGGGAAGGTTTTGCCGCTGTTTTCAATTCCAATGGAGAACAAATTTGAAACCAAGAAGCCAAGACTTCGTTCTTTCAGGCGAAAGTCCGGAGGAGTTAGTTGACAAAGGGATGCGACGCCAGCTTCTCGGTTACGGTGACACGATCATGATGGCTCGTGTCTCCTTCGATAAAGACGCCGTGGGGGTTAGACATAACCACCCACATGCCCAAGTCACTTATGTTGTTTCCGGCGTATTTGACGTATTCATTGATGGGGTGGAGCGTCAGATGAAGGCCGGAGATAGCTTCTACATCCACCCAAATAACGAACATGGCGCTGTATGTCGAGAACCAGGTGTATTGATCGACGTATTCAGTCCAGCCCGCGAAGATTTTCTATCCGAGGAGAACTAAAAATGAAGAACTTGCGATGGTGGATCATTGCACTCGTTGCGTTGGCGACGGTCATCAATTACATTGACCGTAATGCACTAGCAATTATGTGGCCGGAAATTTCTGCTGATCTTGGGCTTACAACGGAAGACTATGCACTCATTGTTTCGTTTTTCATGGTGGGCTATGCCATTGGTCAATCACTGTTTGGCAAGATATTTGATTGGATCGGTACTCGAATAGGCTTCGTGCTAGCGATTGTTGTCTGGTCGATCGCGATTACTATGCACGCTCTCGCTCGAGGCGTAATGTCATTCGGTCTCGTGAGGTTTTTCCTAGCAATAGGAGAAGCTGGAAACTGGCCGGGAGCAACCAAAAACAATGCCGAGTGGTTCCCTATTAAGGAACGAGCATTGGCACAGGGCGTATTCAATGCGGGTGCATCAGTAGGTGCATTGATTTCCACCCCGTTAATTGCATTTATGTTCTTATGGTTAGGTTGGCAAGGTACATTTGTCGTCATCGGCTTGGTTGGTGTGCTGTGGATTATTCCTTGGTTGTTTCTATATAAAGCTCCTCCTGATAGGCATCCCTGGCTCAGCGAAGAAGAGCGGGATTACATCCTAAAGGGTCAGGTCGAAGAAAAGGACGAAGCCTCTGGCGAACAAGAGGTGGAGCAACTTGCGCCTAGTTTCCTCGAGCTACTGTCCATTCGTCAGAGTTGGTCTGTGATTGCTTCCAGGTTCTTCCTAGATCCGGTATGGTGGATGTTTGTGACTTGGCTACCTCTGTACCTAGTGGCACAGTTTGATTTTGACATCAAGCAAATCGGACTTTTTGGTTGGGTACCTTATGCCGGTGCTGCCGCAGGTAGTCTCTTCGGCGGTTGGTTGGCCAAACGACTCTTTGCATTGGAATGGTCGATCAATAAGACTCGGAAATTTACGATCACCCTCGGCGGCTCCATAATGCTTCCGGTATTGGTCGCAACTGCATTCGCTGCTGAACCGCTATTGGCTGTGTTTCTCATCGCGATCATCCTATTTGGTTTTCAACTGGCAATCGGCAACATTCAGACTTTACCTAGTGATTTCTACTCTGGCAAGTCAGTTGGATCTCTGGCCGGAATTGGTGGTACTGCAGCGGTCGTAGGAGTACTGATTACGACCAACGTTGTGCCTATGTTGACTCAGGTGTCTTGGGTGCCTTTCTTCCTCCTAGGTGCTGTAATCGTGCCGTTAGCAATTGCCTCTGTATGGATATTCGGTGGACACATCCAGCAATTGAAGGAAGAAAATGAGTGACCGATAATCGTTCACAGTCCAGTTCCTTCTATGGAAGTTAACAGTAAATTGAGCATTAGGTAAATTCCTATTATTTGATTTTTTAACTAAAATAGGTGTTGGATTTACTTTGGAATTTTGAAGGTAAAAACAGAATCCTCAACATTCAGGTCACCTCGTGATCGATCACGAAATTAGTTGGGTCCTGCAGGACCCAACTTTCTATTGATTCTACGGAATAGTATTTTGAGTGTTAGGTTTAAGGGTGCTTCAGGAATTTTCTACTTCAAGAGCCACATAGCGATCATTGATTGATAGTCAAATAGGGAGGTCTTTTAGGTAGCCATCTCAAAGTCGTTGAAACTCTAGTTGCATCAGTCTCTGCTTTAATCTATGAATCATGGTGCATTCTTCGGAATGTACGCAAAAAGAAATATTTTTGTACTTGTGTAGCCCTATTGTCAGTTCCTTCTTAGTTCATTACATGCAACTAACCGACGAGTTTTGTCAGACATTTTTTAAGATGATTCCAATAAATCCGACTCAGCTTATTTCATAGATAGTACAGAGAGAAATTGAAATGCCTAGACAATCAGAGGAAGTAATTAACGCAAAACTTGGTGAACTGCTCATGGAGCGCCACCCCAACTGGTCTGAAGAAAACGTTCACATCGAAAAAACGGGCGTGATTGTGGGTAGACCTTCTGATAAGCCGGATGTGCTTTTAGATACGCATGGATGTCAACCAGTGGTCGTAGAGTGCAAGCATAAAGAAGGCGACGTCTCAGGTGTTGAGCAACAAATCAGAGACCGCATAGGTTCAGTCACCACATGGGGGAATTTAATTGAAGCTGGCGTTGCAGTAGTCTATCCTCCTGAGGTGACTCAAGGATCTTTAGAAAATTCCACTTTGGAATTTGCGACACTTCAGATTTCAGAAGACGATACATTGCAACGTTTTCCTAAAGAGGGTTGGTCATCTGGTAGCATCAATGATCTTGCTAACACCATTGAGCTTGTAACACTATCTGAGAGGCTCGTTAGCCAAGGAGAGACGGTACTGGTACATGGAGTACAGAGCTTGAGTCATGTCCTCTATCGAGAAGAATATCCCGTACCCCTAGGTTTGGTACTCCATCAGGAAGACGGAGAACAAACATGCCGTATGGCGGCTGCGATCCTTATAAATGCATTCGTCTTTCACTATTCAATCGAGAAATTACCCAATGTCCCAAGAGTTGATAGTGCGTTAGGTGAACGGTGTAATTGGCTAGAAATAGCGAGAAAGTGGAAGTCCATATTGACCATCAACTATTACCCAATCTTCAGCCTAGCGCTAAGTCTCTTGGAACAGATTCACACGAGTTTACGTAACTCAGTATTAACGGTCGCAAATTCAACGGCTGTCCAATTGACGGACCTGGGAGCTACTACGTTCCACGAGCTCACAGGGAAAATGTTCCAAACGCTTATAACGGATCGCAAGTTACTGGCAACTTTCTATACCCTTCCCTCGTCGGCAACTTTGCTAGCAGAGCTTGCACTGGATCGAATGGAGGTAAATTGGAGCCAACAAGCCTCTTGGCTAGAAATGCGGATTGCGGACTTCGCCTGTGGAACAGGAGCGCTCTTGTCCGCAGTTCAAAAAGGTATTTATCGACGTATTCGACGGGCGGGTGGTAATGACAAAAAAATGCACGCTCATTTCATGGAGAGTGTTTTGGTAGGTGCAGACATTATGCCATCTGCCGCCCACATTACGTCTTCAATGTTATCTAGCACTTTCCCGGGTGTCGCATACAAATATTCACAAATTAGAACCCTGCCATATGGGACCGATGAAGCTACGTCAAGGGCGAGAGAAGCAGACGTAAATGAGGTCTATCTCGGATCTCTCGATCTAATTAGGGATGAGCATGCTTTTGGATTGTTTGGATCTGTCGAACCAAGTGCTCGTCTTGAAATCGGCGGTACACGAATTGCTGGAGATGAAAAGTATCTTGAAGAGGACAGTCGGCTGTTCCCTGTTACTGATGGAACATTTGACTTGGTGATTATGAATCCTCCTTTTACACGACCCGTAGGTCAAGAAGGAGATCGAATAGGTGTACCAGTACCATCGTTTGCAGGTTTTGACAATTCTGAAATCGAACAAAAACTGATGATGAAGAAACTCCAATCCATGCAAAGAGAATTTGGCCATGGGAAAGCAGGACTAGCGTCCGATTTCATGGACGTGGCGCACAGAAAACTGAAGGAAGGGGGAATCATGGCATTAATTCTGCCTTTTACTTTCATTGCTGGTGGTGCATGGAAAAAAGCACGGAACAAACTACAGGCGGACTATGAAGACATATCTATAGTTTCGATAGCCGAAGATTCTGTGAGAAACTTCTCTTCCGAGACTGCCATGGCAGAGTGCTTAGTTATTGCTCGCCGGAAAGATCTCTCGGAAGAGAGAACTGCAACTAAAGTCGAGTTTTTGAATCTCCCACACAGACCATACTCCCTAATGGAAGCGATGGATTATGTGAAAACGGTTCATACACAAGCAATTAAGGCAGATTTGTCTCAGTCAGGTCTAGCAGGTATGCGTGATCATGAGTTAGGTGAGATGGTGAAAAACTTGACCGAAGGTGAATTAGTCTTACCTCGGGTGACTCCAAAGTATCAGATACCGATAGTCCGCATGGGTGAGGTAGCTGAACGTGGTGTTTATCACATGCGACTGATGAAGAGTTATGGTGGGGTATTTGAAAAACTTCCACTCAATCCGCAAGATCAGCCAACCTACCCAATGCTGTGGAATCATGATGCAAATCGAGAAAAGAGAATGCTCGTTTCACCCGACAGTAAGGGAGTTGTTGAGCCTAATGAAAGAGCCCTTGCAAATGAGGTATGGGAGAACACAACGTCAAGACTTCATTCAAACCGAGACTTCCGGTTGAATTCGCAACCTTTATCCGTCTGTATCACTTCTGAACCCAGCATCGGGGGCAGAGCATGGCCTAATCTGATTCCCAACCAAGAAGAGTTTAACGAACCGCTAGTTTTGTGGGGTAACTCTATTTTTGGACTGATACTGTTTTGGTGGGTAGCTACTAGACAACAAAAAGGTCGCGCTATGCTCTCCATTAGTGCTATTCCTAATATGTTAACCCTTGATGTTCGGAAGTTATCTCCAGCACAAATTGACATGTGTAAGTCAATTTTCGAGGAATTCAAGGACCGAGAATTTTTGCCAGCCAATGAGGCCTATCGAGACGAAGCACGAAAGGAATTAGACGCTGCATTACTTTCGATGTTAAATCTTCCGTCTTCCCTGAGTGACGGATTACAGCTATTGCGGTTAAAGTGGTGTAGCGAACCTTCTGTCCATGGCGGCAAATCCACTCGTCCACCACTAAGTACAAGAGAGTAAGGTCCTAGCAAATTGTGAGTCTTTGATGATGTCGATTTGCGCTGTTGAACTCGCTCTACTTCTTATTTCACATTGGCTTTTGTCGAACAACTCACCAGGATGTCGTTGTAATGTACCGATCGTCAGAAAATGAGGGCACAATCAAATTTCGTTAAGTCTGCTGTGAGCAAAACAATCTTTTTCATTGGATTGATTTTCTTGGTAATCTCCACATTCAGTGTTGCAGAGGAGTACCGCGGAGTCAGGATTGCACCTGAAAATAGATGTACACCCTATGAGAGGTCTGATTACCCCTACTTGCAGTCAGTTGAAGATCGAATTATTTCTTCATTAGGCAAGATCTACGGCCCATATACGGAGCGATGTTTTGCTTCAAAGAGAGATACTGATATTGAACACATCGTGGCAACCTCTGAGGCACACGATAGTGGAATGTGTGGAATGTCCGATTCGGTGAAAAAAGCGTTCGCAACGGATTTACTCAACCTTACTTTGGCGAGCGCGACCGTAAATCGCTATCAAAAGAGCGGAAAGGACGTCGCAGAGTGGCGACCAGACAAGAATGCATGTTGGTTCGTAGCGAGAACGCTTGAAGTACGACGAAAGTACAACCTGACGATAGATCGTCGAGAGGTGAACGCAGTCGAAGCCATCCTGTCTCAGTGTGCAGATACAGATATGAATGTAGTTCAATGCTCGACTCTTGTTTCCACTCAGTCTGCGAGTGCACCATCCGACGATCCAGTGTTGGAGCAATTCGATGACAACCGCAATGGGCGTATCTCGTGTGCTGAAGCACGAAAACATGGGATCACCCCAGTTAAGAGAGATCACCCGGCATACAAATACATGAGCGACGGAGATGGCGACGGCGTAGTTTGCGAATAACGCTAGCATCCACCTCTCCAAGCCATAGAGTTCGTAAATTCACTCCAATCCTTGAATCGAAAAACCATCTCTCCTCTTGATTGAGATGAATACTTCTGCTCATGCAGAAGACAAACCACTTTAACAAATTCAATAGATTCCATCTGTCTGGACTCGTTCTGTTGTGCGGAATGGCGATTGCGAGTCAGCTAAATGCAGATACTCAAACCGGACGATACATCAGCGTAGTCGATGAGCCTACGGCTGAACAGAAATATGTCCTCAGATTCAAAGGGTCATTTAATTTCTCGAAGGACATCAACACCGTAGGAGATGCTATGTCCATGCTACTTGCAGAACGGGGCTATCGACTAGGGACACCTACGTCAGACAAGGAGTCCGAGGAGCTTCTTGCGTTGTTCAAGATGCCACTTGCATTGATCCATAGACATCTCGGTCCGATGACGTTAAAGGACGCTTTGGAAACGCTAGCAGGTCCCGCATGGTTTCTGGTTGAAGATCCCGTTGCACGATTAGTTTCGTTTGAGAGATGCACGCTTGGAGAGAATGACCAGTGATTCCAGCACTCTTCTTGATCATATCAGTCACCTTACTTTGGTTCTTTCCGGAGCACAAAATCCTTACCGAATCTCTGGAATCAGTTCAGGAGACGGAACTCGCAACTGAGATCATTGCAGAAGC
>MKWU01003924.1_pt1 | contig 18509 bp, 10 predicted proteins | sample 809101 | NCBI WGS metagenome assembly MKWU01 (sample SAMN05860141, study PRJNA318959) | sponge metagenome | host: Aplysina aerophoba | place: Slovenia: Piran, Adriatic Sea, Gulf of Piran | collected 2013-05-07
CGGGGAAGAGCCTGACCATGGCTTTTTACGCTGGGGCTGTCATTCGCGAACCGGAGATGGAGAATCCGACTGTCGTCGTGCTGACCGACCGCAATGACTTGGATGACCAGCTTTTCAGCACCTTTTCTCGCTGCCAGGACCTGCTGCGCCAGTCGCCGGTGCAGGCAGACAGCCGGGCCGATTTGCGCGGCAAGCTCTCGGTCGAATCGGGCGGCGTGGTCTTCACCACCATCCAGAAGTTTTTCCCCGAAGAAAAAGGCGACGCGCATCCAGTGCTTTCCCCGCGCCCCAATATCGTGGTCATCGCCGACGAGGCCCATCGCAGCCAGTACGACTTCATCGACGGCTTCGCACGGCATCTGCGCGACGCTTTGCCGCAGGCTTCCTTTGTCGGCTTCACCGGCACCCCCATTGAGCGGCAGGACGCCAACACTCGCGCCGTGTTCGGCGACTACATCAGCATCTACGACATCCAGCGCTCGGTCGAGGATGGAGCCACGGTGCCCATCTACTACGAGAGCAGGCTCGCCAAGCTGGCCCTAAACGAACGCGAACGTCCGCTCATCGACCCCAAGTTTGAGGAAGTAACCGAGGGCGAGGAGGTCGAGCGCAAGGAGAAAATCAAGACCAAGTGGGCGCAGTTGGAGGCCCTCGTCGGCACAAAGGAGCGGCTGAAGCTGATCGCCCAAGACATCGTCCAGCACTTTGAGCAGCGCCTCGAAGCCTTGGACGGCAAGGCTATGGTCGTCTGCATGAGTCGGCGCATCTGCATTGACCTCTACCGCGAACTGGTAAGCCTGCGCCCCGACTGGCATAGCGAGGACGACATGCAGGGTGCCATCAAGGTCGTGATGACCGGCTCGGCATCCGATCCGCTGGAGTGGCAGCCGCATATCCGCAACAAGGCCGGGCGCGAGGCTCTGGCCAAGCGGTTCCGTGACGCCGCTGATCCGCTACACATGGTGCTCGTGCGCGACATGTGGCTGACCGGCTTTGACGCGCCGAGCCTGCACACCATGTACGTGGACAAGCCCATGCGCGGCCACGGGTTGATGCAGTCCATCGCCCGAGTCAACCGCGTGTTCAAGGACAAGCCCGGCGGCCTTGTAGTGGATTACTTGGGGCTGGCCCAGGAGCTAAGACGCGCCCTTGCCACGTACACCGAGAGCGGAGGCACAGGGCAAACGGCACTGGATCAGAAGGAGGCCGTGGCCGTGATGCTGGAAAAGTACGAGATATGCTGTGGCCTGTTCTACGGGTTCGACCGGTCGAAGTGGATCAGCGGTACACCGCAGGAACGGCTGGGCCTGTTGCCTGTCGCTCAGGAACACATCTTGGCGCAAGAGGATGGGAAAGACCGCTGCGTGCAGGCCGTGCGCGAGTTGTCCCAAGTCTTTGCCTTGGCCGTGCCGCACGAGGATGCCCTGCACATCCGGGACGACGTGGGGTTTTTCCAAGCCGTGCAATCCGTACTCGCCAAGAGCGCCCCCAGCGGCGCACGGTCCAAGGAGGAGATGGACCACGCGGTGCGCCAGATCATCTCGCAGGCCGTGGCTTCCGAGGGAGTAATGGACATCTTTGCTGCAGCCGGGCTGGAAAAGCCGGACATCTCGGTACTGTCAGATGAGTTTTTGGCCGAGGTAAAAGGGATGCCGCAGCGCAACCTCGCCGTGGAGTTGTTGCAGAAGCTACTCAAGGGTGAACTCACTACCCGCCGGCGAAAAAACGTAGTGCAAGCGCGTTCCTTCGCCGAGATGTTGGAGCAAACCCTGCGCCGCTATCAGAACCGAGCCATAGAGGCCGCGCAGGTGATCGAGGAATTGATTGGGCTTGCCAAGGAAATGCGCGAGGCCAACGCCCGTGGCGAGCAACTGGGTCTTGCTGAAGACGAGCTGGCCTTCTACGATGCACTGGAGACCAACGACAGCGCCGTCCAAGTCTTGGGCGACGAGACCCTGTGCCGCATAGCCCGCGAATTGGTCGAGACCGTCCGCAACAATGTCACCATCGACTGGACGCTGCGAGAAAATGTGCGTGCGAAGCTGCGCACATTGGTTAAGCGCACGCTGAGACGCCACGGCTACCCGCCGGACAAGCAAGAAAACGCCACGCAGACCGTCCTAGTACAGGCCGAAGTGCTGTCCGAAGGATGGGCGGCCTGAAACCTCTAACCCCGCGATAAACCTTATGACTACGACGCGCAAAAGCCCCATCGCCCATCTCGTCGCCGACGCACCCGCTCCAGTGCAAGCCGCTTTGCACCATCCGGTTGATATGGTCAAGCTCGGGGCTAAAGGTCCGCGCTTGGTCGAGTGGGCTGAACAGCACGCGCTCGCATTGCCGGAACGGATCTACGACACGCGGCCCGTGGGAGCGGATGGGGTTTTGGCGCGGGTGGGCGCAGGTGAATTGATCTTGGAGTGCCGACCCGCAGACGAGTTATGGGCGCGTCTGAACGCGGCGTTGGAAGCTGTGGAGGGTGGGGTCTATCGGGTGGAGCAGCAGGCGGTGACCTTGGTGGTGCAAGGGGATGATGCCAAAGGCATTTTGGCGCAGGCTTGCGCGGTGGATTTGGCCCGTGAGCCAGCAGAGCGGATGGTGTACACGCAGGTGGCCGGAACGGCTTGCGGGGTGCTGCCGCGCGGCGAAGAGTACCGCTTGTGGGTCGATTACAGCTTGGCGGCCTATCTGTGGGAAGCGCTCGCCGCCATTGCCGAGGATATTACTTGCGCCAAAACGCCGGACTGAACAGCACCAAGAGCGTAAAAACCTCCAGTCTCCCAATCAGCATAGCAAAGCAGAGGATCCACTTGGCGACCGAATTGATGTCGCCGTAGTGGTGGACGACTTCCCCTAGGCCCGGTCCTAAATTGTTGATGCAGGCGGCTACCGCTGAAAAGGACGTAGTCAGATCCAAGTCGGTGGCGAGCACGGCGAGGAACATGAGCGTGAACGTCAGCACGTACACCGAGAAAAACCCCCACACCGCTTCCATGACCCGATCGGGAACAGCCCGCCGCCCCACCTTGATGGGGAGGACGGCGTTGGGATGGATCAGGCGCATAATCTCTCGGCTGCCCTGCTTTAGAATGAGCAACAAGCGCATCACTTTTATGCCCCCTGCCGTTGAGCCGGCGCAGCCACCGGTAAACGAGCCGAGGAACAACAAAAACGGCAGCACGCTGGGCCAGACCGAATGGTCGGCAATGCTAAACCCCGTAGTGGTCACAATGGACACGGTGGCGAAGAGGCCGTAGCGCAGGGACGCGACGGCGTCGTGCTCGTTGTGTGTAAAGAGTATCAGATAGGCAATTAGGGTGGTGGTTAGCAAAATGGTCAGGTACGTGCGGCACTCGGGGTCGATGCGATACGGATGCAGCGACCGCTGGCGAAAGGCGTAAAAGTGCAGCGTGAAGTTGATGCCTGACACTATGATAAAAAAGACGGTGACTAGCTCGATGGCCGGGCTGTTAAAAAAGCCGATGCTAGCGTCATGGGTTGAAAAACCGCCGATGGCAACCGTTGAGAAGCTGTGGGCGATGGCGTCGAACGGCTCCATGCCGGCCAGCCAATAGGCCAAGGCACAAGCCACAGTTAAACTCAAGTAGATAAACCAAAGGGCCTTGGCGGTATGGGTGATTCTCGGCGTCAGCTTTGAGTCCTTAATGGGGCCGGTGATCTCAGCGCGAAAAAGCTGCATGCCGCCGATACCGAGCATGGGCAATACGGCAATGGCGAGGACGATGATGCCCATGCCGCCCAACCACTGGAGCTGCTGGCGGTATAACAAGATAGAGCGGGGTAGGTCGTCTAAGCCTTGGATGACCGTGGCACCGGTCGTGGTCAAGCCAGAGAGGGATTCAAATACGGCGTCGGTAACACCGAGTTTAGGCTGATCGGACAACATCAACGGAAAGGAGCCGTACAAGCCCAAGACGGCCCAGAATAAGACCGTTACCAAGAACCCGTCCCTGATCCGCAACTCGGCGTGCTGCTTGCGCAATGGCAACCAACACGCAAGCCCGGTGCCGAGCGTAATGGCAAAGGCCAACAGAAAGGCGTTCTCAGTCCCCTCTCCATAGAGGAGGGATACGCCGGCGGGCACCAACATGGTGACGCTAAATAGCGTCAGCAGGACGCCCAGCACCCGAAATGTCCCCGCGGGGCGCATGCGTTCCTTATCCCCCGAAGATCTTTCTTACTTCCTCATGGACGTAGTGTCGGGCGAAGACCACGGCTTTGTCGCCGGGCTGGATGCGCGTTTGGCCGTGAGGGATGATCACGCTATCGCCGTGGACGACGGCTCCAATGATCGAATCCCTCGGCAGGCGGATGGAGATCAGGGGTTTTTGGGTGATCTTGCTGTCGCTGTGGGCGATGTACTCTACCGCTTCCACGTCGAGGCCGGGCAGGCTGGCGATGGAGGCGATGCGCTGGTGCCGCACGTAGCGCTGGACGGCGTTGACGGTCAAAAGCTGTTTGCTCAACACCGAATCTAGGCCGATGGCCGGGGTGATGGGCATGTAATCGACATTGTTGACCAAGGCGATGGCGCGCGGCACTTCGAGGTGCTTGGCGACTAGCGTGGAGATGATGTTGACCTCGTCGTTGCCGGTAACGGCGATAAAGGCGTCCATGTCGGCGAGGCCCTCGACGGCCAACAGGTCGTAGTCCGTGCCGTCGCCTTGGATGACCAGCACGTTGGCGAGCTGATCGGCGATTTGCCGGGAGCGGGCGGTGCGGCTTTCGATGAGCTTGACGCGCATCTGTGAGGCAAGCTCACCGGCGACGAATTGGCCAATTAGGCCGCCGCCGAGGATTGCAATATCCTCGATGCGGTGGTCGGCGAGACCAGTCAAGCTGACCACCGCAGGAATAAAGTCGGGATCGCTGATGACGAAGATCCGGTCCTCTGGCAGCAGCGTGGTGTTGCCACGGGGGATCAAGGTCTGCTGCTTGCGCTGGATGGCGACGATGCGCATGGGAATGTCGGTAAACTGCCGCCCCAATTCGGTCAGGGGTGCGTGGAGCAGGGAGGACTGGTGGTCTAGGCGCATGCCGAGCAAGACCAGCTTGCCTTCGGCAAATTCGACCAGATCGGTGGCACTGGACTGGCGGATGAGGCGGACGATGGCGTCGGCGGTTTCCTTCTCGGGGTGGATGAACTGATCGACGCCGAGTTCACGGGGACTGAAGATAAAGTCGGGGGCGGTGAATTCGGGATTGCGGATGCGGGCGATGGCCGATTGGACGCCCAGCTTCTTGGCCATTCTACAGGCGAGCAGGTTGACCTCGTCGTTGGTGGTCATGGCGGCGACGAGATCCACTTGCTCGATGCCGAGCCCGCGCAAGTCTTGCAAACTGGTGCCATTGCCCTCGGCGACGATGATGTCGAGCTGTTCGCTGACGCGCTTGACGCGGCTGGGATCGGTGTCAATCTGGGTAATATCGTGCCCGTCTTGGCTCAGTTGCTTGCTCAACTGGAAGCCGATAGCACCGGCACCGATGACCAAAATGTGCATGGTTTTTTAGCCAAATTTCGCGTTGTAGGGGGCGGTTTGCAAACCGCCCTCTACCTAGTCGATGTGGAAAACCTCGCGCAGGTCCTTGGCAATAGGGCTGTCGTCCGGGTTGGAGGCCATGATGTCCTTCATGTAGGTCCACCACCGGCGGCAGTCCGGCGTCTCAGCGATGCTATTCCAGCGCTCTTCGTCCTCAATTTCCACATAGGCAAAAAGCTGGTGGGTGTCGGCGTCGAGGAAGATGGAGTAGTTGTGGACGCCGTGGTCCTTAAGGGTCTGTTCCAGCTCGGGCCAGATGGGGTTGTGGCGCGCTTCGTATTCGGCGTGTTGGTCGGGATTGACTTGCATGACAAAGGCTTTGCGGATCATGGTCGTTTGCTCCTTTTCTTTAGATTGTGCCAAGTGTCTGGTATTTAGCCCGCTGAGTCAAATTGAGCGTATATTGCGGTGCCAAATCAAAAATTGAAGATCATGTTGCCCTCGACGCCGTACGCCCCGTCGATGAATAGCCACAGGCAAGCCGTGGTGAAGTCGCCGAGGATCAGTCCCAAGAAAAACGGCATCAAGGTGCGGTAAGCGCGCACTCCGCCGTAGCGCAGGATGGTCGCCTTGAGTAGCCAAGCCAAAAAGATGGACAGCCAGCCATAGTAAACGATGGTAAAGGTAGAGGCGATGGGAAAACCCAAAGGATGCAGAGGCCACCACGCAAAGCGGTGGCGCAAAAAGAGTAGGGCCGCCATGACAAAGCTCCCGCTGGCGGTAAAGGCGAGGCGCGGGGCAAACGACGGCTCGGGCGCGTTGTACACCGAGGCCATATAGGTAAAGGGCCAGCGCGGCGCGCCGCTAAAGTACCAGCCGTGCAGGTTGATGCCGCCGTAGGTATAGGCGAGGGTCATGGTAAACCAGATCGAGCCGAGCAGTCCCACGGCGATGGCGGCAAACAAGGCCCAGGGCAGCCAGCGCGGCGCGGGCGAGTCACCGGAGGTGAGCTTGAGGCTGTGCATGACCGCGTTCATCATGTTGGCTGCGGTCTCGCCCATCCACACTGTGCTCAGGCCCAAGCCGGTCATATTGCCAAGGCCGAGGGTTTCGGGGCCGATACCTCGGGTGATAAATGCCTGCGGGGCCATTGGCGTCTGGCAGCCGGGGATACCGGCCTCGCAGACGATACGCGACAGGCCGATAAAGACGATGAGCGCCCCTACCACCAGCAGCACCGCCGCGTACAGGGAGAGGCCGGTGAGGGTCAGCCAAGCGACCATGAACGCCACGCCGACTGCTAGGCCGCCAAAGGCCGTGCGCGGGGCCATGAGTTCGCCGGGGGCTGGCTCGCCTTTTAGCGCTTGGCTCCACAGGCGGCGCAGATGAGTGCGGGCGGTCCACATCACGAAGAGGGCCAGCACCAAGAGGCCACCGGCCTGCTGATGGGAGACGGGGACCGAGCCCCCGCCCGAGGTCCAAATATCGCCCCCGCCGATTACGAGGCCGATGCGGGCGAAGACGACTTTCTCTAGGGTGTAGAACAAAAAGAAGAACCAAATGCTGAAGGAGACGCTGAGCGCCATCAGGTAGGCTAGGCCCAAGATCGGCAGATTGATCCGCCAAGGTAGGCCGACGCTGCCTTGCAGCAGGGATAGGCTGCCGTTGAGGGCGATGGGCTGGAAGGCGTCGTGGTAGTAGTTGAGCGAGTTCCACGAGTGGATCAGGAGCGGCACGGCAAAGCCCAGCCACAGCAGGCGGTTTTTGAACAAGCGGCCGAAAAGGGACTCGGAGTCCGCGTCTTCGAGCATGGTAAGCGGCAGGCGAGTGAGGGGGAAGACGAGCCGCTCGTTGGCGACCCACTGGCCTCTGAGCAACACGCCGAGGCAGAAGAGGACCCAGTAGAAGGTGAAGATAAAGCAGATCCAGGCGGCTAGTGGGCGGCTCCAAGCAGCCCACGGTATGGCGCTGCCTTGGGGCAGTCCTTCGTAGAACAGGCGCACGGCTTCGGTATCGGTGGGGGCCAGATAGGGGTGGATGTATTCGACGAAGAGTTCCTGCCAGGCATTTTCCGGCGTGGCGTAATACGCGGCTCCGGTGATAACCGACAGAAAGCTGCCGGTGAAGCCAGTGGTGACCACCACCGAGCCGACCAGCATCATGGCGTACACGGCGATGAGTTCGGCGCGGGAAAAGGCCCACGCTCGGCCCAGTATCTTGAGCAGGGGCAGGGCTGCGGCTGTCAGCAGGAAGAGGAAGAGAACGGCGATGAGGGGGATGGCGTTGCTGGTGATTTGCGATCCCTTGACGATGAGGATACCCCAAGGACTCAGCACGCTGATCGCCCCCACGAGGAGTAAACCCGTGAGGACGGCGCGCCAAGAGCAAGCAGATAGGGAGGTGGTGCGAGACGTGGGAAGCCGCCTAATTGAGACTGCGGATGAAGTAGAGCAGGCGCTTGAAAAACCCTGGCCGGATGCCGGGATTCTCAGTGCGTTGGGCCACCACGTGGTAGGCTTGGAGCTGGTGGTTATACATGGCGTGGGACCCGCCCCACAAGTACAGGCGGAAAGCGCGGAAAACCGCTTCTCCCCAGCGCTCAACGATGGTCTGGCGGTTGGCCTCAAAGCGAGTGGCCCAGTGTCTCAGCGTCAGGGCGTACTCGTGAGTTTCATCTACTACTTCCTCCACCTTGAAGCCGTGCATGAGAAATTCTTGCAGCAGGTCGGGTAGGCACAGGTACGTGTGGGTGCCGGGATAGATATAGCGACGCACGAAATTGCTCACCTTGTACTTTTCGAGCGTGGCCGAAGCGTCCAGGTAAATGCGCCCCCCGGGTTTGAGGCATTTCCACACTTGCGCGGCAAAGTCGCGGTAGTGGGGGATGTGCTCAATGACGCCGAAGATGACGATGGCGTCGTACGGCTCGGGCGGCTCGTGCGCGAGAAAATCTTCGAGGCGAACTTGGCAGGTCGCCAGCCCTTGTTCGGCAATGAGGTTTTGGTGCAGTCGGTGCGAGTCCTCGGCAATGGTCAGGGCCGTGGAGTGGATGCCGCGCGGGCCGGCGTAGCGGGTAACTGCGCCCCAGCCCGCACCGATGTCGAGCAGGCGGTCACCCGGTTTTAGGTGCAGGGCTTGGGCCATAGTGGCAAATTTGTGCTCAGCGGCTTGTTCCAGCGTCTCGTCATCGTCGTGGAAAAGGCAGTGCGAGTAGAGATGGTACTGGCGATCGACGAAGGCCAAGTAGAAATCGTCGCCGAAGTTATAGTGGTGCGCGATGGCAGCGCGGTTGAGGCGGATGCGGTTGCTCCAGAGAAGTTGCAGATAGACCCGCAGCAGGAAACCGGGACTGATCTTGCCCTTGGCGTACTGACGTAGATCTAGGAAGGAGTGCACATCGCCCTCGATTTCGATCTGGCCCTCCACGTAAGCGCGACCAATGGCGTACTCGTCGAGTTTTTTGTTGAGTATCTCGTCGGAGTGGAAGACGACGCTAAACACCGGTTCGCCCGCCGGTCCCAATCGCAAGGTCTCGCCTTGTGCAAAGGTAAACTGGCAGGGGAAAGGGACGTCGGCGAGGGCGGCGTGGACCAAGCGGGCAGCCGCGCATTGGGGTTGGGGTTGGGGCTGAGGCCGGGGCGCTTGCTGTAATTGGGGCTGTGCGGTCATGGCGGTTTTTCCTAGTGGTACAATTAGTTGCGCAAGGGACGCTTATGCTGTTGGGGTACAGATTATTAAACTTTGCCCAACTCGTCAAGAAGATGGGCAAAAGGAGAGAGGTCATGCAGGTGCTTGGATGGGGCAGGATGGTGTGGAGTATAGGCGCGGTTGTGTGGTTGGGCTGTGCGCCGGTCGAAGCGGAGCGTCTGATCGCGGCTGAAGCGGCGACGACGGGCGACATCCCGCAGAGCGCGTGGCCAGAGGCTTGGTTCCGGCCGCCGACCACGGCTTCGGCGGTGGGATTGCAGACCTTCCGCCAGTCGCCCGTGCTCGATGAATTGGTGACCGCCGGTGAATTGCCGCCTGTCACCGAGCGCCTACCTGACGACCCTGTGGTGGTCGAACCCTTTGGCGAGATTGGCCGCTACGGGGGCACGGCCCGGCTGTTTTTCGCGGGTGAAAGTCTGATTAACGTGCCCGAGGGGGTGCTGCGTCCGGGGCCGCAAATGCGGTTGAATCTGCCGAATTTTGCAGCAAAGGCGGAATACCTCAACGGCGCGCGGACCTTGCGGATTACTCTGCGCCCCGGCCACAAGTGGTCCGACGGCCATCCCGTAACGGCCGATGACTACGCGTTCTGGTTCGATCACGTGCTGATGAACGAGGAACTCACGCCGGTGGTGGAGCCTCGGTTCAAGGGCGCGCGGATTGAAAAGCACGACGCGTACAGTTTTAGTTATCATTTTCCCCAGCCCATGCCGCTGTTTGTCAACCATCTCGCCCACAATAGTTCGCGCTTGGCGATGCCAGCGCACTTCATGCGCCGCTACCACCCGGATTTCACCGATCCCGCGCAGTTGGAACGCGAAGCCGAAGAGTTGGGTTTGCAGGACTGGCTCACCTATTTCGGGGCGGTCAACAGCACGACTGATTTGATTCACTTCAACCGCCCCGTGCTGACGGCGTACGTATTGGTCAGCCGGACTTCGACGCGCGCCCTGCTGCGCCGCAACCCCTACTACTTCAAGGTGGATCCCGCCGGCAATCAATTGCCCTATATCGACTATCTGGAAGTGCAGCGGGTCGATAGCCCCGAGATTATGGCGGCCAAAGCCTCGACTGGCCAGGTTGACTTTGCCGGGCGGCAATTTATGACGGCAGATATTCCGCTGTTTAAGCGCTTTGAGCAGTACAACGACTATTCCACGTACGTCTGGCCGCGGCCCTATGGCTCGGACGTGGTGTTGCAGTTCAATTTGAATCATCCCGACGAGGGACTGCGGCGGATTTTCCAGGACGTGCGCTTCCGCCGGGCGATGTCGCTGGCCATCAATCGGCAGGAAATCAACGACATCGTTTACTTCGGCTACGGGGTGCCGCGTCAACTTACGGTAGTGTCTGCGAGCCGCTACTTCGAGCCAGAATTTGCCACGGCGTGGGCGGAGTTTGATCCGGCGCGAGCCAATGCCATGTTCGACGAGATGGGGCTTGTCGATCGCGACGGGGATGGAAGACGCGAGCGGTTCGACGGCAAGCCACTGCAAATCACCTTGGAGTACATGATTGGCGAGACGCCCAAGCAGGTCACTTTGGACTTGGTTTCAGCCCACTGGCGCGAGGTGGGGATAAGCGTCAATCTCAAACAGATCAGCGGCACGTTGCAGCGGATCCGCGCTAGGGCGGGCTTGATGGACATGACCATCTGGCACGCCGACCGCAACGCGGATATCCTTTTTCCCATTGAGCCTTATTGGTACGTGCCGACCAATGGCGGTTGGGAGCAGAGCCAGTGGTCCAAGTGGACGCGGTGGTACTTCTCCGATGGCGCGCTCGGGTGGGAGCCGCCGGCGCAGATCAAGGAGCTGATCGGCTGGTGGGAGGTACTGCGCCGCACCACGGACGAGGAGGAGCGCATTGCGATGGGCAAGAAGATCCTCCGCAGCCAAGCTGAGAACTTGTGGGCACTCGGCGTCATTGGCTTGGGGCCGCATCCGGTCGTGGTCAGCCACAAGCTGCGCAATGTGCCGCGACTGGGATATTGGGGTTGGGATTCGCGCTGGACGTGGCCGTACTATCCGGAGACTTGGTATTTGGAGGAGGAAGTTGAAAGGTAGCCGTGAGTTCTTGAGCATCTACATAGAGGCAGTTGTTTTTTGCTGTCATCTTTATTTATATTGTGCTGATATTTAGCAACGATTGGCAACTATTAAGAGCTGTTGAAAGGAGGTAAAGAGAGGCCGTTTTAGGCATCAGAAGCTCACTTTTCGTTTTTTTAACAAATGTTCACACCACGAACCCATGAGGTGAATTGCATTATGAAGAAGATTTTGAGCATCGCGAGTATTTTGGCCCTCGGCATCATGTTGCAGGCCAGCGCAGTATCGGCTCACGTGCCGATCCCCGGCATTGACTCCGGTACGCTTTTCCAGTGGCCTGCTGGCTTGGAACCGACCTTGGATGGCGACCTCTCTGAATGGGATATCGTCCCCGAGGATTACTACGTCCCCTTTGATTCGCACTTCGAGTACTACCTCGGCTTGGGCCACGAAAACGACGAGAGCAATTTGTCGTTTCGGGTGGTGGGCTCTTGGAGTGCGGGGACCAACCGACTCTATCTTATGATGGAGCGCTTCGATAATCTCTGGGTCCGCACAGGCTTTGGTCAGACCGCCGCTGGCGACGATAGCTGGGAGATCATGATCGACGCCGACCACGGCGGCGACCGGCACTTTGCCCTCCCCGACGATTACGAAGACGCCGAAGAGCGCGACCGCAACCAGGGCCGCTTCGCCCAGAACGCCCATTACGTCTGGCCCGAAATGCCCGACGCCAACCGGGCCGTCGGCTGGAAGTGGTTCTTCAACAGCAAATCCACTTGGCACGACGTTCCTCCGTGGGGCGATTACGGTTTCCAGCTAGATGGCGAAGTCAACTCGGGCGAGGCTACGGCGCGCATTGAGGTGATGACGATCGCGTGGGATGACTTCTACTGGGTCGGTCCCGACGAGAGCCTAGTCCACACCTTCACCGAGGGGAATACCATCGGTCTGGGTTGGGTTGTTCACGACATAGACAACACCGCAGAGGACAATGGCGGAGCCAGCGCTGGCGGCTGGGGCATCAACCCCAACATCCAGATGTGGTTCGACTGCGTCAACTGCTCGGACTTTCTGCTGGCCCCGATCGATCCGCGCGTGGATTTCAGCAGCGTTGAAACCGCGGTAGAGGAAGAAAGCTGGGGACGCATTAAGGCGGCCTATATCCAGTAGTTCGCTTCTCGTTCCCAACTATCAGTAACTGCTAGTCTCAGAAGGGGAGGTGTCTCGTGCATCTCCCCTTCTGATTTCTGCCTTCCCCGTGAGAGATGCAGTCATGGTCGCATTCAGAGGCTTCTGCGCCGCGCTCTTGTTGGCCGCGAGTAGTATCCCGGTCGCGGGATTGACCGTCTATCGGCTAGGTGGTGAGGGTTTACCGCCGCCGCCCGAAGTGGCCAGCGGACAAGCCGATTTGGTCCAATTTAGCTGGGCCGAACTCGATCCCGACCTGCAGGGAGTAAGCGAATCCCTGACGATTGCGCCTGACGCCATTTCCCCGTTGTTCTTCCCGGCGGATGTCAATATCGCACCGACGGTCAAGGATCGCGGTGGCTATCTACAGACCCAGGGTTTTCAGGCTTGGGTTGAAACCGATGATATAATCTTGGTAAACGACGGCGATCCCGCGACGGCCTATTACGAAGAGAAGGGATCCAATCAGGTGAACGTGGGAGATGACTTGCGGTTCGGCAAAGTTTTACTGTTCGACCTCGGCGGTTTGTTTGCGGTGGATCGAATCCGCTTTTTCGCACGTGCTGGCAACGAAGCCAATTACATCGAACTCTTCCACATCTGGACCAATACGCTGACGAATGAAGAAGCCGGGATCAGTAGCGTGGACCTCTGCACCGCTGGCAGAACGGACAATTGTTTGGGCTTCATCAACCGGGCACACCGCGACCTCTACAATCGCAAAAACATGTATTTCAACGCGCTGTTGGAGGTCAAGGAAAACGCCCGCTCGACCGTAGAAGTGGAGCTCACCGGCGAATACATCCGCCGCGTGGTGATGTTCGTGCCGTCGCAGCTAACGCGGGACTGGGAGATCTCCGAGTTTGAGATTTTTGCGCCCGGCTATGTGCCCAATGCCTCGTATCTTTCCAACATCCTCGATCTGGGCAAAGAAGTCTCGCTAGGCGAGTTGCGCTGGTCGGGGACCAAGGACGCTGAGGCCGCAGTCAACATCCGCAGCCGGAGCGGCAGCGATGTCGATCCCAACATATACTGGCGCCATACATTCCGGGGCGACGAGCAGGTCAGCTACGACGCCAGGGGCAATCCGCTGACCTTGCGCACGTACGGGCGCTTGGAAATTTCCGAGCGCGGCAAGATCACCCGCGACGCGGCAAATTGGGATTTCTGGTCGAAGACCTACGATTTTGGCGACAGTGTTGGGACGCGCTGGTCGGCGACGAAGCCTCGGAGCTTTGTCCAGCTTGAGTTGGATTTTCAATCGAACATCGCCGCGGGCAGCCAGATGAATTACGTGGAGTTTACTGCGTCCCCGCCGGCGGTTACGACGCTGGTGGGAGAAATCGATCCCTATCAGGTGGAGACGGCCGAGATAACGCAGTTCACTTATGCCATCCGGCCTACCATCGGAGTCGATGACCCGGGATTCGATCATTTGGAAATCTCGGCCCAAGGCGGGCGGCTTGTGCGTATCGACGGCGTGCGGATCGGGGGCCAAGAGGTGGCTTTTGAGCGAGTCGAAGAAGGGGCTGAGCGGCTGGTGGTGGGCGTACCGAGGTTAGACGTGGACCGCACTGAAGAGGTGATGGAGGTGGATTTCAGCGCCGAGATTTTTCGCTACGGAGCGACCTTTGCCGGTCGCGTGTTCGACAGCCAAACCCCACAGGAAATTTGGCAACCGGTGCAGCCCGGCGACGCCACCGCGCTCAGGGACGGCAACAGCCTTTCGGTGCAGGCCGTTGCGCTGGGGCCGCGAGTCCTCGGCGCGCTCGATTTGGCCGGGGGCATTTTTACGCCCAATGGCGACGGCGTCAACGACGGGTTGGACATTGCCTATGATCTGCTCAAACTGGTGGCACCAGCTCCGGTGGTGGTGGAAGTGCGGGACTTGGCCGGCGGGTTAGTGCGCGAAGTGTACAATGGTCTCGACACGGCTGGCCGCCACCGGCGGCAGTGGGATGGTTTGGATGAGCACGGACAGCGGGTGGCTCCCGGTGTTTACATCTGCCGCGTCGAGGTAGAGACTGAGGAGGGTCGGCGGCAGCGCGCAGGGGTCGTAGCGGTCGCCTATTGAAACCGGCTATTTCAGGAGATTGGGCTATGGTTAGCGGGAAGTGTACACTGGCGCTGGGTCTAGGGCTTGGGTTGTGGGGGTTGGTTGGGGCGCAGAATCACGCATTGCGGTCCGACCACGTGGTCGTAAACACCCAACGCCACTGGGGTAATTGGGCCTTCGTCGAGGGGATACTGAATATCTCCGCCACTGGAGAAGTCGTTCCAGCCTTCGTGCCCAAGGACCACAACGCTGTAACGGACATTGTCCAACACCTGCAGCGCCTCGCCGATAACGCGACTATCCTCGACGCGGTCGAAGCCGGTACCAACAAGGCGGCGGTCGCCAACCTCTTCGACGGCGACGAAACGACCTATTGGGAGCCAGACCCCGACAGCCCATTGCGGGACTGGTGGATCCAGGTCGATATGGGACGATTGATCAATGCCACGCGGCTCGGGTTGCAATTCGTGCCCGAGGGGCAGGGCGATCCCTTTTTGCAGTTCGCGGTGCTGACGGCCGACAACGCCGATCAGGGCAACAAGATCGCGGGCAAGGTACCCATGCACTTGGTGTACCGCACTCCAAGCGACAACAAAAACCAGCGCGAGTTCGAGTTCGACCTCAACCGAGGGGAGCTGATCAACCCCACTCCCGGCGTGGATTTTGCGGGCGATATGGTGCGCTTCGTACAAGTCGTGGTCACCGAAAGCGATGGCGCGCGTGCCGTCGAAGTGTCGGCTGACGAATACGAGGCATTGGCCAGCCGCGACAAGGGCGATGTGGTCTTCTACAAGCAAGTGGGGGAAGGGGAAGTGGAGGTCGAAGAGGCGATCTACGAGGCGATTGATCCACAATTGCGCGGCTCGGTGCGCTATTATCGGCGGGAGCGACCGCGCTTGGCCGAGTTGGCCGTCTATGAGTTGGGCAAGAACATTTCGCAGGGCATGATCTTAGACCGCAACGGCAGCGCCGAGAGTTCCCACGATGGGTCTGTGGGCAACTTAGTAGATGGGGAAGGCACCTATCTGACCTTCAATCTTAAAGCCTTTCAGACGGGGAACGTGGAATTCGGCGAGCGCTTTCTGGAGTTCGACCTAGGCGCTTCCTACTGGATCGACACCGTGCAGCTATGGTACAGCCTCAGCGTTGCTGGTGGCCGGCTGGCTGGAGCCAGTTTTCACCGCTACGCAATCCAGATTTCGGACGGCACTCCCGCCCCAGGTGGCGGTCGGCTGTGGAGGGTGCCCGAACAGGTCCGCGGTTTGGGTGCGGCGTATGAAGTCAACACCTTTCAGCCGACGCCGGCCCGCTTTGTGCGCATTGCCTATCCCTTTGCCAGCAGTGAGTCGGGCCGAGAGGGGAATAAAGCGCGCGTCCGAGAAGTGCAGATCTACGGCGAAGGGCACCATCCCGAGGTGGAACTGGAGTCGGGATTGATCCCATTACAGGGAGCCAAGAACCTAGTGTCGATCGAATGGGAAGCGGCCACGCCTCCGGGTACATCTGTGCAAATCCAGACCCGCACTGGCAATGAGGTCGCCGAAGCGTACCGGTTCTACGATAGCGGCGGCGTGGAAGTCTCGGAAGGCAAATACGCGAAACTAGGTTTTTTCAAAAAGGGCCGGATCGACACCCTGCAGATAGCCGGGTCCGACTGGAGCAACTGGAGTGCGCCCTACGCGCGTCCCGGCGACCCGATTGCCTCGCCTAGCCCGCGCCAATACCTGACGTTGCGTGCCCGGTTGACGACCACAGACCCCATGCACGCCGCCACTCTGCACTCCATTCGCTTGAACTTCAATTCGCCGGTGGCAAAACAACTGCAAGGCGAACTAGATATTGGGATATTTGAGCGCTTGGGTGTGCCGCAGGAGATTTCGCTATTTGTCAAGCCGACCTTCGCGTCGCAGGATTTGGGCTTTGACGAGATTCTAGTGCGCACGCCGCCGGATATGTCGCTCGAATTCGGCGCGTTGCGCTTAGGCAGTTCGGCGCAGTGGGAAAGTGTCCAAGCCGAAGAACTGGCCGATGTGCAGGTGGTGGAGACGCGCTCGGATTCACTCTGGTTGCGTCTCGACCGGGTGGTAAAGCGGGGTGGGGAGGTCGATCTAGTTGAGGTGCGGTTTACGACGGCGCTGTTTTCTCCCGGGGCAGTAATCCAAGCGTCGCTGGGCAATTCGTCGTTGGCCAACTCGTGGCAACAGGTCGATCCGGCGGACGTGACCGAACTAGCCCAGAGTCAGGGGTTGCAGATTCTAGCTTCGGTGCAGGACAACAAAGTTCTCGGCGACCTAGGCATTCAGCCGGAGGTAGTGACGCCCAACGGCGATGGGGTCAACGACGCGCTAACTATTGATTTTACTGTGCGTCGATTGAGTGGTGCGCGCCCCGTCAAAGTGCGGATTTACGATCTAGGTGGTCGGCTGGTGCGCCGTCTCGATACCCAAAAGCCCCTAGTGGCAGGGGAATACGTGCTCGACTGGGTGGCCGATGACGAGCAGGGGCAACTGGTGCCGCCCGGGATTTACATTTTGCGCATTGACATTGATGCGGATTCGGATCGCGACGTGCGGCAAACGGGTGTGCAGCGCCTGCTGCATGTGGCGTATTGACCAACCTATAGGAAGAGAGTCGGCTGTGTTGTATCCGCGCGCGAAGGCGCTGGTGCTGGTATTGTTAGCGGTCCAGAATCTAGGGGCGGAACGCCGCACCATTGTCATGGGCGGCGAGGACGGTTTGACGTGGGAAAGCGGTGGTGGCACTATCGCGGCTTTGATACAAACCGGTCCGACCGAGGTCGAGGTTAGTAATACCCCGGGCAATGTGCTTGAGTTTGACGCCGATGGTCAGGTGGGCTGGCTGTCGCCGCAACAGGCGGATGAGACCGTAAACATCGCTTTGGACCTCCTCGACCGGGGTGGTCGTCTCGGCGCGCCGACTATTTTGTCGCAGGTCATAAAAGACCAGCTAATTTTTATGATCGACGACGATCCCGCGACCGCCTTTGAGCGCAAGACAGCCCGCGGCGGGAGCCAGGTCAACTCGCTCGGAGTAATCATGGATTTCGATCTCGGCGCGCGGTTCGGCGTCGAGCGCATCCAGTTTTTCCCCCGCAATGCACATCCCGATTTCCTTGCCCCCGATTTCCCGTTCCAAAACGATTTTCTACGCGGCTTTGAACTGCTGCTCAACGACGGCAGTGAAGAAACGCAGGTGGCCAACCAGCCGGTGCTTACTACCGTCGAACTGGAGACGGAAAATGAAGAGCCGGTCGTCGAGCTGACCATCCCGCCGCAATACGTCCGCTATATCCGCCTGAAATCGCAGACCACCGTGGGATTTGAGATTGCCGAGTTCCGCGTGTTTGGCTCCGGTTTCGTGCCCCGCGCCGACTACCTTTCCAACATCTTCGACTTCGGCGAGGAATTGGCGCTGTGGGGGCGCATCCGCTGGGAGGAAGAGCACTTCGGCTCCGAGCGCCTGTCGCGCTTGCTGATCAGTTCGCGCAGCGGCTGGGACGACACGCCGTTGGAATTCACCCGCCTGCATCGAGGCAGCGGGGAGGAGGTGCCGTGGCGGGAAGGAGCGGTTGCTACTACGGCGACAGGCGATGCGGTTGACTTAGACGCGATTGACGATGTTGAAGAAGCCCTCGACCTCTTCAATGCCCTGCCCATTGACGAGCGCAATCAGGTGGCGTTGACGCAGGATGAGTACGACGATTTGAGAAGTTCAGATAAGGGCGACGTGCGCTCCGACTTGGTCGCTTGGAGCCGCTGGTCGCCGCCGTATAAGCTAACCGCGGGCGCTATAAATGCCGCAAACATCGGCGATGATGAGTTGGGCGTGCCCATTCTTTCGCCCGGCCCGCGCCGCTATTTCCAGTTGAAGGCCGAATTCGACAGCCAAGACTTGGAATCCGCCCGGGCGTTGGGTGCGCTCGCCTTTACGGTATCCAATCCGCCGCTGACGGAGCGGATCATCAGCGAGGTCGTCCCGCGCCAA